>ERZ772910.940-NODE-940-length-15674-cov-14.925347_pt1 | contig 15674 bp, 12 predicted proteins | sample MGYA00511357_ERZ772910 | MGnify/ENA primary metagenome ERZ772910 (study PRJEB29015, sample SAMEA2738096) | human oral metagenome | biome: human oral; feature: human-associated habitat; material: saliva | place: China | collected 2193 ... | reverse complement strand
CGTGACCGATTGTACCGATGTTAACATGCGGTTTCGTACGTTCAAATTTTTCTTTTGCCATTAGGATTGTATCCTCCTTCACAAAAACAAATTACATTCTAGTATTAATATAATATATTAACCCTAATTTATCAATGGAATATAACATTCCCTTATAAATTATTATACCATATATACAAATGCACAAAAAAGTCGATAGATACGAAGCACTCCTATCTATCGACTTTATTTTATAACGTCACATCTCTTGCTTTATAATCTTAATCTTTCTTAGTATTAAAGATTAAATTTATGGGTAGAAATAAAAAAATCCTCACCAACGTGAGGTTTAATGGTGGCGGCACACGGACTTGAACCGCGGACACACCGGGTATGAACCGATTGCTCTAGCCAACTGAGCTATGCCGCCATGTATGGAGCTAGTGACCGGGATTGAACCGGTGACCTTATCCTTACCAAGGATACGCTCTGCCGACTGAGCTACACCAGCACAATGAACGATCATTTCACTGTGAATATTTGTGGTTGCGGGGACAGGACTTGAACCTGCGACCTTCGGGTTATGAGCCCGACGAGCTACCAACTGCTCCACCCCGCTATAGATGGTGGAGGGAGAAGGATTCGAACCTTCGAAGTCGAAGACGGCAGATTTACAGTCTGCTCCCTTTGGCCGCTCGGGAATCCCTCCATAAATAAAATGGAGCTGGCGATAGGAATTGAACCCACAACCTGCTGATTACAAGTCAGCTGCTCTACCTATTGAGCTACGCCAGCATCATTACGACAAGATGAATTGTATCATCCGCCACACTAAGTGTCAAGAACTTTTTTTGAAAACTTTTTGAAGTTTTTCTTAGTTCACTGCGGTATCCCTTAGTGCTTAATCATAATAACATGAAACGATACCCTATGCAAGTATTTTGTCAAAAAAAAATTACATTTCATTAAACCCACATAAAACACCGTAGTTTCAAGCTTTTATAGAGTAGTTACTAAAAAAGCAATCAAAAAGGAGATAGTGACCTATCCCCTTTTTATACATTTATAGTTTTCCCTATATTTTACCAATATGTTCAATTTTGCAATTAGTCGATTACAATAACATGATCTGGATGTGCAATAGTAACTACAGCATGTTTTGGATCATTGTTATGTTCTAGGTACAACTGATCCCCTTCAAGGTGACCACGCCAGCCAACGACAATAGGATACTTCTTACTAATGGTTTTTAGTAATTCAAATGGTTCTAAATTTAAGATTGGTGCAAAGAATACATTGATGCCATCGAGCAATACTACTTCAGTATCACTACGACCAAGAGCACGACAAATAACTTCTTCTGCTAATTGAGGACGTTCATCACGAGGCACAAGTAGGAATTCTTCTTCAATAAGCTGTTTAGCTTCCAAGTATTTCCAACCCTTTTGCTCGGACAATTCACGAATTAGCAAACTTTTACCAGAACCTGGACCACCAACGATAAACAATATACGTTCATCATCGCTTTGAATTCTTTCCCAACGTTCTTTTACATCTTGTACAGTAACCATATCCTTTGCCTCCTCGCTGCGACCGGTCCTATTTAACGGGACGGTCAGATAACATAACGGATTTGATATATTGGTTTTTTTCATCTAGGGCAAACTGTAAATAAGAATTGCTTGCCGCTGGATTTTTATATTCATATACAGTAGACGTGCCCGAATTCGTTGTAGATTCAACGATACGAGTTGGCATACCGTACACAAAGAGCAATAAATACTTAGTATCGCCCATCGCAATACCGCGACGTGTTGGCGTGTAAATATTCAATAGTACACGGTTGATGAGATTCTTTTTATCTACACTTACGCCGTATTCATTATAACCAATGAACGCAGAGCCGAAGAGCATGCCCTGATGCTTCCAGTCATTATTAGAATCGTTGATGAAATGATCGTTTAGCTGTAAGCCACGCAATACGAAATCATCAGCAGTCAATTTGCCCGCCTCGAAATCATATACCGGTGCTTTAGGCAAACCAAATCTCGGCCATACTTGACCACTAATCATATCGACAGCCTCTACATTGCTTTGTTTAATGGTAAAAGCAATATATTCCTTTTGTTGACCAAGCATAGATTGTTGTTGGCTATTATTATTTGTATTCTCTACAGGACTCTTAAAATCCTTTTTTTGTGGCCATGAATTTTCAGAATGACCTTCATAAAGGAAAATATATGTCTCATTTTTTTGATCACGCCACATCGCATTAGGACTGCCATAAGCAAATACCAATTCCATACGCGTGCTACCAGGACCAATATCGCGTACCGTATTGACGCCTTTTTTCGTACTATGAATATTAGTAATAGTATTTGGCTCAAAGAAATACGTCGCCCCTTGACCACGCAACGGATCATTTATCAAGCGCTCTACAGAAGGGCCTGTATATACAGTTACAGCGATATCTTTCATATGATATGTAGTAAAGTTATCTCGCACTTCTGTCTTTTCTACATCTTTAGGCACTACAAGTTTGTCGCCCAAGCGGTAGGTAGCAATAGCATAATCATCTTCAGAACCTAAGGTTGGCAAGTTATTAGCTGTATAGGACTTGCCAATATCTGCTAGATTATTTTGAGTAATACTCGGCAACGGACCTTCATTTTCGCTAGCCGCTTGCCAAAACTGTATAGAGTCACCAAATTCAGTGACTGCCATTTGTTCCGCTAGCCAACCAGTTTTGGTGCTCTCCTTTTTAGACGTTCCGTCAGGTTTGACGACTTTTATTGGTGCATTGTCAAGATAAGCTAAGCCATCGGCTTCGCCAGCTGCCTCTGCGTCACCCTGACCAATTGCAGCAGCATCTCGGGCCGCCTCGTTCGTTTCATCACTAGTTTCTACTGCTAAAGGGTTAACTGCAGAAATTGCAGGCTCTGCTGCATATCCCATAGTAGTAGCAGATAAACCTACAAGGAGGGCCGCTACAATACGACTCTTCATAGAATAGTTCATCGATTAGTCTCCAATTGTGCACGCAACCATATCAACCAAGGTTCAAGACCATTATGGGCTGTGCAACTTACTTCAAATATCTCTCCATTAGGATTTAAATTACGAATATCTTGTATAGCCTGGTCCTTTTTAAAAGGCACATAGGGCAACAAATCAATCTTATTAATGAGGATGGCCTTAGACTCTTTAAAGATCAATGGATATTTAAGGGGTTTATCTTCCCCCTCAGTAACAGATAAAACTGTTACTTTCATACTTTCACCAATCTCAAATTCTGCAGGGCATACAAGGTTACCTACATTCTCGATAATGATCATATCGAGTTCATCAAGATTTAAATCACCTAGTGCATCTTGAATCATTTGTGCATCAAGATGGCAACCTCCCACTGTATTGATTTGAATAACAGGAACGCCTAATTCATGAATCCGTTCCGCATCCTTAGCAGTAAATAAATCACCTTCAATAACAGCAAGGCGGTAATCTTTTTTCAAATCATGTAAAGTTGCCTCCAATAGAGATGTTTTACCAGCCCCTGGAGAACCTAATAGATTAAATACAAAAATATTTTTTTCCTTAAACAACTGTTGTAAGGACTCTGCAATGGCATCATTTTTTGCCAATACATTAGTTTTAACTTGAACTTGCATGCCTAACCTTTCTATCAATCGATATCCATGGAGGTCACTTGTAGTTCGCGGCCACCAATGGTTTGTACGAAATGACTGTCACAATAGGGACAGATAAACTTATAATTTTCTACAGGAAATGTTTTATCACAATCCAAGCACTTTCCTTCAATAGGAATCGTATTAATTTCTATACGCGAACCTTCTGCTGCAGTCCCCTTTGTAACGGCTTCCCAGCAAAATAGGAGAGAATCTGGCTCTACTCCACTCATAAGGCCCAAATCGAGTTGAACGGAATGAATCACAGATGCATCGTGTTGGCGCAATGTATCGAGGGCTACATCAAGTATACCTTCTGCTATAGACATCTCATGCATGGTATGCCTCATATACAGCTTCAAGCATCATAGTAGTCGTTACAGAGCCTACACCACCAGGCACTGGAGTAATTGCAGACGCAATATCTTTTACCGCTTCATAATCAACATCGCCTACCGTCTTACCTTCTAGTTCATTAATGCCTACATCGATAACAACAGCACCTGGCTTAATCATATCTGCTGTAATCATATGAGCACGACCCGCTGCAGCAATAACGATATCGCCACGTTTTACTTGTTCTGCCAAATCAGGGGTTCTGGAATGGCACATTGTAACCGTACCATGTGCACCAAGTGTCATAAGAGCTACCGGCTTACCAATCACTTGGCTACGACCGATTACTACCACATGTTTACCCTCTACAGGAATATCATAGTGGTTTAAAATCGCCATGCACGCCTTGGCAGTACAAGGGGCAAAGCCACCTTTACCGGCAGTTACAAGACCAATATTATACGTAGTTAGACCATCGATATCTTTTTTAGGATCTAGCATATCGATAAGAGCCTCTGTATCAATGTGTTTAGGCATCGGCATTAACGGTAAAATCCCATGAACAGCCGCATCATTATTTAATTCTTGCAATGCTGTAACTACTTCATCCTGTGTAGCCGTTTCAGGTAATTGTTTTAACACAAAGCCATAGCCAAAGTTCTTGGCTGTCTTTTCCATAAATGTAGCGTACATATGAGCACCGTGGTCTTCACCAACGAGTAATACTGCCATAGTAATTACAGAGTCGCCAACTGCTGCAACTTTTTCTTGTAAAATCGCCTTGTGAGCGTCTGCTACTGCTTTACCGCGTAATTCGATCATAAGTATCTCCATTCATTCAAACTATCTATAAAATAAGGTGCCTCCGGAGAGGCACCTAAGTCTCTTATTCTATTATATAACGAACTGTCTATAATTTCTAATTATGACCGAATTCGTTTTATCTACGGAAATGAACAGTAATTGCTGTACCAGCCTGAACAGTTGTACCGCTACTTTCATCTTGAGATGTAGCCGTACCAGTTCCATCCGGTTTAAAGGCAAGTCCCGCCTTATGTAACCAATCACGCACTTCACCATAGGTAAAACCAGTAAAGTTAGGCAATGTAACAGAACCATCACTTCCCGGTTTTGGTTCAGGTAATGTATTAGCAGCTTTAACAGCTACTGGTGTACTTTCTTTAACATACGGACTCATTTGGTAATACCGTACAAGTTGAGATACGATGTCCTTAAATACAGGGGCTACAATTTGACTACCATAATAAGAACCCTTTTGTGGGTCATCAATAACGACAAGAACTACAAATTTTGGATCCTCTACAGGGCCAAAGCCAATAAAGGACGCAATGTATTGTCCGTCGAGATAACCGCCATGTTTGGTATCTAGTTTTTCCGCCGTACCAGTTTTACCGCCGAAGTGATAACCTTCTACCATCGCTTTTGTACCGCCACCTTCGGATACTTCTTTTTCTAGAATATCTACAATGGTTTTAGCGGTTTCCGCCGGAACTGGTTGTCCCACAACAGATGTTTCAGTCGTACTTGTAACATCGCCTTGAGAGTTACTATAAGACTTGATGATATGTGGTTTCATCATAGCCCCACCATTAGAAAGTGCACCAAAGGCGCGAACCATTTGTAATGGTGTAACCGCAATACCTTGACCGATGGACATAGTCGCAACGTCTAGCTTACTCATATCCTCTGGATTATACAAAATACCTGCTCCTTCACCAGGCAATTCAATACCTGTTTCAGAGCCAAAGCCATAATCACGTATATATTTCGAGAGAATATCTGCCCCTGTTAATGTACCAATTTCAGCCATACCAGTATTAATAGAGTACTTCAAAATATCTAGCAAACGAACAGGACCATATCCCTCACCATTCCAGTTTCTAATGATATGTCCATTGGCAGCGAAGGCCCCTTTATCGTTATACACAGTGTCTAACTTCCATTTGCCTGCTGCAAGAGCTGCAGATGCAATGATAGGTTTGAATGTAGAGCCTGGTTCATATAAATTGGTAACCGCAATATTTTTGAAAGCCTCTTCACCACTTTGGTTGTAGTTATTAGGATCATAACTTGGACGATTGGCCATCGCTAATATTTCACCGTTCTTTGGATCCATAACGATAACGCTGGCATGCTTAGCTCCTGTATCAACCATCGCCTTATCAAGAGCGCGTTCTGCAATAAATTGAATTGTTGCATCGATGGTTAAGGTTACGCTTTTACCCTTATCTGGTAAAAATTTAGATAATACGGAACCAAAGATGGCATTCCCTTTATTATCAGTAGCTACAATTTCTTGTTGTACGCCCCCCTTTAATTCGTCATCAAGAACCATTTCTAGACCATCAAGACCTTTATCATCAGTGCCGACAAAGCCTAATACTTGTGCCGCTAAGACACCATTTGGATAATAGCGCTTAGATTCTTCAACGAAATTGAGGCCTGCAATATTATTATCCTTAATAACTTGTTGTACCGCTTTTGATTTGTCTGCATCCATCATACGATTCAACCAGACAAAGGCGGTATCCTCTTGCAAAGCTTTCACAATATTCTCTTTTGACATCGTTACATACGGTGAGATGAGATCCGCAATCTCTTGAGGAGACTGTTTAATCATCTTCGGATCCGCATATAAAGATTTTGTAACTACACTCATCGCCAAAGGCTTGCCATTACGGTCATAGATTGTACCGCGCGGCGATTGTAATTTTCTATCTACTTGAACTTGTAATAAGTTTTTCTTCTCTAGGTCAAAGGTATCAAAGACCTGTAACTGTGCTAAACGCCCGATAAGGACGAAGGCAACGGTCATGAGTATGGCAAGGCACCACGTAGTGCGACTCCAATCACTCATGCGTAATAACGCTTTATTTAATAACTTCATCATTTCTCCACTGGACGGCGTAACTTATGGTCTAATGCATCATATAATGCATCTGGTTCATTGGGAATCACCTCATTTTGAACCTGACCTAATAAATACTGCAATCCTTCCCCCACTTTTTTCCCTGCAAGCTTAATAACTCGTTCGTCATAATTTAAATCCTTTGTATGGATAGGCATCTCTAGGCTAAGATCTGCCATACATTCACCAAAGGCTAAGGTGCCATCAGTCGATGCATAAGGCTTCCCACAGCCTAATACATCGGCAGCACAAACCTTAGATAATTGTTCCCATGCAATTCGCATAATTTGACTATCTCGAAACTCACCGCTGCGAGCCTCTTTACGGATCCACTTTTTCTCATTAGCTTCCCCATTTTGTACAAAATAGTGAAAGCGCATATGATTTTTTACAATCCAAGCTACACGGCGCACAAAACTCTTAGGGTAACCTAAACGAGTAAGTAATGTTTCTGTCATTTCAGCCCCTAATGTATCATGACCACGATCTGTGAGGCGACCATTCACCACAGCACGCACCGTAGGCATCCCCTTTGCTACATCGTGTAACAGTGCACCCCAACGTAATGTTAAATCTGGTTCTGTATGAGATACAACGGCTAATGTATGATACCAACCATCAAATTCGTGAAAGTCTTTTTCTTGTGGTAAATTCACAAGATGGTATAGCTCTGGTAAAATAGGCACTTCACGAGTCACGCCATTTTCTACAACGCGACAAGAGCACTCGGCCAAGCGAGATTGTACTAATACATCAAGGCCCTTAGCCACAGCGGGCTCTAACATGAGTCGGTCCAGTTCACTACGGACTCTCTCAAGAGATAACCCAGGCACACGATAAAATGCCTTTGGCATAGCTTCTAATAAGTCTTCGGTAGGTAAGAAATCTAGCTTTGCCACAAAGCGGCATGCTCTAAATAATCGCAATGCGTCTTCTTCAAAGCGTTGCTGTGCATTCCCAATGGTTCGCAATGTCTTATGCTTGATATCTCGACGTCCCCCTACTAGGTCTATGACCTCACCAAAACGATTCATCGCCATGCCATTGACCGTAAAGTCGCGACGCAACACGTCTTCCTCCAAGGTATCGGCATAAGCGATTTCTTCTGGTCGATGACTATCCGCTCCATATCGTTCAGTGCGATACGTTGCAATTTCATATTGCTTTCCTTCTAGTGTAGCTACTACTACACCAAAGGATTTTCCTACTAAGTCTGTCGTTTGAATACCTTCACCGCGTAGGACTTCAATTACCGTATCAGGACGTGCAGACGTTACAATATCAAAGTCATGAGGCTTTTGATGCATCAAAATATCGCGCACTGCTCCGCCAATGATATAAGCTTCATATCCAGCTTCTTCTAATACAGTCAATATTCGATTTGCTTGTTCCATCATGCACACTCCTTTCTAAACTAGTCTAACCTTTATTTTACTACAAATGAAAGCATGAAAAAAGTGCAATCCTTACAAGGATTGCACTCTTTCTGCAATAGCTGTACCTGTCGGTGTTACCGCAAGGCCTCCATCACTTGTTTCACGCAATGCAGCAGGCATAGCGCGACCAATATTATTCATTGCTTCAATAACCTCATCTGGTGGAATTTGGCTTTCAATATTCATCAAAGCCATCTCAGATGCAGTAATAGCGTGGACCGCATAGAAACCATTACGCTTAACGCATGGCACCTCTACGAGACCCGCCACAGGATCACAAGCAAGACCTAATAAGTTTTTCATACATAATGCAATGGCATGGCCCACCTGACGTGGCGTACCACCCATCATTTCTACGATAGCCCCTGCAGCCATACATGCAGCGGTACCAATTTCAGCTTGGCAACCACCCACTGCACCAGCAACGCAAGCGCGATTAGCCACTACATTACCAATACCGGAAGCGGCTAAGAACCCCTTCACTACAGTAGCTCTATCTAGTTTATAGTGATCAGCCACAGCTTTCACAGCACCAGGCATAACACCGCAAGACCCAGCTGTTGGACAGGCAACAATGCGGAACATTTTTGCATTTGCCTCGTTTACAGCAATAGCATAAGTCATCGCCTTGTACGCGATTTCGCTCATAAAACGTGGGGATTGCCCGTCAAGCTGTGCCGCCTGACCACCGGACATACCCGATGCCGTTTTATCAGTATAGGCAATACCATCTTGGATAGACATTTCAAAAATATCTAAACGATGCTCAATTTCCCGAATAACCGCGTCTTCATTGCGGTCATAATTTTCTAATTCATAACGCAGCACTACATCGCCAAAGGAAATGTTATTTTCCTCAGCTAGGCGAATAATATCTGCAATTGTATCATATGCATAGCTCATTATTCACCCTCCTATAACGCTTCAAAGGTCATCACATCTTGAATGCCTGGACACTCGCGCATAAACTGAACTGTAATTGGATTTACCACTGAATCAGTAGTAATGACCATCACTGCATCCTTGTGCTTGCCCTTACGGAATACGCGCATCGTTGCAATATTAATATCAGACTCACTCAAGGCTTGGCTAATAAGAGAAATCGCACCAGGGCGATCTTCGTGGAATACGACGAGAGTGAACTCATCACCTGTGATAGACATATCATTGCCATCCACTTCGGTAATCATAATTTGACCACCGCCGAGAGATCTACCGATAACAGTCATATGACGATTATGTTCGTCGTACATATCAAAACGAACCACGTTAGGATGACCAACATCTAATGGAGACTCGATGAAAGTATACTCCATCCCCTCTTTTTTTGCCAAATCATGAGCGATACGAATATTCGTATCATCCTCTTTATAACCTAATAGACCGCCTATCAAAGCACGATCTGTACCATGACCTTTATAGGTCTTAGCAAAAGAACCATATAAAGTTAAATCTACCTTTTTAGGAGTGGACCGGAAAATACACCGCGCCATCTTACCTAGCCGCGCAGCTCCCGCTGTATGCGAACTAGACGGACCAATCATAACAGGCCCTATAATATCAAAAATACTATTCATTCACGCCTCTATATACACATAAATAATGTGAGAAAATTCTTACTTTACCTATAGTATAACAATCAATATAGACCAATGTCCATATGCACATTAGAGGCATCTTTGTATGTATAGGGAGGACTATACTTATGCAGCGACATCAGGTCACGAGGAGCAAAGAAGTATAGTCCTTCCTTTTTAACTAAGTTGTAGATACGAAACAGGGCCCCATCAATATACAGCCACTAACAGATAGCTTTCACAAAATAGTAAAAAACGCACCTAAGGATAACCCTAGGTGCGTTATTTATAACAACAGTCCTAAATCATAAAAGAGAGGGGAAGTAGGACTGTGGTTAACAAGTTAACAGATCCTATTAACCCAAGATAGCTTTCAAGTCAGCTTCAGGAGTTGTAATTGGATGTAATTGGAATTTCTCTACCAAAATGTTCAATACATTGTTGGAGAAGAATTTAGGCAAGGATGGGCCGATGTAGATGTTACGGATACCCAATGCCAACAATGTTAACAAGATACATACCGCTTTTTGTTCGTACCAGGACAATACCAATGTTAATGGCAAGTCGTTTACGTCACATTCAAATGCACCAGCCAAAGCTACTGCTACTTGAATAGCGGAGTAAGCATCGTTACATTGACCCATATCAAGGATACGAGGGATACCACCGATTTCGCCGATGTTAAGGTCGTTGAAGCGGAATTTACCACAAGCCAATGTCAATACTACTGTATCTTCTGGAGTTTGTTTTACAAAGTCAGTGTAGTAGTTACGGCCTACTTTAGCACCGTCACAACCACCTACTAAGAAGAAGTGTTTGATTGCGCCAGCTTTTACAGCGTCGATTACTTTATCAGCAATGCTCAATACTGTGCCATGACCGAAACCAGTAGTTACTTCGTGACCACCGTTAATACCAGTGAATTCTTGAGCTTCTTTGTAGCCGCCCAATTCGATAGCACGGTTGATAACTGCGGAGAAGTCTTTAGTACCGTCTGCATTTTCTTCGATGTGTGCACAGCCGTCGAAACCTACCATATCTGTAGTGAAGATATTTTCTCTGTAGTTTTCTTTTGGTGGCATAATGCAGTTTGTAGTGAACAAGAATGCGCCAGGAACGTCAACGAATTCTTTTTGTTGGTTTTGCCATGCAGTACCGAAGTTACCTTTTAATTGAGGATGTTTTTTCAATTCAGGGTAAGCGTGGCAAGGCAACATTTCACCATGAGTATAGATGTTTACACCTTTACCATCAGTTTGGATCAACAATTGTTTCAAGTCGTGAAGGTCATGACCAGTTACAACGATGAAAGGACCTGGTTCTACAGTCAAAGGTACTGTAGTTGGTACTGGTGTACCGTAAGATTCTGTATTAGCTTTGTCGAGAACAGCCATACATTTCAAGTTAACTTCGCCGAATTCCATCAAAAGACCAAGCCATTCTTCAGCGCTGTGATCTTTCGCCATTTCTACTAAACCTTTAACGAACCAAGCGTCAACGTCAGCATCATGGAAACCAAGGCGAGCAGCATGCCATGCGTATGCAGCCATACCACGCATACCTAACAATAATGTGGAACGAAGGGATACGATATCTTCTTCACCTTTCCACAATTGTTCCCAATCGAAGTTTTGTTGAGTGCTGTCCACTTGTGCATGGTAAGCGTTTACTTCGTCGATGAACGCTTGAACGCGGTCTTCAGAGAAGTTAACGTTTGTTACACACATGAACAAACCACGCATTAAATAATCGATACCTTCTTTAGTGTGGCCTTTTACGTCTAAAGCGCGAGCCAAGCCAACCAAAGCAGCAGTTAATTCGTCTTGTAAGTTTGCAACTGGTGCAGTTTTACCACATACACCTTGTACTGTACAACCAGCTGGTGCTGCAGATTGTTCGCATTGATAACAGAACATGCTCATTTAAAAATCCTCCTTTGCGAGACTTCCTCGCATTCAAGCTAGATAATATAAAACCTATACATTACACTGATGAATTATCAGGTGTCTGATTGATTACATTTGAAAGTATAACGTAAAGGTGATACAATTTCTGTAGCTTGAGCAACAAATAAAAACTTTTTCAAAATTTTTTCCTGACTCCCCTTGTGGAACAGGTAGGCCATTTGGTCCTATACCTTTATTATACAATAATCATTTTAAATTACTATAAACTTTTTCACTCCGGAGGTGCTTATGAAGCAAATACTTTCAGAAGATATTATCAATCAATATATGCCTACCCTCGTGAACTGCCCTCTATTCAATAAACTGGGAGAAAACGAATTGCGTGGCTATTTACACAATGCTAAAGTAATTGTTCATAGTTACAAGAAAAATGACTTCATCGCCCTCTCTGGTGATCCCATGGATGGCATTGGCGTTATCTTAGAAGGCAGCGCTCTTTTAACTCGTGAAAACGTAATGGGTCAACGTGTTATCATGGCCAATCTGGAGCAATCCGATATATTTGGAGAAGCATTGCTATTCAGTAAACAGCCGCTATGGCCGGCTACCATCAAGGCCACAAAAGCTTCTAAGATTATGTTCATTCCTCTTGAAACATTTATTGATACATTGCCAGATTGCCAACAATGCCAAACTAAAATCTTGTCTAACCTACTAGAGGATTTATCTGAAAAAGCTATTCTATTAACAAAAAAGGTTCACTATCTTACGCTAAAGGGCATGCGTGAAAAGATTTTTGCCTATCTATCAGATATATACAAACGTCAACAATCTAAAACAATCCAATTGCCGCACAACCGCGAGCAAATGGCAGAGGTGCTCAACGTATCTCGCACAGCGCTTAGCCGTGAACTAGGCCGCTTGCGTGATGAAGGCATTATCGACATTACAGGTCGCACTGTAACATTACAAAATATTGAAGAAATTGAAGAATTTGGTTTTAATAGCTTTTAATACTATCTAATTCATTCCACAAATTAAATACAAAAGGTCTCCCTAAATTTTAGGGAGATCTTTTTATTACCTATATTATCTATTATAAAGCCATGTCGCTTAGAACCAATGAGATAAATCAAACTCTTCACCAATCGTTGCTTTTACATGAGCTCGACCTAAATAAAGACCTAGCAAGGTTAAGCTAATCCTAGACATCGGCGTTTTATCAAACACATCAGCCAAGTCCAAAAGAACTGGAGAAATATCATCCATAATATCACGCGCCTCTTGCCCTCTGAAAGCAGTTGGTTTGCTCTTCATCAGTGCCAATAGATCTCGTTGAACCATGGAGTCAGAAATACGAGTTTGTCTAAAGAAGCGTGGCGCCAAGGATTCATCAACTAAAGCCAATTTATATAAATTAGAGTTTAAGCTGCGTACCACATAGCGTGGATCTACACCGCGACCATCGGTAGCACGGAATAGTTCTTCCTTAGAGAAGCCACGATAGTTAAATACAAAGGGATAAGAATTGGATAATACTTGTGCCAATGTGATGGGCTCACGTTCCTCCTGAGTACAGCGCAAGTAATCAAGCTGACGATAAAAGGAAGGATTTTGAGGCAAATCAGAAATAAATGGCTCAATATATTTTTCTACATAATGTTGGAAATGAATCAATCCATAGTTATTGGAGTTTCTAGAATATTGCAACAATAAAGTCAACGCCATAACTTGGAAGTGACCTAGTGTTAAATGTGGTAATACGCGCAATGCATCAAAGGCTACTAAATAAGGCGTACTTGATTTAGGAGATTGCACAACATCGAGGAAGGCCCCTAATGCAGCGGACTTCATCCAATCCGTATTTGTTGCAGCATACGCCTTTTGCATGCTCATCAAAGCTTCTTGAATAACAATATTATCTAGCAACGCATTTACTTCAGCCAGCTTTGTAATATTAAGTGCTGCCAAAGCATCTCTTGTAATATCTTCTACATAATATTGTGTATCCCCATGCAACACACCAAAAGCATGTACAAATGGAGCAATAGCTAATTCAATGCATTTATCTTCATGCGCTGCTCTAGCCCATTGACCAGTAGGAACCTCTTCATCAACTAAGCTTGCTACAGCTAACTGTTCCTCAATTTCAGATGCATCAAATAGGCGAGTTTCATCTAATACAAAAGGACCGTCCGCAGTTTGTACATCATCAGCACCGCCAATCATTTGAGTGACTTCCATATTTTCAGCTTCATCAGCAGCTAAAACCTCTACAGATTCGCCCATAGCAATGGTGTCCTCTACAGAACTCGATCGATTACGAAGCTCATCAGTTACCTTGTCTAAGACAATAGTTTTATCCATTAACGGAGTAGCTTGATTATCATTAGAATGCTTGATATCGGAAACAGCACTCATCACAATAGTTTCATCTGAAACAGAAGGAGTTACTACTTTCTCATTTTCAACGACAGCAGATTCATCATGTAAAACTTCACCTTTTATATCATCAGCTTCAAGCTCAGTACTTATTAAAGCATCATTGTGATCACCTAAGGCTAAGGCATAACCGTTAGATGTATTTTCTACATGTGTATTCTTACCATCTCTTCGATTGAAAGATGTATCTGTAGAATCAACTAAACCCTCTGCAGGTTCATCATCTAAAACCTCTGCAAATTTATCATGTAAAACCTCTGCAGATTTATCACGTAAAACTTCGTCAGATTGACCTTCCGTGGAATCATTAATCGATGCAGTATATACATTAGTACCACCTGCATGGGTTATCGTTACATCACCATGCTTAGATTCCGTTGCAGTTGGAATATCATGTTGCTCATCAATATGATTATCAGCATTCACACTTTTATGTACCTTTTGTTTCGGCTGACTTTCACCATCACCACGACTAAAAACGGCGTAGCAAATAGCAAAGAAACCCAATGCCACGATGGCTAATACAAAATATGGTATAACGTTTGACATATTATCCCCCTACATCAACGCTTCATTATATGCAGCACGTTCCCCGCCGATGCTCTTTGGACGAACACGACAGGCAGTTATATGGGCTTCCCCAATTTCTTTTAAACTAAGACGCACCGGTACTGCAACATGTTTCATATGCATGCCTATGAAAGTATCCCCAATATCGATACCTGCATCAGCTTGAATAAATTCAACCATTACAGGATCATCAAAACGTTCATACGCAGTTACAGCCATAGCACCACCTGCATGACGTTGAGGCACTACATTTACCTCTTCCTCCCAGGTCAGTGCACTACGCTCCATAACAAGAGCACGATTAATATGTTCACAGCATTGAACTGCCAAATTAAGGCCTCTCGCCTTAACAGCTGTATATATTTCATCAAATACGACCTGAGCCACATCTAGATGGGAATCAGTGCCGATTTTTTTACCTACAATTTCGCTAGTGGAGCAGCCCACAACGAATAATTGGCCTTCTCGAACCTTTGCCAAATCAAGTAATTCAGCCATCGCTGTGCGAACTGACTGACGAATAGTTTCTACAGAAGACATGTTATCGCCTCACTCACTTTGAATGTATAAAATCTATATGTATATTATCATAAAATGGACAGAATCGGTAGACTTTACTCTACACATCTGTGGTGAACATCTCATGATACTAACTTATAAACTGTAAAAGTATATCCTTATGTTATTATCATACTATTAAAGAATGAAGGCAACCAAAAAGAGGCTTGCATTTGCAAGCCTCTTTTAATCACTCACCGGTGATATTAGATTTTTCTGTAAGGTTTTTGGCCTTCTTCGTAGAAGTTGTTACC
>ERZ772910.932-NODE-932-length-15802-cov-5.216105_pt1 | contig 15802 bp, 18 predicted proteins | sample MGYA00511357_ERZ772910 | MGnify/ENA primary metagenome ERZ772910 (study PRJEB29015, sample SAMEA2738096) | human oral metagenome | biome: human oral; feature: human-associated habitat; material: saliva | place: China | collected 2193 ... | reverse complement strand
GCAATACTGCGGCAGCTTTTTCTTTTTCAGTGGCATCCACTCCACCTGAACTCGCGTTTGTTTTCACGCAATCATTCTTCAATCAGAATGGTCTTCTTCTCCGGCAGATTTGCCTCTGTCTTCTTCGGAATGCTGAGTTTCAGGACACCCTGCTCAAACTTCGCTTTCACATCCTCTTCTTTCACATGTGCGCCCACATAGAAGCTTCTCTGCATGGAACCCGAATAGCGTTCCTGCCGAATCAGCTTGCCATCCTGATCCTTCTTCTCTTCTTCCAGCCCCTTTGCGGCACTGACCGTGAGATAACCGTTGTTCAGCTCCACCGCGAGCTCTTCTTTCTTGAAGCCCGGCAGATCAATGTCCAGCTCATAGCTGTCCTCTTTCTCATGCACATCGGTCTTCATCAACATTCTCGCGTGGCGACCGTACAACTTCCGCTCCGTCCGGTCCGCTCCTTTCAATGCCGGGAAATCAAACCAATCATCAAACAAATTCTCGCCAAACAGACTCGGTACTAACATACTCTTACCTCCTTAATTGTCCTCGACCGCAAGGTCGAAGCTGATTCAGGGGAAAGAGGGTGAACTCTCTTTTGCTTACTCTCTGTCCCTCTTCACAGTGCCCATTATACCTCTGTTGTTAGCACTGTCAATAGTTGAGTGCTAATATTATGTGAACCTTTTGTGAACGCTTTTATACCAGACTTTCAGCCACTGCCACTGCCAGAACGCCGCAGACCAGACTCGACAGCACATAGAGCAGGGCTACGGTCTGATTCCCTTTTCCGAGCAAAGTCTCTGTCTCCAGCGCAAACGAAGAGAAGGTCGTAAAACCGCCGCAAATCCCCACCTTTAGAAACAGCGTGAAGCGCGGATTGAGACTTGCTCTTGCACTCAGCGCCGCAACCAGACCGATTACAAAGGCGCCGATTACATTGATACAAAAGGTCTTTAGCGGGAACCCGTTCTGCGGATTCAGCGGCAAAAGACCGATTAGATAACGGAGCACTGCGCCGATCGCTCCGCCCATAGCTACAACAATACCATTCAGCAAAACAGACTTCCTTTCATTACAATCAAACAACACACAATGGTCGCCCGTGCGACTGTACATCTAATATCGCAAAGCAGTGGGGCGGCATCCCACCGGACACCGCCCCAAACATTAGGTCGGAACATTTATAGCTGATACAGCTTTGTATACTTCTCTTCGATGTAGTCGAGGAAGTAATTCACATCAAAGTCCTCGCCCGTGACCAGCTTCATGAGTTCAGGCGCGTCATAGCGGCAGCCGTACTTGTGAATGTGCTCCTTTAACCAGCCCATGACCACGTCGTACTGATTGTTCTCGAGCAGCTTGTCCACATCCAGTTCCTTCCGCATGGTGTGCACGAACTGCGCCGCAAACGCCGTGCCGAGCGCATAGGTCGGGAAGTAGCCAAAACTGCCGCCGGACCAGTGCACATCCTGCAGAATGCCGACTTTCGCATTCGGCACATCGACACCGAGATACTCCTTGTACTTCGCGTTCCAGGTCTTGTCGAGGCCCTCGGTCGAGATGCTGCCGTTAAAGAGCCCCTTCTCGATCTCATAGCGAATCAGGACATGCAGCGGATAGGTGAGCTCATCCGCCTCGGTGCGAATAAAGGAGGGCTTGGAAGCATTGACCGCTTTCAAGAAGTCCGCAAGGCTCACATCGCCGAGCTGCTTCGGGAACTGCGCCTTGAGCTTCGGGTAGTGATAGCGCCAGAAAGCCTCGGTGCGCGCCAGATAGTTCTCGCAGAGACGGGACTGGGACTCGTGCATGCCGGAAGAAATGCCCTCCGAGAGTATCATGCCGTCGTACTTCGGATCCACATCGTGCTCATAGTACGCATGCCCCACCTCGTGCACGGTCGAGAAAATCGCCGAGACCACGCCGTTCGGAACATACTTGGTTGTGGTGCGGCAGTCGTTCTCGCAAGTCCAGGAGGTAAAGGGATGCTCGGACTCGTTCTGGTAGCCCCAGGAGGGATCAAAGTGCAGGTAGGTGAGAAGCTCATTCATAAACTTCTTCTGCTCTTCGACCGGGTACTCGAGGTGCAGGAAGTCCTCGCGGATCTGCTTTGCCGCCGTCACCTTGCGGATTAACGGGACCAGACGCTCTTTCAGCGCCGCAAAGAAGGCATCGTATTTCTCTTCCGTCATGCCGGGCTCAAAGTCATCCAGCATCTGATTGTAGACCGAGAGCTTGCTGTCGCGGTAGCCGTAGAGCTTCTTCTGACTCTCGATTACCTGCTTTAAATAGGGTTCAAAAATCGAATAGTCCGCCTTGGACTTTGCGAGAATCCAGGCATCAAAAGACTCGTTGCAGAGCTTCCGGTATGCCACATACTCTTCCTTCGGAATGCACATGGTGTCCATGACGCCCTTATAGTAGAGCTGCACGGCGCGCTTTGTCTCGGCATCTACCTCCGGGTCGTCCTTTAACTCCTTTAAGAGCGCAATGATCTCCGGGTCGGTCTCAAGGCTAAAGAGCTCGCCCGCGAGATACGAGGATCTCTCATCGCGGTAAGCCGCACCTGCGCTCGGCGCAACCGTCTGCTTGTCAATATCGATGATATTGAGCGCCATGCTGTAAGCAGAGCATTTGAAAATCCAATCGCGGTACTGTTTCAGTTTTTCTTGTGTCGTCATAGATACTCCTTTCGAGGTAAATGTGAATCTTGTCGATGAAAATCCGAATCTTGGGTTCGGACTTGAAGCCTTAGCTTTTCCCCGCCTTCGCGAGCAACAAACTCTCTAGCATGACGCCGAGTAAGGACTGCGCCGAAACGGTAAAATCAGGCGCCGTGATTCTCTCGTTAAAATAGGCAACGCCGCGGTCATGGTCGAGGAAGCCGTTCCGAACCAGGTACTGTTCCGCCTCATCCAGCGTAAAGGCTGCCTCTCGTAAGTCCGCATCGGAAAAGCCGTTTGCGTAATGCACGCTCTTCATGATGCGCTTTAACTTGGTGGACGGGTAGCGCTCTCCCAGTGCAAGCCTAAGGTGGGATACCAATGCCGAGAAGTTCTGCGTCTCCGGCACAGGCGCATGAAACACGGTCTCGGGGAGGATGTGCTCCTCACAGAGGTGCCGCAACAGTCGAAGTGCCTGCATACGCAAGAGATCCGGCTCTCCCATCTTTGACTCGATATTCCGAATGAGGGAGATGTCCGCGGGGAGCCAAGGCACTGTATACAACTCGGCTTTCGTGAGCCATCGGCCGTCCTCGGCTTCCAGTAGCTTCGGCGCTCCGCCCAAAAGCTCGCACCAGAAACAATCCATGGAGAGATGAAACGCCGTGTAATCGTACTCGACGGTCTCGATCAAGTCGCCGAGTATGATATTCACTTCGAGTTCTTCTCTGATTTCCCGCCGAAGTGCCTGCTCCGCACTCTCTCCGGACTCCACTTTTCCGCCCGGGAATTCCCACTGTCCCTTGAATTCCCCGTATCCTCTGGCTGTCGCAAATATGCTCTGTTTTTCCCGCAGCGAATCACAGATGACAGCTGCGACTACTTTGACTGTTTTCATAGCTTCAGTCTATCATGTTCTGCGCCAATAGCAAGACAGAGACCGCTCCCGTTCGAGCACCCGAAAAGCCCGCTGTGACTCGATCTGGATAGTTCCTCTGTGCACTCGTTAAATCGGGTGGCAGTACCGACTATCTTAAACTCGTCGTAGGTGATTTCATGTTCCTGTCCCGGCTCCTCATACTTTTCGGCCAGCTTGCATCCGGCTGCGTAGAACTGCTTCCGTTCCGCTTCATGTTCAAGGATTTCCTGTTTCATTTTTCGTGACCTCCTTTTTTTTGAAAATGCGTCAAAAAAGACCGTCAACTTTTCGCACATTGCGACCAGTCAACGGTCAGTTTTTGGGTATTCCGTATTTTCAAACTTGCCGGCGGCGAACGGTTTGTCAAAACCCTTTGCAGACAGCAAGTCCACAGGGGATAAGCGCTTTCGTGACGAAACATTTGAGCTCAGGCAAGCCCCAATTATTATCGAAAACTCTGTCAATGAACGGACAGCCAATATCACCCCCCATTGAAATTGCAATATCCGGGGCAGGGATTTTCTCGTAAGTCTTGCCTTACTGCGTCTGCTTCATATCAATGCCGTAAAGCTGTTTCATCAGATGCTTTCCGTATCAGAACCCCAACTTGTGGAGCATTTGTTCGATCTCATTCGCTTTCAAGACCTTCCCCATTGCTACCACATTCTCGTTAATCACAAGAGCGGGCATACTCATGACGCCATATTCCATAACCTTTGCCATATCGGTGATGTATTTTACCTCAGCGGACAGCCCCATGTTTTTTACAGCTGTTTTTGTGTTTTCGTAGAGCCGGTGACAAGACGCACATCCCGACCCCAGCACTTTGATACAGCAGATACCATCTACTGCTTCACCGCAGCAGGAATGTGTCATACTTTCCGCCTCGCTTGCAGGACTCCCACCGTTACAAGCACAAGCAGGTGTTTTCTGTTCCGCTTTTTTCTTCCCAAAGTTAAACAATGCCATAATCATATCCTCCTGATTTTCACAAAATAAATGGTGCTATGAAGTTAAAGAAGTATCCCACAAGGATAATTCCCAATGTACAAACGCCGACAAAAATGCCAAGCAGCTTCGGTTTTACGGCTTTCCGCAGCATAATCATTGACGGCAGAGACAAGGTTGTTACACCCATCATAAAAGACAGGACAGCACCAAGCAACGCTCCCTTTGCAAGCAAAGCTTCGGCAATCGGGATTGTGCCGAAAATGTCAGCATACATCGGTACACCTGCTACTGTAGCAATGATAACACCAAAAGGATTATTGTCCCCAAGTAGCTTTACAATGAGATCCTCCGGAATCCAGTTGTGAATCCATGCACCAACGCCAACACCAACCAACACATAAGGAAATACCTTTTTCGCTGTTGCGACCACTTGTTCCCATGCGAATTTCATACGATCTTTGTAATGAAGCCGTTCTTGCGGAATATCAATCGATTTTCCGTTTCGGATATATTCCTCAACTTGACCTTCAAGATGTAGCTTTTCAATCAGAGTACCGCCGGCAACAGCAATGACCAAACCGAAGAGAACATACAAAAGAGCAATTTTCCATCCGAATATGCTCATAAGCAATACCAAACTGCCGAGGTCTACCATCGGAGAGGAAATTAGAAACGAAAACGTAACCCCCAACGGTAAGCCGGCACCGGTAAAGCCAATGAACAGGGGAATGGATGAACAGGAGCAAAACGGCGTTACTGTTCCGAGCAGTGCCGCAATGATGTTTGCACCGATACCATGAAACCGACCAAGGATCTTTCTGGTTCGTTCTGGCGGAAAATAACTCTGAATGTAGGAAATCATCATAATCAATACACCCAGAAGCACCATGATTTTCAGAACATCATAGAAAAAGAATTGAACACTACCGCCAATTCTGCTTGCCGGGTCTAATCCGCAGGCCTCAACGATGTTGCCTATTAGCCTGCTGAGCCATTTCATTCCGAGAACTTCATTTTGAAAGAAATCCCAGGCTGTTTGAATTGTTTGCATATCGCAAGTTCCCTTTCGTATTAAATCCAAAGATTTCGATTTGATTTTTCTATAAAAAGTCATCGCCCTATGGGGATGACTTCTTACTTACCGCACTTGTCACAAGACTCAACAGAAACCTGTGCGGTTGTGATTTCCTTTAGCAAGTCAATCGCTCGCTGACTTCCGGAGCTGCATATTTTGTAATGCGTCCACTTTCCTTCCTCACGCCCAACAACAATGCCGGACTCACACAAGATTTTCATGTGATAAGAAAGAGAGGATTGCGGCATATCCATTTGTTCTGTCAGCACACAGGCACACTTCTCTCCGCTTTTCAGCAAATCGAGAATACGCAGCCTCCGTTCATCACACAAAGCCTTGAACACTTTTGCGGTCTGTACATAATCTCTTTCCATGCCCTCACCTCAAATCAAGTTTTCTTGATATAAGAATATGCCTCAAATCCAAAAAAGTCAATATATCTTCGAAAAGCTAAAGTCTATTCACAATTAAATCCGCCCAATCATTTTCAGTCCGGGCGGTCTCGGTATCAATCATAAACCAACGCAAACTTCACGATAGCTTCTGCCTGTGCCGTGCAAGCGTTCGTCTGCCGCACCCATTCCATTTGATTTTCGGCCTTTCGTTGCTAGGTCACGCCATACTGGCTTTGCCAGCTGTAGCGCTGTATTTTCCCGGCTCTATCCTTCTGAACCCCTCTCGCGTAGGTGATTTCGGGATAACCAAAGCCGACAAGGTTCCCAAACCAAACGCATTGCAGAGCAGTTCAAAATACGTTGTCGCGATATTACAGTTTACCTTACTGTCCTCCGCCCATTTTCCCGCACAGCGTTCATGCGCAATGAAAAGATGCGGTGCACCGCAAAAAAGCAAATCGTTGTTCCGCACCGTCTTTTCAGATTCCTTCATTTCATCCACGGAATAAAGCACAGCCTTTCACGCCGGCTTTACCCGATTCCCGTCCGTCTCACAGCGCAGTTCACCGCCGCGCTCCCTCTCACAGCAACTTTTCCGTCCACTCCTCTTCTTTGAACCCCGTCAGCGCGAAGTTCTCTCCCACCAGCAACGGCCGCTTCACCAGCATGCCGTCGGTTGCAAGCAGCGCAAACTGCTCGTCCTCGCTCATCTCTTTCAGCTTCTTGGAAAGACCCATTTCCCGGTAAGGAATGCCGCTGGTATTCCAGAAGCGCTTCAACGGAAGATCGCTCATGGCATAGTATTTGCGGAGCTCCTCTTCGCTCGGATGATTTTCTTTGATGTCAATTAACTCATACTTGATGCCCTTGTCATCCAGCCATTTGAGGGCCTTTTTACAAGTGCTGCAACGGCTGTAGCAATATACCTTCAACATTCTTATCTCCTCCGACTTAACCGTTATTTTTCCTCACCGTCACTGTTCCGATCATACTTCTGTCTCTCCCGCCATTTTCATGTATCGCTCCAGTTGAGCAAGCATTTTGTCCAAGCTAAAGTAGCCCGCTTCTCTTGCGACTTCCGTACCATCAATCACGGCTATGACTGTCGGAACCGATAAAATCCCTTTCTGAGCCGCCTCCTCCTGATGATCTTCAATCGGGAAATAGCTATAATTCACCGTAGGATGCGCCTGCTGCCATTTCTCGAGCTTGCGTCTGATTGCCACGCAAGGCGCACAGGTCTCCGAACCGTATTGTTTTACTTCGATCCTCATATTTTCACCATCCTCTCTCATACTTTCACCATCCTCATACATCATCCTGAAGGAAAAACCGCCAATCCTCGGTAATGCCCATATAATGATGTAAATTCAAAAATCGAAAAGAGCCAGCGGCTCGTCCTTCAGGCATAATGTAAATGACCACAATCAACATAGTACCGAGGGCGGACGAACCAATGGCTCAACTCAATATTACATTGGCCTCATACTTGATGCCCTTATCATCCAACCATTTGAGGGCCTTCTTACTGGTGCTGCAACTGCTGTAGCGATATACGTTCTACATTCTTATCTCCTCCGACTTAACAATTGTTTTCCTTGTTCTTGCAACAAATCTTCCCGTGTTTTATTCACCCAGTTTTCTCCGCTGTAGTTTTGAATCTGCTCCACGAGTTTATCCAGAAAGCGATCCAGAGCTTCATTTTCTTCCCTTCCCTCCGCAAACCAGACGTTGGCCTGACCGAAACCGAAGGAGGCGCCTTTTCGTACCCTCGGAACTTCCCATATTTCGGACATTCTGTCTTTCACCGGAAGCAATACACAGTTTTCTCTCGCAGCATATGCATTCAGAAGAAAACCCTCCCCCTCATCATTTTCATCCGCAAACGGCAACCACTGATAGTAGCGATATACCGTAGCATGCCGATACCAGCCGACCACTCGGGTAAATCGATGAAACGGGTGCATGGCACAGTAAACAACCAACACATCTTCGACCGACATTGCCGTTCGAAGTGCTTCGCAGCCTTCAAGCCTCTCAATATGCAGCGCCCGGTCCGCTCCGCTTTGGCTCTTCTTGGTCACGACAAAACCTGCGCAAACCTCCTCTTCTTCTCCATCTTCGTGGATCAGTAAAAAAGGATCAAAATTATATAACTCCGATCCATCTTGGTTTTCATCCACGAAGCTTCCGCCCCCAATAGGCTCATCTACTCCCTCCCAGAATCCCTTGTAATATCGCATCCAGGCAATATTACAGAACAGTATTCTCATCCGTCCCCTCCTTTGCAATTTCCGTTTGATTGTATCTCTTTGACCTTACAATGCCCCGTACCGTCCCTGTCCGGCCCGCTGTCACAGAACCCTTGAATTCAGCGCGGTTTACAGAGACTTTGCGAAAAAATCCCGAGTTGACTTAATCCGCTTTATATCCGCTACATGGCAGTGTCTTTAATAACTCCGCCTCTCTTTGTAAAACCTGCTTCGCCTCCATGATCTCCGTCAGCTCCCTTCGTTGCCGCTCCGAAATACAGACCTTTTTCTCCTCTTGCACGAGCGAACAACACTGACGAACAGCAACTCCGATGTGAGATAAGGTCAATTGATCCCGTTTCTTCTTTAACACTTCAACAAAGATATCCCAGACGAAGGACTCTCTGTAAATCCAAAAAAAAGATGCTATCCCCTGCAGCACCTTGGGATGCATCTGTGTTTTACGCAGCCCTTGGACATACGCTTTGCTCTGTTCTTCAAATTTGCGGACTTTGTCTTCCGTGATAAGACTGGACTCTGCCCGATACAAATGACTCAGGTGGATGTAGCGAGCACAAAAATTTTGCAAGGTGTAGAGATGTGTCCACAGAATTTCCGGCTCTGTTTCTTCAGCGATTGCCGAAAAAAACGCCTCCTGATTTATGAGAAACCACTCCTTAATAGGCTTGGTATCCTTAGTGCCGAGCTCCTTACAGGCCGCTCTCATGAAAACAGTCGCTACTCGTTTTCGCTCCTTACAATCGGGAGTCTGTAGCTGACTTAAAGCCTCGTCCAGGAAATCTTTTGTATACTTCATGAGCTCATTATAACCCCGTCGCCCGCAGATAACACTCTGATGTGTCCCCGGTACTTTCTTTCTCGGATTCTCCCGGGCACTCAAGAAAACAGAATGAATCGATACTTTCCTTTCCCCTGACCGCTAACCGCTTCAACAATGCCGCTCTTTCGCAGTTTCATCAGAAGTTCGGACGCTCCGGAAGCTTTTAAACCAAGCACCTTCATGACTTCTGTTCGTCCGAAAACCTCTCCCTCCGGGAATGCTTCCCTAAGTTTCCGTATGTTTCCGGCTGTTTTTGGCAAGAACTCGGCCATAACGTCCGGTTTCGCTGCTCCAATGTCCGGTTTTACTTCCCCAATGTCCGGTTTTTTCGTCCCAATGTCCGGTTTCATTGCCTCGTCGTTTGACCAACTGATATGCAAGGTCCGATTCCGAAGCGGATGATGCTCATTCAACAAAAGGTTGCGCAAAAAGAGTTCCAAAAACGCTGTCGTCTCATGAATTCCTTTTTTTAGGTCGTTATAATTTGCCCGGACAAGCGCATTGCGAAAATACCACGCATTTTCGGCAAAAACGTCGTTCGTAACCTCAAGCCCTAAGGTCCTCAGATATTTGATAAAGAATACTGCCGTTACCCTGGTGTTTCCCTCTCCGAATATATGAATTTGCCAGAGCCTCGAAAGAAATACCGCGAGATGGTGAATCATCTCATCCAGCGACAGCCCCTTGTACGAAAAGTTTCTTTCTTCGGAAAAATCATAGTCCAAGGTTGCTCTCAGTTCCGTTGCGCTGCCGTAAAGAACGCTTGCTCCGTCAAGAACCCACTCCTGTTTGGTAATGTTATAGTCCCTGAGGTGTCCCGCATGCGAATAAATTCCCGCAAATAATTTTCGGTGGATTGAAATGTATTCCTGCGGTGTAAAACTGAACGCTTTTTCCGAAAGAAGCTCCGCAATTCTGATAGAAACCTTATCCGCCTCCTCCGTGCGATCTTCAAAATCACTCGATGGATGCGCTTCATAATAGCTCTGTAACAGGGCATTGGCCTCTTGAAAGGTTATCTCGCCTTCAATATTGCGGACAGCCGTATGCAACAAATAGTCGGAGGTTTTTAGTCCGTCTACTGCCTGTAGACCGATTCCGGTTCGCCATGCATAGCCCTTTTTGCGTTTGTCCGGCTCGGAATCCCGCATATATTCTTGAAACGGATCCTGGTTCACAGCCCTTCACCTCCCTCACAAAAACCAAATGAGTACCTATTCCTCGATTCGATAAATCCGATTCCCGCGATTCCAAAGATACAGAATTGCGGATACCGGTGCTTTTTCCGCTTCCCAGAGCCACCCGCTATAAGTGGTCGTATTGCCGAAATAGCCCTCGCTCATGATTTCAAATTCCGCATTCCTATATACATCCATAAACTCCCGCAGAGAGAGGGCTCTCCCGGTAAAGCGCCCCTCTCCCAGCGTTTTATTGAATATCAGCGCGCGGCACAAGTCCAAATCACAACCCTCAAAGCGAAGTTCGCCCGGGCATTCCACTTCCTCACCTTCGACACATCGAAATATACGGTCGAGCTTAAACGTCAGGGTTTTATTATGGAACTTGATTGCCTTTACCCGGCTGCTCTGAAGGCTGAAATCGGTATCCCAATTTCTATCTTGTGTAAAGTCCATTCACTTCCTCTGTCAGTGTCCTCTATGCTTCTCTTTTCGACACCGATAATAAAATATCCCCAGTAAGATCAGATTCAAAATCGTCACTACGATACTTGCTTCCATTTTGTACGTTCCGCCCGCCAGCAGCTTATTTGCGGAAGCCGTCATATTCAAGACACTCGGATAGTCATCTGCCAGTCTAACCCCTCCGAGTATTAATGCCCCGACGATATTCCATATCGCATGCGCCATGATAGGTGCAAGTATCGTTTTCTCCGACTCATATAACGCTGTCACAAAAAGACTCATCGCAACAACATTGATGACCGGAATGATGCCCGCTTCGAATGCTCCGCCGTGTAGCAAAGTAAAAATCGCCGTTGTCACGATTACGGCCGCAGAAATATTGTATTGCTTTTTCAAAAGCTGATAGATGTACCCCCTTACAAGAAGTTCCTGCATGATGACATTTAGAAAAGCTGAGAGTATCCAAAGCCATAAGTGCGAGACTTCATTTTTTCCTGTGATTTCCAACTGCTTCGAAATAAGCAGAATTGACGAAGCCGCTCCGATCCAGAGGGCACCTGTGACAATTCCTGTCAATGTCCCTTTTCCGATATTTTCTTTTATTGGTATGCTTATGCTTTTCTTCTCAATCAAGTAAAAGACCACAGTAAACAGTAGCAAAGCCACCAACGGAACCATCTCCGCAAAAAATCTCCATATCGCGGGTTGACTGCTCGGAATGTCAATACTCCCGAGCAGCACAATCCACCCAATAAAGAAAACAACTATCTTCAAAATTGTAATCGACAATTTCTTCAAGCAGATTCTCCTTATGATACTTCGTGTAATAATCCGTCCGTCTCGGCAATGCAACGCTCACTTTTTTGACAGACTCTGCCCTAGAATCGCTTACCGGAAAGCGCTCTGCCTTCCCGATTTATTTGTTATCCGATTACCCGAAGAAAGTCGTATAACCGGGATTTGCGACTCAACGGATTCTCCGCATTTCGCTTCTTTGATTCGGCTAAGCAGTCCTTTGGATTACGACGCTTCTAAACCTGCGTACGGAGAAGCAAACAAAGTATGCCGTTTGCCAAGATCAATAGGTGAAGCACAATATGATAAAAATCCGGTATCAGGCGTTTATCACTCATGGGAATGAGTCTTACTGTGCCTTGGAAGCATTCATTGTAGCCTTTCAGTTTTTGTTCGGAAGCTCCAAAGACGGTGTAGTACCAATGGCAAAAAAACTGGATTACAAACCACAACGCGAGGATTGCAAACAAAATCCATTTGCCGGTGGGCTGAAGAAAGTGATAACTGATCAGTCCTATGCTGTACAGGCAGAGCATGGCAAACTCTGCGCTCCGAAGCCCCATTCCTTCAACAAGAAGTCGTTTCCCGAAGCGCCATGTGACTGTACATCCCAGAAACCATATCCAAAGAAATAATTGCACGAATATCGTCACTGTCATATTCATTGATATATCTCCGCGGAGAAATTTTTGCAGCCAAAAAGCACATTACCGTTTCGGAAATCAGTGACCGACCATCTCGAGCAGCGCCACCGTCTCCACATGGCTCGATTGCTTCATCTTGATGTCGAGTGTGTAGCCAAATTCGCGTTCGTTCTCGGAAATTTATCAAAGCGTGCTTTTTTGTAAAACACACCGATTTTTACCCCTGTGCATTCTCGCAAACAGGTCAAAGACCTTGCTCCTACTTATTATACGCAAACACACAGATTCGCCGACTACTTCGAGACTTCGCTCTGAGGGAATATGTCCGAAAACTTGTAAGATCCCATTACCTCAACATACCTATTCGTTAAGTCAACACTGTACATTGAATGTGCGGTTACTCCTTTTCAATGTCCGATTTTTCATGCCAATGTTCAGTTTTTGATTTCAAGGTTAACTTTTTTATACTTCTGGTTTCTGCTGTTCGGCTTATCAGGTATCGTCATTTCAATCTCCCCTGCCTCAAGCAAAGGCTTAACATATTTTTCCGAAAAGTTTCTTCTTCCGGTCAGCCCCATAAATTCTTGCATTTCTTTCCGACTGCGAGGAACAGAGCAAAATTGAATTAAATCTTGTATCGTGACTTGCCCCTTATCTTGTTCCTTTACTTGCTCCTTATCTTGTTCCCTTGAATCAAGTTCTGTAGTCGGCCCGACTGTTGCCGTTGCCGCCTCGGAAAGGGGAATCACTGTAGTAAAAACATCTGCTTCCGTGAAGCTTGGCTCCCCACCGGAATACATCTTCGTGTACTTATAGCTATTTCGCATACCGCTTCCCAGCTCGTCAGCAAGGCCGATCTCCCTGAACACCTTTGCTATCGGCGGATTCTTTGCAAATGGCTTGAATGTTTTCAGATTCAGGTTTCCGTGTCCATGCGCAAGATTGGCATTTTCTGTTATGATCTTATCCCGTTCAATAACAAGCTTCGGTACATATCCACCGGAAAAATCACGGTGCATGAGTAGGTTGGAAATAATCTCACGCAGGATTTTATCTCTGGCGCTTACCCTCTGAATGCCATCCAGAGTGAATACATCATTTAGATGTTTCTTACTAAATTCCATCAGACGATCATAGCTTTCAATCAGGTTCGTGATTACTACATCCCTGTCATCGTATCGGTCAACATTGAACACTCTGAAAATGGCATCTGTTTTATGCTGTGGCAAAACAGACATAATACGGTTATCCGTTCCGAAAAGCAGGATTGCCGCAAGTGTGATGCCCTCTTTATTGGTTTCCGGATCTTCCAGTATGAGACCACAGCTTCTTAGCATCTCTTCATCCGTCATGTCAACCCACGGATGGTGATCGTTATTAACTCTCGTCATTCTTCTTGCACGATCCATCAGGTCGTGGCGAAGGCCGGAAATCGGAATGACAGGGTAGACCTTATTCACAAAATAGGTGCTTTGTTTACGGGCATAAAGGTTGAAAACCATGTCCGCATTATCTGTGATATCGATGTCAGACTCATTGCTGCGATCAAAAATCCTCCCTGCATTGCGATAAACCGTTTTCCCAATCGGGACATAAACGTAGAGAACAATACAACCATCGACCTCATATTCCTCAGGCGTCAGATATAGCGGCGGGTAAATTTTGCTCTCGTTGTTGATCGTCGTGACAAAGTTCTTCTTCATATTTTCTAGGCAATCTTTATCAACACCGATAATCGTGCTGTTATCTTTTACACCAAAGAAAATATGACCGCCCTCTCGATTGGAAAAAGAACAAACGGTGTCATAGACATCTTTCGTGATATCCGTTGACGATTTTTTGAATTCGACGGTTAGTCCTTCGCCCTGACGAATCAAGTTCAGCAAATTTTCAGGGAGTATCATATTATTCACCCCTTTCAATTTTATTATATATTTACCTTCCTAAAGACAGTCAATCGAAGCATCATACGGATTGTAAAGCAGGAAGCAATGCAAGTGCCCTGTCCGGTATAACTGCGTCCCGATAGTCTTCAGAAGCAAATGCGCATCCAGGCTTGATGTTACATTCTGAAAGTTACGCTCGTTTTGCGGCAGATGCTTTTCAAGTTCATCCGCCCGTTCGGCATCCTTACCATTCAGATAGATGTACAACGCCTTTATCGTGGCAACTCAACTCTCACACTTTTTGAGCTGATTTTACTTTGGATAAGTTACCGAGAAGTGTTTATCCAGCCTGATGTCAAATTTGCCCGATTGCCCGAAAACCACAGTATACTTAAGCTTTCGCGGCTATTTTTCTTCGACTCGTGACATCAAAACTACGGTCTCCTCTACATTTGCACATTCTGTGATGCAGGCATCTACCCGGTCGAGTACGGCAGTGACGATCTCTTCTTTCGATGTAAAGTAGCGATACGTAAGACCTTTGCTTATGCCTGCCTTTTTTGTTATGTCAGATATTTTTGTATTGGAGTATCCATTCTGATCAAATAATTCCATTGCGGCATCAATGATCTGTTTTCTGCGCAGCTGCGTAGTCTGCTGCTGTTTTTCCAATGACATTGCCATAGTGGACCTCTTAATATTCGCAAGAACAAAACCCCAAAATATTTTCCGTATTTTCGCAATGGGTCAATATTGACTGATGAGTCAGATACATTTTGACAAACCCTCCGGATTTTGTCAAAATCGAAGAACTTAAAATTGAACGAATGGGCAACCATGACAAAAAAGAGCGGCAAAGTTTGGTCAAAAAAAGTTAATATTGACACACGGGTCATTTATGATACAATGGCGGAAACGCAAATAGTATTAAACATTGAGGAGGAAAACAGTATGCTAGACCACATCTTCAACCCTATTACAATTTCCGGCGAGGAAGTGCGCAACCGTACGGCAGTCCCTGCAATGGTCATGAATTTTTGCACAGAAGACGGATTTTGCACCGATCAGTGGACTTCCTACCACGAAGAGAAGGCAAAAGGCGGTTTTGGAATGATCATTACAGAGAATTTTGCGGTATGTCCTCAGGGCAAAGGCTTTATGAGGCTTCCCGGGCTTTGGAAGGATGAGCAGATTCCCGGGTTTAAAGAGGCTGTTGATCGCGTACATGCGCATGGAGCTACTTTTGTGGCACAGATCTACGACGCCGGACGGCAGAGCCATCGTTTTATCATCGGACAGGCTCCGGAAGCTCCGTCTGCGATTCCGTGCCCCTTCAGCCCGTCGCCGGAGGATTATCCTGAAGAGCTCACAGTAGAGCGTATTCACGAAATCGTCGGTCAGTACGGGGACTGCGCAAGAAGAGCAAAAGAGGCAGGATTTGATGGGGTAGAAATTCATGGTGGCCATGGGTATCTGATCGCGCAGTTTACGTCTCCTTACTCAAACAAGAGAACCGATGAATACGGCGGACCTCTTCAGAATCGTGTGCGTTTTGCCCAGGAGATCATTCAGGATATCCGCAGCAAATGCGGCCAGGATTTTATCGTTGGATATAGGATCAGTGCAGATGAGTATGTAACCGGCGGGCGCAATCTGCAGGATACGCTGACGATCATTCCTATGCTGGAGCCGCTTGGAGTCAGCTATTTTAACGTGACGGCAGGCGTCTATCGCTCTTTTGACG
>ERZ772910.928-NODE-928-length-15812-cov-3.810814_pt1 | contig 15812 bp, 16 predicted proteins | sample MGYA00511357_ERZ772910 | MGnify/ENA primary metagenome ERZ772910 (study PRJEB29015, sample SAMEA2738096) | human oral metagenome | biome: human oral; feature: human-associated habitat; material: saliva | place: China | collected 2193 ... | reverse complement strand
TGCAAGAGGCCCGATTAATCCACCACCAAGGTTGTGAGAAACGTTCCACCAGCTCCACCAAGCTCCACGTTCTGAAGTAGAGAACCAGTTAGTCATAGTTTTTGCTCCAGGAGGATATCCCATACCTTGGAACCAACCATTAAGTGCTGAAAGAACAATCATAAATGTTAATGAAGAAAGCACTGCAGGTACTAGACCAAAAATTAAGCTGACAGCAGCAGAAGCAACTAATCCAATAGTAATAAAGTACTTAGGATTACTTCTGTCTGAAACGTTACCCATAATAAATTTACTGAAACCATAAGCAAGAGATAGGGCAAGTGAAACTTTACCTAAATCAGCTTTAGTGTAACCGTATTGATCAATTAAATAAGGGATAGCAAGTGAGAAGTTTTTTCTAATTAGATAGTACGCTGCGTATCCAATGAATACCCCTGAGAATACTTGCCATCGAAGTCTTTTGTATTCAGCATCTGTACGAGCACTGTCGATTCTCGGTTTAGGCGCTGAAGCTTTTAAAAATGAGAACATTTTAAATTCCTCCTTAACTTCAATTATGTATAATATTAAATTAAAATAGTTTTTATTTATTATAAAACCTTTTGTTTAGAAGTTTTGACGTCAATCTTCTAGTTATAAATTTTTTACTTATTTAAAGTATTTAACTTATAAAATTATTATATAAGACTAGAAAACGTTTGTAAATGATATTGCATCAAGTTTTTTTCTTTTAGAAAATACCTTACACTTTTTGTAGGAAAATTTCTTACGAAATTAAATAATTGACAAGTCAATCATATTATAGTATGATTACTTAATATATAATAATTGACAAGTCAATTGATGAAGGAGGAAAATATGGATGTAAAAGAATGTGTAAAATTATTGCATGATATAAAAATATTAGAGAGAAAAGTTGCGGATATATTTGAAAAGAAATTGGAAATAAGTTTAACAAGATTTCAAATAATTAAATATTTATATGAAGTAGAGATCGCTACACCTAAGCAAATATCACAAATATTAAAAATAGATGCTGCAGCTATAACTAGGCATTTAAAAAAATTAGAAGAGGGAGGATATGTAAGAAAAAGACGAAATGAAGACAATAATAGGGAAGTGTTAGTTGAAATTACACAATTTTCTAAGAGCAAGATAGATCAGTGCTTTAAAGAAACTGACGTTAGAACGTTAATTGATGAGGAGTTTACTGATGAAGATTTTAAACGGTTGGGAATTCTTCTTAATAAACTTAATAATAATATAAAATAAAAAGAGGTAAAAAAATGAGTATATTAACAATAATTTTAACAGTATTAGTAGCACTATTATTTTTCTATATTATGTATTTAGAAACTTTTGCTACAGATTCTGACAGTACAAGTAGAGTATTTAATATTGAAAAAGAAGAGTTACAGAGACCTAATTTAAACACGTTATTTAAAAATCAAGGTGTATATAATGGATTAATCGGAGTGGGGTTACTGTACGGAACATTCTTATCAAAAAATCCTAAAGAAATTGTAGGAATGTTGCTAATTTATATTATTCTTGTTGCAATTTACGGTGGTTTAACTAGTGATAAAAAAATCATTCTAAAGCAAGGTGGATTACCAATCCTAGCTTTAATTACATTATTATTTTAGAGAGGTATAAGCATGAAAAATACAGCGGTAATTATTGGTGCAACTGGTGCCGTAGGTAAAGAAATTTTAAAAGAAATATTAATTGGTCAATATTATAAAAGAATTTATGTTCTTGGAAGAAATTCTATAACAAGCATACCTGACGAAGAAAGATTAACAAAAATAATAATAGATTTTGAAAATATTAATTTTGATACGAGTATATTGGAAAATGCAGATGTTTTTGCTAGTCTTGGAACAACAATAAAAATAGCAGGTTCAAAAGAAAATCAAAGGAAAATTGATGTTGACTATACCGTGAATTTCGCTAAACTTTGTGAGGGGAAAATTAGAAGTTTTAATGTAGTTTCGGCTATGGGAGCTAATAGCAAATCAAAAAATTTCTATACTTCATTTAAAGGTGAGTTAGAAGATAAATTAAAAGAACTGAATCTTGGAGTTTTAAGAATTTTTCAGCCGTCTTTACTTATTAGTAAACGCGAAGATAAGAGGTTTTTTGAGAGATTATTAATAAAAATTTCACCAATATTCCAAATTTTATTAAAAGGTAAAATGAAAAAGTATAGTCCAATAGAGGCTAGTTTATTAGGAAAAGAGATAGTTCGTTTCGCAACTGAAAATAAAGGTGAAGGAACATACACTTATAATGATTTTTAGAAGGATTTAGTTCAAAGACTTAAAATTTTAAAGAAGTTAATATAAAAAATAACAGATGAAATGCTATATGTATGCTTTAAAACAGTTTTTGATATTTTATAAACTTCGTACGGAGTGACTTGAAAAAATGATTTGTCTGAAATCATGATTTTTGAGTTACTCCTTTTTTTTAATAATCGGGATTTTTAACAGAAAATATTTGTTTTGCATAAAGAAAAGTTTTATAATTAAAGAGAGAGGATAGTTGTTTTAAGTTATTCATTTTTATATGTCTAGTTTTATATCCAGGTATTAAAGAGAGTTTTATTAATTATTATAAACTAAGTCTTCCAATTGTTTTTATAGCAATCTAAATTATTATTTTAAGGGAGGATATATTATGTTAAATCAAGTAATATTAATAGGAAGATTAGTTAAAAAGCCTGAACTAAAAGAAAGTGATAAGAAAGTAAACTATATTAAAGAAACATTAGCTGTTCAATCTGATTTTAAAAATAAAGATGGAAATTATGATACAGAATTTTTCGAGTTTACTACTTTTGGTAAAACTGCAGAAAATACGGCTAAATATTGTGAAAGGGGAAGTTTACTTAATATAGTAGGAAGCCTAAATAATAATGTTTATACTGACAAAAATGGAGTAAAACACTACCAAATGTCTATAATAGCTAATAAAGTTTCTTTTCTAAGCAAAGGAACGAAAAAAGAAGAAAAAGAGTCAGAAGACGTATTTGTCTTAGGTCAATAAAATTAAATACTAATTTAGATTGCATAAATCTCTAACATAGGTTAAACTATGTTAGAGATTTATTTTCACACTTGTATTTTTTTTTTTTTTTTCGTATAATAATGTATAAAAAAATAAAATTTATTAATAGAAAGGAAGCGGTTTTATGGAAGAAATCAAAGCAAAATATTTTAAAGATGGGAAACTGATGACAATTCCCAAAAAAGAGAAGAATAAGGTACCTGTGCTTCAGTTAGTTTTACAGATGTTAAAGGAAAAATCATTAGAGTTTACTGAGAAAGAATTAAATGAAGCAATTAAGGAGATTTATCCAGATTATTCTCTAATTAGAAGATATCTTGTTGATTATAAGTTCTTAGAAAGAGATAATTATGGGAAAATGTATAAGATAGTAGGGGAAAAAGATGAATAATACAAAGTTTTATTATTTGTATAGTATTTTATCTACAACAGCACTATCATTCTTTAATCCGATTTTATATATTTACTTGCTATCGAAAGATTTTTCTTTTGCCGAAGTCGGGTTATATCTATCAATCTTTTGGTTAGCGTCTTTTATGACTGAACTTCCGTGTGGAGCAATCACCGATAATATCGGAGCAAAAAATAGTATTCTACTAAGTGGGATTTTTAGAGTTGTTGGTTTAATCTTGTTACTTAGTAATAGTTTGATATTGTTATACATATCTGCAATATTATCTGCAATCGCAGAATCATTTCAATCTGGAACATTAACAAGTTGGTTGGTCAATGTAAACAATAAAAATAATGAAGAAATAGATATAGATAAAGTTTTTTCTAGAACTTCACTATATGCACTATTTTTCTCAGCGGTAATAGGATTTATAAGTGCAAAGTACGTGTATGTTTATTTTAAAAGTTTATCGATAATATTAAGTATGACAGTTTTTATTATTTCATTTTTATTTACATACTTATTTATGCAAAAATTAGAACAGACACAAAAAATATCTATTGAGAATTTAAAAGGTTCATTTGTTACGGTGAAAAATTCGTTAAAAGAAACACTATATGTAAAAAGTAGCGTATTTCTTATGATACTGTTTGTTATTCCTTCTATCTTAGACCTTGGTCCATCAAATCAGTGGCAAGCTGTATTTGAAAAATTAGATGCTGATATTATCGGTTATGTTTGGGTTGGAATCTCAGTTAGTGGAATGTTAGGAAGTGTAATATATGAAAAATTATCAAACAAATTATCAAAGTTACGCATTTTATATTTCTTTGTAATTGTAAATCTTGGAATGCTATTAATGTTTATTTTTATTCAAAATGTATATGCTAAGTTTGTCCTATTCATGCTATTTATTGTATTTTTCACTTTAATGAGCATACAGGTTAATGTATTTATGCATAAATATTTGGTGAAAAGTGATGAAAATAGGACGACTACAGTTTCTATATTCTATACTTTTGAATCTATTATTGTAGCAATATTATTGTCTGTAAATGGAGTGTTAACTGATAAAGTTGGAATAGAAAATACATGGTTAGCATTTATAGCATTTGTAGGAGTAATAATTTTATCATTTATGTTCATAAAACTTAGAAAAAGTAGAATTAAATAGTTTAATTATTGAATTTAAGAATCTTCAATATAGGAAAATCTATATTGAAGATTTTTTGTAAAGGTGCACAATTGATATTGCTAATTAATTAGATTAATAGTAAAATAATTAGTATAAACTTATATACAAGGAGTTCATATTGTGAAAAAATACAAATTATCAATATTATTAGCAAGTGCAGTATTAGGAGGGGCAGGTGCGACTTACTTATCTGCAGAAGTAAATGAAGTTTCTGCGGCTGAAGTAAAGACAGAAGTAGTTGCTCCAGCAACAACAGATAAAAATGATGTTACGCCAGCCGGAACAGCATCAGCAGCTCAAGTAACAGCACCTAAAGAAGTAAAAAACATAGGTGAAGTGCAAGGAGAAAGTCATCAAAGTCCATTAGTAGGAAAAGAAGTAGTTATAAATAATGTCGTAGTAACTAAGACTGATGGAGACAAAGGTTTCTATGTTCAAGATAAAGTTTCTGATAACAATCCAAGAACATCTGATGCAGTTTATGTAGCTTCAAAGGATAAAGTAGAATCAGGAGACTTACTAAAAGTTCAAGGAACTGTTAAAGAAGGTTATATGGAAGAATATTCTGTAAAACAAGGGCAAACTTTTAAAAAACCAGCAGGTAGCTTAACAGTTACTCAAATAATTAATGCAACTATAACAAAATTAGGAAAAGCAGAATTACCAAAAGCATTAAATATTTCTGAAAAAATGCCTAAAGATGTAGTGGATAATACTCCAACAAAATATAATCCAGAAACTGAAGCATTAGACTATTGGGAAAGTCTAGAGGGAATGCTTGTTGAAGTAACTAAACCAAAAGTTACTGGTCCACAATATAAAGGTGATATTTATGTATTACCAGGAGATTACAAAGGTCAAAAACTTAATAACATCGGTGGGGTGAATCTTCGTCCAGGTGTTCAAAATACTGAAGTCTTACCAGTAACTGTAGGAAATAAATTTGTAGCAAAAGCAAAAGACTACTTTAATGAAAATATTACTGGGGTAGTTACTTATAAAAATAGAACTTATAAAATCGATCCAAATAGTGTACCGAAACTACAAGATGGTGGATTAAAACGTGAAGTTTCAAAAATTTATCCAGCTGAAGATAAATTAACTATTGCTTCATATAATATTGAAAACTTCTCAGCTAATAATAATGGTCACGATGAAACACCAGAGGAAAAAGTTGATAAGATTGCTAATTCATTTATCAATGAAGTTCACAGTCCTGATATTATTACTCTAATCGAGGTTCAAGATAACAATGGTGGAGTTAATGACGGAACTGTTGATGGAGTTAAGAGTGGAGAAAAATTAGCTCAAAGAATTAAGAGCCTTGGTGGACCAGATTATAAATACACAGAAATAGCTCCAGTTGATGGAAAAGATGGTGGAAAACCAGGTGCTAACATTAGGGTAGCTTACTTATATAACCCTAAGAGAGTAACTCTAATTGGTAAAGAAAAAGGTGGAAGTGAAGAAGCTGCACGTTTTGTAAATGGACACCTTGAGAAAAACCCAGCTAGAGTTGATCCAACAAGTGTTCATTTCGAGAAAGTTAGAAAATCATTAGCTGCTGAATTTGAATTTAAAGGTGAAAGAATAGTAGTAATTGCAAACCACTTAAAATCAAAATTAGGAGACGATGCAATCTATGGTTCTAATCAACCATCAGTAGAAAATACAAAAGCAAAACGTATTGAAGAAGCTAAAATTCTAAATGCCTTCATTAAAGAAGGATTACGTCAAAACCCTAACTTGAAATTTGTTCTTACAGGGGACTTCAATGACTTCGAATTCTCAGATAGTGTGAAAACAATCGTAGGAAATGAACTTGTTAATTTAATGGCTGAACATGAACAAGGAGACAGATACTCATACTTCTACCGTGGAAGTAACCAAAGTTTAGACAATATTTTAATTTCTAAAAATATCAAGGATAAAGTAGTATTCTCTCCTGTACATATTAATGCTTCATTTATGGAAGAGCATGGACGTGCTTCTGACCACGATCCTGTAGTTGTGCAAATCGACTTTAGTAAACCAGCAGCTCCAGTATCACCAGAGGTAAAACCTGCTCCGGAAGATAAACCAAGTAGAGAGAATAAAAAAGATAACTCAACGCTTCAAAATGCGGGAGTAGTTTCAACAGAAACTGGAAGTGTAGCTAATGGCGATACTCCTAAATCAAATGTAAAAGTAGCTGCACCATCTAAAAGTGTATTACCAAAAACAGGATTAGATACTTCTAGTTCATTAGTATTTGCTGGAATCAGTGCAATGATGGCATTCTTCTTAGGAAGAAAAAAACGTAACTAATTATTATTGAATAATTTGTAGAGAGATGACTCAAGAAAAGTGATTTAAATAAATCATTATTCTTGGGTCATTTTATTTTTTTGAAAAATAAGTTAAAGTAAGTATAATTATTAGAGAAAAAAGTCGAAATGTGATAAAATTTTATAGTTAAGCAAAATAATGATTGAGAGGTATTAATCATGGAAACAGTGTTATTTATTGATAATCTTGAAGTATTTGCTAATCACGGATTATTCGAAGAAGAGAATAAATTAGGACAGAAGTTTATTTTTGACATAGAATGTGAGCTTAATTATAAGAAGGCTATGTTCAGTGATGAAATGACAGATAGTATTAGTTATGCAGATATAGCAGAAGTTGTTGTGAAGACTGCTACAACTAATACATTTAATTTGCTTGAGAGATTAGCTGGAGAAATTTTAAAAAATATTTTTACTGAATTCTCTCAAATAGAAAATATAAATTTAAAAATTAATAAACCAGGAGCACCGATAAAATATCATTTTGAAAAATGTGGTGTAGAAGTAAAAGTATCACGTGAGGAGTTTTATAACTTATAATGATTATACTAGCGTTAGGAACTAATATAGAGCCAAGAGAACAGTATTTAAAAGATGCTTTAGCAAAAATAGTAGATAATAATCTTAAGATTATTTTAGAGAGTAGCGTTTATGAAACACCTGCATGGGGTGGAGTAGCTGATCAAAATTTCTTAAATATGTGTATAGAAGTAGAGACTGAATTAGAAGCATATGAAGTTCTAGATACGATTCAAAAAATAGAACTCGAATTAGGTCGAGTTCGTAAGGAACACTGGGGTAATAGGACAATTGATATTGATATAATCACATTTAATAATTTAATTTTTAATGATGAAAGATTAATTGTTCCACATAAATATATTCATGATAGAAACTTTGTTTTAGCTCCTTTAGTAGAAATGTACGGAAGTATAGAGATAGCTGGAAAAAATATAAAAGAATCATTAGAGAAAATAACAGAACCTATAAGTGTATATAAAGAAAAATTGTAAAATGAAAGGATAAAGAATGTTTAAAATTAGAGAAGTAGAAATTCCAAATAGAGTTGTTTTAGCACCTATGGCAGGTGTGTGTAATGCTGCATTCCGTTTAACAGCAAAAGAATTCGGTGCAGGATTAGTTTGTGCTGAGATGGTAAGTGATAAAGCTATTTTATTCAACAATAAAAAAACGATGAATATGCTATATATCGATCCAAGAGAACGTCCGCTAAGTTTACAAATCTTCGGTGGGGAGATTGAAACATTAGTAGAAGCTGCGAAGTATGTTGATAAAAATACAGAAGCTGATATTATTGACTTAAATATGGGATGTCCGGTACCAAAGATTACTAAAGTTGATGCTGGTAGTAAATTACTTCTTGATCCAGATAAGGTATATGAAGTAATTGCAAGATTAGTAGACTCTGTTTCTAAGCCTGTAACTGTAAAAATGCGTATGGGATGGGATGATGAGCATATTTACATAATGGATAATGCTAGAAATGCAGAGCGTGCTGGTGCTAGTGCTATTGCTATCCACGGTAGAACAAAAGTTCAAATGTACAGTGGTAAAGCTAACTGGGATGTAATCCGTGATGTGAAAAAAGAATTAAAAATTCCAGTAATTGGTAATGGGGATGTAACATCACCAGAACTTGCAAAAAAAATGTTAGATGATACTAATTGTGATGCGGTAATGATAGGACGTGCAGCTCTAGGAAATCCTTGGATGTTATATCGTACTGTTAAATATTTAGAAACTGGTGAATTAACGGACGAGCCAAGTCCAAGAGAAAAAATTGACGTTTGTCTACTTCACTTAAGAAGACTTATGGAAATTAAACCTGAAAGAGTAGCCGTACATGAAATGAGAAAACATGCTGCATATTACATGAAGGGTATTAAAGGCGGAGCAAAAGTTAAAAAAGAATTAAATACTCTAAACTCATATGCAGAGATGGAAAATCTATTCGGAGAATTCCTGGATTATCTTGAGTCTGGTATTGTAGCTCCCAAAAAAGAAATAATCATTTAATACATTGAATTATTATTTCTAATAAATAAAAATAATATTGAAAAGAGGTTATGCAAATAATAGTATAACCTCTTTTTTATAGTTAAGAAAAAGATTAAAAAAATAATATTAAAATAATATACAAAGTCTTATAAATACCGAAAATTAGGTGATTTTTAAAGCGTTATTTAAACTAGAGAGTCTACAGGATTAATAGATATTTAAACTACAAATAAATGTTAGAGAGTGGTAAACTATAAAAAGTATCTAGAAAATAATAATTCAATGTGTTATAATTAAGAAAAAAGAAAACGTTTTAAAAGGTGAGGTAGTTATATATGACTAGAAAGGCAAAAATTATAGCGACTTTGGGAAATAGTACAGAGGGATTATTAGAGGAGATTGTTGCTAGGGGTGCGGATGCTGTATTAATTGATACATATTATGGAAGTACAGAAGAGTGTATCGACAGAATTAATAAAATAAAAGAATTAAGAGACGAATTAGATAAAAATACTGCAATAATTTATGACTTAGATCATATTTATGCGGAAAGTAAATATAAACTAATTAAAATAGAAGAAGAAAATGTTCATTTTGCTTGTCAAAATGATGTTGATTTTGTTGCCTGTCCATTTGTTAGTAACCTAGATGAAATCCGAAAAGTAAAAGATATATTGCAAGTTCAAGGGAAAAAGGATATTGGATTAATAGTAAAAATTGACTGTAAAGAAGCATATGAAAGCATCGATGAAATTATTCAATTTGCGGATTCTATTATGATAAATAGGGATGAACTTGGTATGGAATTACCATATCAAAACTTACCAAGTATTCAAAAAGAAATTATTAGAAAAGCTAATGATGCAACGGTGGAAGTAATATTAACAACTCAAATGTTACACTCTATGATTTATAATCCTAGACCTACACGTGCAGAGGTTTCAGATGTAGCGAATGCAGTTATTGATGGAGTAGATGCAATAATGTTGATAGAAGAAACAGCAACTGGAAGCTATCCGAAAGAGGCATTACAAACTGTCGATAAAATTATTAGTTATGTTGAAACTCAAGATAGAGTATTTGATAGAGATGAAGATGAGTACAAAAACCATAAGATGGATATAGCGCATGCAATCTCACTATCAACTAAATATTTGCTTGATTCTTTAGATGTAAATAATATTGTAACTTATACAAAATCTGGTAGCACAGCTAAGTTTATTGCAAGGTATAAGCCGAAAGTTCAAATTTTGGCAGTGGTACCTTCAAAACAAAATGCTAGAAAATTAGCTTTAACACGTGGTGTTACTACATTTATTGAAGAAAGAACACTTCCTATGGAAGAAATGTTAAACTTAGCACCAAAATTTGCTAAGGAATCAGGTTTAGCAAAAGAGGGAGATTATATTTTAATTACAGCAGGACAACCTGATCTTGGAAAAGATAATGTTCCTCCAACGGATTTTGTTAATATAAGACAAGTTTAAAAGTGTATATTTTCATAATATTAAGAGATCGAACTAATTAAAAAGTTCGATTTCTTTTTGTATTTTATATAGATTATTCTAAATTTTATATTTCAGTAGAAACACTTAGATATTCGTTATAAATTTTATATTTCAGTAGAAATACTTAGATATTCGTTATAAATTATATTATCTAAGAAAGGTTTGTTATTGAAGAATTTTTTAAAAAACTATGATATAATCTAATGTGGAGTTTAGATATGTAAACAAAAATTTTAGAAAGGAATATTTTTTATGAATAATAATAAATCTTTGCTAAGTAAAATTGTAAAGTATGTCTTAATGCTTTTATTTGTAGTTGGTGGAGTATTTGGAATATATTCTTACATGAATAAAAATTCCATTGAACCACAAGTTCGAGTTGAGCAAAAAGTAGAATCTACACAATCTAAGGAAGAACCTAGGAAAAATGATAAATATGTAGTAGATCAAGCTGAGAAAGATTATTTAGCTAATAAGTTTAAAGACTTAAAAGCAACAAATAATGAGGTTATTGGTTATATGTATGTTCCTGGTGATGGTAATGATTCGCTTAAAGAACCGATTTTACAAACTACAAATAACTCTAAGTATTTAGAGTATGGAATTGATAACAAACCAGCTCCATTTATCGGTGCAGTTTTTATGGATTTTGAAAACAAACCTGGTTTAGATCAAAGCGATGTGAAATGGGTATTTGGACATGCTCGTGCGGGAATTGAGGAGAAGAAAATAACATTAGATACAAGAGTATTCAACAATATGAACTGGTTTGCTAAAAAAGATTATTTTGACAGTCATAGAGTTGTAGTTATGGAAACTCCGGAAAAAAAATACTATTATGAAGTAACAGGGGTTAAAGTAGTTCATGAAGATACTAATCTGTATCAAATACCAACAACCGCTGATAAGAAAGATGAATTTATAAGTTTATTTAAAAACGGGGCAAGAAACTGGTTAGAGAATACAAAAATATCTGGTGAGGATAATATGACAGTATTTGCTACTTGTCGTTTAGATGATGTATCACTAAGAACATTAGTATTAGCTAGACAGGTTCCAGATAAAGAATTAAAAGAATTCTTAGAAAAAAATAAAGAATTATTAAATAGTTAATAATAAAAGGCACAACGTAAAAATTTCTGCGTTGTGCTTTTTTAGTTTATATTATTTTTTGTTTCTTAAAATTGCATAACTAACTAATGTAGAAATTAATATTAGTGTAGTAGTTATGAAAAACGGTGTTGTATATTTTTCTAAGTGTAGAGCTTCAGGTATTTTTGTAAGTACTACTGGAGTTAGAATTACACCAATATTACCACCTACTAAAATTACACTTGTCGCAAAGTTGATGAATTTATTTTCTAACTTGTTAGAAATATAGAAGAAGTTAAATGACATCGTTCCAACAAAACTGATTCCTATAAAGATAGCTGCGATATAGAATATAACAATATTATTTGTTAAAGCAAATAACACACTTCCAATTGTCATGAAACTTAACATAATTGGTAAAGTTAGATTTTTGAATTTCTTAACAAGAATACCGAAGATAACACCTGAAAGAATACCACTTAAGGCAAGAATCGTTAATAGATTTCTAGCCACATCAGGTTGGTAGTGGTATTTTTCTGCTAGTAGAGTAGGGATTTTAATAGTTGCTCCCATGTAAGAAATTCCTACTAAAAATGTTAAAAGAGTTAGGATAATAGTTTCTTTATGGAATTTAATGCTAACTTTTTTATTATTTACATTTTCTGCGTTTGGTACAAATAATAGGAAAATTATAAATATAGGAAGTGCTAGAGCATAAACTAAAAATGTATATTGAATACCGTAAATTAGTAGGTATCCAGAAATAAATGTAGTTAATGCCTTACCTATATTTAAGAATGCAGTTCTAAGTCCAATCATAGTTCCACGGTGTTCTTCATCAAAGAAGTCACTAATCATGCTGATTGAAAGTGAGTTAAATAACCCTATACCAGCTCCAAGGAAAAGTCTACTAATTAAAACAACTTTAAAGTTTGTTGTAAAAGCTGGTACAATACCAAAGATGAAAATTAGTAGTAGTCCAAGAAGAACTGTATTTTTTTTACCAATAAACTTAATAACTCCATTGCTAAGAAGAACAAAGATTGTTATCATCATAGCAGGAATAGTAGCTAAACTCTCAACAGAAGCCAGACCTATATTTGGATTGCTTTCATGATAAAATTTATATAAGTTCGGAATTACTGGAGAGATAGCAAGATGTGACATTAATAATATTGAAATACTAAGTAATGAAAACTTAGCGAATGAATTTAATTTCATTTTATTTCTCCTTTTTTCTTAGATAATTAATAGGGATGTCTCAAAAGTCCTAAAACTTAACAAGGTTCATATGAGAACTCATAGACGCAGTGGTTTATTGATATCTAAAATCGCTTTATAAAAGCTTTTTAGATATCTAATAAACTGTGCGGGGGTGACTCGACAAAATCGATTTCTCCGAAATCACGATTTTTGAGTCACTCCCAAGTTATTATGAAAATCATACTATACCAGTATAAAAAAAATATTAAATAAGGTCAAGTGATGAGGGGATAGTATAAGTAAAGTAAGAAAACTACTAATCAAGGCTTGTTAATAGAAGAATTATAAGATAAAATAGAAATAACAATAATTATGGAAAGGTTTTGATAAAATGGCAAAAGCAGAAATTAAAAGAATAGTAATGGATATGGTAGATGAAAACTGCTATATAGTATATAAAGATGGGCGTGGAGTTATTGTAGATCCAGGTGAGGGTTTTGACAGAATACAAAAAGCAGTAGAAGAATTAAATGTAAAAATCGAAGCAATATTATTAACACATGCTCACTTTGATCATATTATGTCATTAGATGAGTGTAGAAAACACTATGGAGTGCCTGTGTATATTTCAGGACATGAACGTGATTGGTTACAAAATCCGGATTTTAACGGTTCAACTTTATTCCGTTTAAGAAGACCACCTATGACCAATCCAGCAGAGTTTGAATTTGAAGAAAACAAAAAATATGAAATTGCTGGTTTAAGTTTCACTGTATTACCAACACCAGGGCATTCTCCAGGAGGAGTATCGTTTGATTTTGGTAAGTTTATTGTTGTAGGAGATGCATTATTCAGAAGCGGTTTTGGTCGTTATGATTTATATGGTTCAGATTATGATGCACTAAAAAATTCATTAGGCAATGTATTATTTAAGCTTGATGGAGCTAAAATAGTTTATCCAGGTCATGGAGATGAGACTACGATTGAAAGAGAAAGATCTTTAAATCTTATCGGTTGTTAATAACAGATAGGGGGGAGATATTATGAGAAAATATATAGGAAGATTATATGTTGATTATTTCTTCTTTAATGTTTGGGCAATAAGTATAACATGTGTAGCGCTGGCTTCTGTGATTTTTATGTTCACTGGTTTTGAAGAAGTGTTTGGTGTAGATATTTATATAATTCTATGGGTAGTATTAGGATTAGTGTTTCTAAATCATGTTATAGTTATAATGCTAAGAGATAAATATGAATATAATACATTTTTTGAAATAACAGACGAACATTTTAAACTAGCTTCAACATCAATATATACATTTTTTAAGTTGGAGAAGGTTGCTCCGCTTAGAAATATATTGGATTATACAATTAGACAAAATATATTGTCGAAAAAATTCAACATTTACAAGATTAGTATAAATACAGGTTCGGAAAAATTAGGTTTCTATGTTTCTAGAAAGGATATAGAACAGTTAGAAAACTTACTGTTAACAATACTAGAAAACAATCTTAACTATAGGAGGTATAAAGATGAATAATATTAAAAAAAGTCGAGTACATCCTATGGTTATTATGGATACAGTAATTACAGGATTTAGATTGTTTGGTATCTTTATGGTGTTGGCATTAAAAGAACAAAATTGGAAATATTATTTACTAGTTTTAGCAGGGTTTCTTCTACTAATAGTAATAGGTGTATTTGATTATTTTGTTAAAAGTTATGAAGTCCGAGATGGAGCTCTAATTTATACAAAAGGAATAATAAATAAAGAAGTAAAAAATATAAATCTTGAAAATATTCAGTCAATAGATATGAGTTCTAATATAATGTATCAAGCATTTAATCTTCTTTCTGTAGATATTAATCTTGTTGGAGGCAAGATTAGGATAAAACCTTTGAAGAAGGAAATCGCATTAAATTTAATCGATATATTAAGAGATTTAAAACGAGATGAAGATACTTCTGTAGTTCATGAGAATACTGAAGAAGAGATTCAAAGAGAAATACTACGATTATCTGTAAAGGATCTTGCATTTTATGGATTGTTACGAGTTAGGTTCTTTGCTGCTTTAGGGTTAATACTCGCCTTAAATGACAAGATTCGAGATGTATTTAAGATTATTTTTGATAATGAAGCTTATTTTGATGAACTACTTCAAAAAAATGCCGAATCAGTTGCAGGGAATATAACAGCCTTATTTATTATAATTGGAATTTTCATGATTTTAGTAGTGTTAGCATCAATTATTTTTACGATTATAAAATATTATGACTTTATCCTTACGACAAAAGATCATAATTTACTGTGTAAATATGGACTCTTAACAAAAAAATCATTAGTTATTGATATTGATAGAATTCAAAGCGTAAAATTAATATATCCGTTACGTTATAGATTCTTTGGACTAGCGAAATTATCTGTTGAGACTTTAACTAATAATGTGTCAGAAGATTTGAGTGAGCAAAAATCTACGATAGATGTTTTACCATTGGTGAAGAAAGATTTTGCACAGAGTTTTGTGAAAAATAATCTAGGTATTGATTTAGAGTACTATGATAGTTTAGAAAGTGAAAAAATACAACGAAAAGCAAGGATAGCGATGTATCGTTGGAGTTTGTTCAATTGTAGCCCTCTACCGATAATAGTATTTACGATTTTATATTTTGCTAATGTTGACTTGAAGCTTGAGTATAAAATATTAGGTTCAGTAGCTCTTTATCTTGTCTTAGTTTCATACAGTATTTTAGTGAAAAATTATATGTTGAAGTATAACGAGCTTTCTTATGATAAACATTTCTTTAAAAATACATTTATGAGACAATTAACGATAATTACGGAGTTAATTAAGGTGAAAAAAGTAGGAACTATAAATAGTAGAACGAACTATTTTATGAAAAAAAGGGACCTTTCTCATCTATCAATAAATTCTATTGGAGTAAACTCTGATATTAAGTTGAAATATTATGATAAAGGATATAAAGAAAAATTAGAAAGAGA
>ERZ772910.927-NODE-927-length-15846-cov-21.971819_pt1 | contig 15846 bp, 8 predicted proteins | sample MGYA00511357_ERZ772910 | MGnify/ENA primary metagenome ERZ772910 (study PRJEB29015, sample SAMEA2738096) | human oral metagenome | biome: human oral; feature: human-associated habitat; material: saliva | place: China | collected 2193 ... | reverse complement strand
TGAAACGGTGAACTGGGTCATAGTGCGTGGGAAATGTGTGTATACTATTGCCAATGCAAAATGTGCGTGCTGTCACAAAGGTGTGCGGGTTGTGTTCCCCCGCGTACAGCAAAGCAGCATCCCACCTAACTGAGGAAAACTAATGACCACTTTCACTCTCAACCGTCGTACCCTGCTCACCGGCACCGTCGCCCTGGGCACCGTCGGCCTGCTCGCAGCCTGCGGCGGTAACTCCTCCAAGAACGAGAGCAGCGCTCTCTCCGCTGGCGACGACCTGTCCAAGGCAGTCTCCTACAACGAGAAGGACCGCTCCACCCTCAAGGACGGCGGCGAGCTGCGACTGAGCGCAGACGGCATCGGCCCGAACTTCAACATCCTCAACACTAACGGCTACACCGCAGGTAACCTGAACATTCAGGCGGCAATTAACTCCGCATTCACCGGCGGCTACTACGCTGACTTCCGCGGCGAAGGCCACATGAACGAGGACTACGTCACCGAATACAAGGCGCAGACCGTTGACGGCGTGCAGACCGTCACCTTCAAGATCAACCCGAAGGCAGTCTTCAACGACGGCACTCCCATCGACGTGAACGCCGTCAAGAGCTACCAGACCATCTACACTGCCGCGGCATCCGGTTCGGACTACCAGATTACCCCTTCACCCATCTGGGAACAGGTCGCAAGCGTCGAGGCAGTGGACGGCGATACCCGCCACGTGAAGGTCACGATGTCCAAGCCCTGGTATCCCATCGCAGGTAGCTTCACCTCCTTCCTGCACCCGGCATTCGTCGACGTCGCATTCTTCAACGACGGCATGAACGGCAAGCCCCTGGACAAGTACTGGGCAGGACCCTTCAAGGTCAGCGAATGGGATGCCTCCGGCAAGGTCCTCACCGTTGTCCGCAACGAGAAGTGGTGGGGCACCAAGCCTCTGCTCGAGCGCATCACCTGGCGTGAAATGAGCTCCCAGGCAGAGCAGGCAGCATTCAAGAACAACGAAATCGACTACGCTGACGCAAGCACCCTCAGCTCCTACAACGAGCTCTCCACCGTCGCCAACGTCGACATCCGCAAGGGTAGCGCACTGGCCGTGGGCAACTACGAAATCAACCCCGAAAAGATGCCCCTGCCCGTACGCCGCGCATTCGTTGCAGCCCTGAACCGTGACCAGCTGCTCAAGCTGCGCTACGAGAAGCTCGGCTGGAAGGAAAACCTGCCCGGCTCCATGTGCATGCTGCCCATGCAGGAAGGCTACCAGGACAACTACCCGACCAAGCTCGGCAAGGACGTAGCCATCAAGATCCTCGAAGATGCAGGCTACACCAAGAACGGCGACTACTACGAGAAGGACGGCGTTAAGGCCTCCTACCCGGTGACCACCTTCGGTACCGACCCGGTCGTCAGCTCCACCGCACAGTTCCTCACCCAGCAGATGAAGGAAATCGGTATTGAGCTGAGCATCGACAACCACGGTGCATCCGAAATGGCAAGCATCATCTCCGCGAAGAACTTCACCATCAAGACCGGCGGCTACGGCATCACCACCTCCCCGGTGGATGCAGCGAACTACTTCTACATCTCCGAGACCAACAACGGTCACGGTAAGGACCTGGACTCGCTGGCAGCAACCATGATGTCCACCGAGGACCCGAAGGAACAGCTCAAGATCATGAACGAGCTGGAGAAGCGCCACATGGACGAGGTCGCAATCTACGTCCCGACCCACAACGGCCCCAACTTCAAGGCATGCCGTAAGGGTCTGGCGAACTACGGCCCCATGCTCTTCGGTCTGCCCTACTACAACCCGAACGTATGGATCAACGTCGGTTGGGAAAAGTAAAAACTAAGCGCTGAGCACAGCTCACACGCCCTATAAGGGCAAAAGCGTTGTCGCGGCGTGTTACAAAAGGATTAAAACCTTCTGTAGCACGCCGCTTTTCCCTGCCCTAGAGAGCAGCGAGGATATACTTAAAGCAAATGTGGGCATTCTGCCCACCCCGGCAGAGATTGTCCTCCCGCCGGGTTGGAGTGCTGGCTACGCACCGTTCGCGTACCGACTCCACAACACTGCGAATACTCTAGGAGAAATTCCATGAAGAGCATGTCTGTCTCTCGCCGTACCCTCCTGACCGGCACCGTTGCCCTCGGCACCGTTGGTCTGCTGGCTGCCTGCGGCAGCTCGAAGGAAAAGGTTGGCGGTAGCGCCGCTAACAATGCTGAAGATATTCTGAAGAACCTTCAGGTCAACAAGCAGGACCGTTCCTCCCTCAAGCAGGGCGGCACCCTGACCCTCGCGGCTACCGCCCTGGGCCCGAACTTCAACCTGCAGACCCAGAGCGGCTACACCTCCAGCAACCTGGACGCACTGGCGCCCTGCAACATCCCCGCAGTCATGGGTTTCTACACCATGAGCCCCGAAGGCGAAGGTACCCTCAACCCCGAGTTCTGCACCGAGCACAAGACCGAGACCGTCGATGGCGTGCAGACCGCGACCTTCAAGATCAACCCCAAGGCTGCCTTCAATGACGGCACCCCCATGGACGTGAACGCTGTTCGCGCCGTGTGGAAGGTCTACCGCGCAACCACCGACAACCCCTACCACATCACCGACAACACCATGTGGCAGCAGGTTGAGAGCATCGAGGCTGTGGACGGCGACAACTTCCACGTCAAGGTCACCATGAAGGCTCCGTATTACCCCTCCGAAGGTCTGTGCGCCTTCGCAATCCACCCCGCACTGGAAGACGTCAACCTCTTCAACGAAGGCTTCGTTGACAAGCCCCTCGACCAGTACTGGGCAGGTCCCTTCAAGGTTGGCGAGTGGAACTCCTCCCAGAAGGTTCTCACCCTGGTCAAGAACGATAAGTGGTGGGGCGAGAAGCCGGTGCTGGACCGCATCATCTGGCGTCAGATGGACTCCGAAGCAATCCGTGCAAGCTTCAAGAACGGCGAACTGGATGCCTTCACCTTTGTGGGTGCAACCAGCTACAACGCTGTGAAGGGCCAGGCAGGCACCGAGATTCGCCAGAGCCAGAACACCAACGTCAACATTATTCAGCTGAACCCCAAGCGCATTGAGGACCTGGCACTGCGCCGCGCAATCCTCGCAGCAGTCGATCGCGAGCAGATTGCTAAGGCATACTTCTCGCAGCTCGGCTGGACCGAGCCGCTGCCCGGCTCCATCATCGCAATGCCGTTCCAGAAGGGCTACCAGAACAACTACGCTGGTGACACCGGTGCAGCGGCTGCAGGCAAGATCCTCGAAGCTGCAGGCTACTCCAAGTCCGGCGACTACTACGCTAAGAACGGCAAGGTTGCTGGCTTCGCCCTGACCTCCTTCGGTTCCGAGGCTGTCTACCAGGCGGTCTACCAGATTCTGGAGCAGCAGCTGAAGTCCGCAGGTATCCGCCTGAGCGCTGACAACCAGCCGCAGTCGAACTCCAACTCCGTGCTCGGCCAGAAGAGCTACGAAGCAATCTTCACCGGTTGGGGCGTTCTGCCCGACCTGGCTTCCTCGGCACCCTACTTCTTCACCACCGAGGTGTTCGGAGTCGGTGACCCCGAAGTTGATAAGCTCATCGAGAAGCTGCAGAACACCGAGAAGGAAGACGAGCGCATCAAGATCGCTAACGAGGCGGAGAAGCTCTACTACGAGAAGGTCGCAGTGTACCTGCCCTACGCAAACGGCCCGATGTACGCCGCTGTCAAGGCTAAGGTTGCGAACTACGGTCCGTCCCTGTTCAAGCAGAGCTACACCAGCGCTGACTACTGGGTCAACGTTGGCTGGCAGGAGTAGAACAGACGGGAGTAATACCGCTTTCGGTAATGCTTTAGCCGTCCTATAGGACAATAAAATCCCGGGTACTCTCATGAGAGAGTGCCCGGGATTTTGCTGTGCCCTCTAAATTTCTGCGTCCTCTAAGTTTTTGTGTCCTCTAGCGGGATATGTAATTACAAAAAACGAGGGGGGGGGAGGAGAGCGCCACTCTAACCGGCTGCTACCACTCGCCCAGGTACAGTGCGCGCTCCTGCAGATACCTCAACATCTTCGGGTTCTGCCGCAGATAGAAGATGCGGTAAATGCCACCTCCAGCAACGATAAAAGCCAGCGGGAAACCCAAAATCACGAGCACACGGCTCATATTGGCGGACAAATCAAAAGGATCACCGCTGGTTGCCACCAGCACAATCCAGAGAGAATAGCCCACGCAGGCGAGCAGAGTGCCCCACATGCCGCGCACGAGCCAACTCACCAGCGTCACCGCAATGACCCACGCTAGCGCCAACGTGAACTGGTGCCGCTCCGCCTGAGCCCAAGGGAGCGCCCCCACGTAAATAATTGCGGGGATACCCAGGTACCCGGGGATATTCAGCGAGGCAAGAATGTTCACACAAAAATAGCCCAAGAAAATAGCGCTCAACGACGAGGACAGGAACAGGTGCAGGGGAATCATGCCGTCGCCGCTATAGACGGCGGTCGGGCCCGCGTACACGGTTTCAAACATGAGGGTCAGCGGAGTCATCATGTACTCAATCCAGACGACCAGCGCAAAAGCACCGAAAATGCCCAGAGCCTGCATCAGTGCAATCAACCGTGAACGCGCATCGTGAGGAATGGTGAAGCTCTGGCCCTTCGCCTTGACGCCGCAGAGGTGAACGACAGCCACCATTGCCGCGATGCACAGCACCCAGCGCAAGAGGACCCCCGGCAACTCAGGAAGACCCCCATAAGCCCCCGTAGCGGGGTCACCCCACGCTCCGGGGAGCAGCGTAATGGCGTGAGTACCTTCGGGGAGGTGGGTGGAGGAAGCAAGCCGGTGCGGCTCATAGATAACCCACCACAGAAGGCACGCTGGAATCAGCGCGGAGAGCTTACGCAGTAGAACCGGGAACGGCGCGGACTCATAGACGAGCGCCTCAAGATTGAGCCGGCGCAACAGGCGCCGAACAGGAGAAAGAGCACGCAACTCTTCTTGCTGCTCTTCCCACACCTCGGTATCCAACACCCTAGTATCAGAAGACATCATCGTACTCCATGTCACTTGAGAACTTCCTTGTTGAGCTTATTCTCACATTAGCAGAAATACCCCCCCGGCTAGTGGATACGCTCAAGCAAACCCAACCCAAAAAATCAGTGCCCAAAGAACCCGCGCCCAAAGAAACAGCGCATAAGGAAGTAGAGCATAAGGAAAGGGGCCCCACCACAATGGTGGGGCCCCTTAGAGCCTAGAAAGCGAACTACTTAGTGGTCACCTTCAGGACAGTGCTCAGGTTCTGGTGAGCAACGCCCGGCAGACCCTTAACCTCAGCAAACTTGCGGGTGTTGGTCACGATAACCGGGGTAATCAGCGGGTAACCCGCCTCCTTGATAACCTCAGGATCGAACTCAATCAGAGCGTCGCCAGCAGCAACAACGTCGCCCTTAGCAACCTTCACGCTGAAGCCCTTACCGTCCAGGTTCACGGTATCCAGACCAACGTGAATCAGCAGCTCAATACCGTTCTCCAGCTTCAGACCAACAGCGTGGCCCGAGGGGTAGGTTGCCGCAACCTTACCGGCAGCGGGAGCAACCACAGTGGTACCGGTCGGCTCAATAGCCACACCCTCGCCCAGCTTGCCTGCAGCGAAAATCGGGTCCGGAACATCAGACAGAGCCACAGCAGTACCCTCGATCGGGGAGTGCAGCTCAATGACCTCACCAGCGGAAGCAGCAGCCTCAGTAGACTCAGCAGCGGCGGTGGTGGTCGCAGTAGCGGCAGCAGCCGGAGCAGCCTTAGCAGCAACAGCCTCAGCCTTGGGAGCGGACTCCTCAGCAGCCTCAGCCGCGCGCTGAGCAGCATGCTTCACAGCATCAGCCTTCGACTCGTAACCGAACAGCAGAATACCGGTCATAGCGCCGAAGAACGCAATAGCCAGACCAATCACGTACAGGTGAGAAGGCTGCATCGCCGGAATCGACAGCAGCGAGGTGAACGCGAACGCGTAGGACTTAACGCCCAGGAAGGAAATGGTAGCGCCACCAATAACAGCGGGAACCAGAATAATCGGAATCACGCGCTTGTAACGCAGCACAACACCGTACAGGGACGGCTCAGAAATACCACCGAGCAGACCGGACATCGACGCACCAACAGCGGTCTGGCGCAGCTCGCGGTCGTGCTTAGCCTTAATAGCCACACCGGTCACAACACCGAACACAGCGAAGTTGTAAGCACCCATCGGGGACTGAATGAAGTCAGTACCCATGGTCTGCAGGTTGTTAATCATGACAGCGTTCAGCGGCCAGTGCAGACCCAGCGGAACCATGAACAGGTACAGGCCAGCAATCAGAGCACCAACCAGAGCCGGAGCCTGGTCGTTAACCATCTTCAGGAAGTCAGAGATGCCCATAGCAACACCGATACCGATGGGGCCAACCAGGAACGCGGTCACCGGAACCAGAACGATGACCGAAATCATCGGCACGAACACCATCTGCAGCATCGAAGGAATAACCTTCTTCAGGAAGCGCTCAAACGGAGCCAGCAGAGCAACAGCCAGCAGCGGGGGGAAGACCTGGCCGGTGTAGCTGAATGCGTACAGCGGCAGATCCAGACCGAAGAACGGAACATTCAGAATCTTGGTGGCGGGGTCAGCCAGAGCGGTCAGATCGGTGAAGGTACCGGTCATCAGCGCAGCGGGGATAGCCGCACCAACCCACATGTTCGCGCCCAGACGCTTAGCAGCGGTAGCGCCCAGCATGATGGGCATGAAGTTCAGAACCGACAGCGAAGCAGCCTTCAGGATGTACCAGAAAGCGAACTGCTGCATCCACTGGGTGTTCAGGGCCTTAGCAGCCTCCGGGTCAGCCACACGAGCACCGTTAATGATGTCGATGTTCACGCTCTGACCGGTCAAGTCAGTGTACTGGCCGAAGAAGCCCAGCTGCTGCAGGAACACAATCAGGGTCAGAATCATCGAGGTACCCAGAAGTGCCCACAGCAGAGGACGGAAGGAGTCAGACAGAACGTCGAAGACGTTGGTAAGCCAGCCGGACTTCTTACCCTCAGCCTCAACCTTGGTGTCACCCTCAGCGTGGCCGGACATAGAAGGCAGAGCGTTGATCTCGTTGTACACAGCCTCAACGCGCTCGCCCAGAACAACCTGAGTCTGGCCGGACTGCTCAATCACAGAGAGAACGCCGGGCAGGCCCTCAATCTTCTTGTTCTGCACTGCATCGTTAGACACAGGAGTAACACGAAGGCGGGTTGCACAGTGAGTAATGTGCGCGATGTTCTCGGGGCCACCCAGGCCGTCAAGAATCTTCTCGCCAAGTTCGCGGTTATTCACGATACTTCCTTAGATATGCGGTCAATGTCTACTAAACGTTGCTACAGGAGGCTGCGCTCGCTGAGGAAAACCCAGCGGGTAACACCCCAGAAAACACAAAAGACCCGAGTCTCTCGACCACCGGAAGCACTACACTCGTGCCCACTATGGAGCTTCGGTACAGCAAATAGAGGGGATTCTCGGCAGGTACATACTGCCGTCCCATACGGTGTTGAGTAACTCAGGTCTTGCCTGCCAAGCCAGTAACAACCCTGAAGAAGGTTTCCCTTCTCAAATAGTTCCCTGTAACTCTAAGGGTTTTCCCAGGTTAAGAGCAAGGTGAGAGGCAAAAGCTATCAGAAGCTGTTAAATGTTTCATCCAAGTGATAGCTGAGATACGCTCTCAGCACCGCGTGTAGGGAGCCTCCCGGTAGGACTTCGGCAGGACTTTGGTGTGCCCCGGTACACTCCAACACGCACTGAAACACCCCGACACGCACCGGACGGGGGCGCCTTCCGAAGACGCGAAAGGGCCCCGCATCCACAGGATACGGGGCCCACACGCTACCGAAGCAGCTACCTTTCCGACTAACTACTTAGCCGGGAAGAAATTCAGCGGAGCAACCTCCAGCTCAGGGTAATGACGCTTCTGCCAGCGGCGGTTACGATGCGCATTCACCTCAATCAGCGCGGCACCCAGAGCACCGGCGCCCAAAGCCGTCCACAGCAGGTGCGGAAGCACCGTAACGAACTGGTGGTACTCCACCAGAACCGGCACGAACAGCGCCGCGAAGAACACCGCCAGCAACGCACCAAACAGCAGAATACGAGCACGGTTGAACGGACGAGCCACCGCAGCCAAGTTCCACAGACCCATCATCACCAAAGTAATGAACGAAGCCGTCTGAATCTGACGGATATCCTCAACACCCATGCCACGAGCCGTGAACGTCACCGCCAACAGCATCGCAACCACAATAATCGAGTTCGGAACCGTGTAATTCAGCACGCGACGCAAGAAGCCCGGCACATAACGGCGTGAATTCGGCAACAGGGTCAACGCGAAGGACGACGCACCCACAATCAAGAAGTCCGCAGTCGAGTACTGACGCGGCAAGAACGGGAAGGTCAAACCGAAAATACTGAATAGAACACCCAGAAGAATCGCGAAACCAGTCTTCGTCAAGAACAGGTTCGCCACCATCTCAATGTTCGTAATGACCTGACGGCCCTGCTCCAGCGCAGCCGGCAGAGACGAGAACTTACCGTCCAACAGCACCAGGCGAGAAACAGCCTTCGTCGCCGGAGCAGCGTTACCCATCGCAATACCCAAGCTTGCATGCTTGAGCGCCAGAGCGTCATTAATGCCGTCACCGGTCATCGCCACAACATGGCCGCGCTCCTTCAGAGCAATCACCATGTTCTTCTTCTGCTCGGGCGACACACGACCGAAAATATTGTGAGTAGCCGCAGCCTCAGCGAGCTCCGGACCGTCCTCAGGCAGAGTCGAAGCGTCAACCGCGCCCGCAGAAGTATCCATACCCGCAGTCTTCGCAGCCGCAGCCACAGTGAACGGGTTATCACCCGAGAAGACCTTCAAAGTCACGCCCTGACGGTGGAAATACTCCACAATCTGAGGCGCATCCGCACGCACATTCTCACGGAAAATCACGAACAGAACCGGGGTAGCATCCGACGGGATCTTCTGAATCGGTTCATCCTTCTCATTGCGAACCACCGCAGAAGCATGCGCCAAAACCATCGTGCGCAGACCCAGCGCCGCCAGCTCAGCGGCACGCTCACGCTCAGCGGTACCCTTGGCGAGAAGCGCCTCCGGAGCACCCAGAAGCCACGCACCCGAATCCTTAAACTCAATCGCGCTAAAACGCAGAGCCGAGGAGAACGGCACAATACCGCTCACCGACGCCGAGGAATTATCCGGGAAACCACCGGTCAGAGCCGCAGCGGTCGGGTTCGCGTTCTCATCGTGACCAAACCACGCCAGCGCCTCATCCCAGCCGGCGGGCAGAGAAGAAGCACGCCAAGAAATGTGCTCGGCAGAGTCAGCATCCGGGCCCTCAGCCTCAGCGGCGGTGTCCAGCGGGCGCACCGAATCAAAAATCACGCCACCCTCAGTCAGGGTGCCGGTCTTATCGAAGCAGACCACATCCACACGAGCCAGAACCTCAACCGCAGGCTGCTCCTGCACCAGGATGTTGTGCTTACGACCCAGCGCCACAGCCGCCGCCGCAAACGCCAGGGTAGTCATCAGCGCCAGACCCTGCGGAATCATCGAAGCAACCGAAGACACCACAGCAATAGAAACCTGCTCCCACAGGTGGTTCTGCTGCACGGTCTCCAGGCCGCCAGCCGCCTGAATCTGACCCCACGACACCACAGGAATAATGACCGCAAGACCCACCGTAATCCAGCGGACCACACGGTTCAGCGCATCACGCAGCTCAGACTGAATACGCGAGAACTGGCGCGCCTCATCAGAAATCTTGCTTGCACGAGAATTCGCACCCACATGAGACAGCAGGACGCGGCCGGTACCACCCAGCACACTCGACGCCGACAGCACCATATCGCCGGGGCGCTTAGCAATCGGGTCGTTCTCACCGGTCAGCAGAGACTCATCCAGCTCCAAAGAATCGGAGGTGAGCACAACAGCGTCCGCAGGAACCTGATCGCCGCGCTTGAGGATGACAACGTCACCCTCAACCAGCTGCTCCATCGGAACCTCAACGCTCTTACCGTCACGCACGGCAGTCGCAGGGGAGCGATCCAGCAGGGAGATGCGGTCCAGCTCAAGCTTCGCCTTGTACTCCTGCACAAAACCAATCACCACGTTAGCAATCACGGCTCCCAGGAAGAGCAAATCAGCCCAACGCTGGTACATAATCACCACAGCGCCACAGGCACCCAACACAAAGTTGAAGACAGTGAACAGGTGCGCACGCATAATGCTCCACAGCGTGCGAGAAGACTTATTATTCTGGGTATTGACCCTACCCTCAGCAGTCAGGCGAGCAACATCATCGCTGCTCAAACCGTGCTGGGCAATATCGAAAGATCCGCTATGCGGTGTTTCAGAATATTCGGGAATGTAGCCGGCAACGGCAGACGCTGCCGTTTTCTGCTGAGGATCCATGCAGGGGTCTCTTTCTCGAATGGATGGAATACTGAACTGAATAGAGTTCAGTATTGCGGACACTACCTTTCAGTGTATCCGTGCAGAAGGGGATAAAGATAATCTCCGCCCTGGAATGAGCTGATATTTCAGTCATTCCAGAGCGGAGATTTAATATATGCGAATACTGGCATATTTTGAGGTGGAAAGTGTATGCGGGACAGTACGCTAACGCCCCATAGAATCAGCACGCTAGCAGAGTTAGCGCGCCGGCAGAATCAGCGCTCCGGCAGAATCAGCGCTCCGGCAGAATCAACAAACGATTCGTCACCGGATGCCTCAACACCTCAATCGGATGCTGATACACCTCAGACAACAACTCCGCTGAACACACCTGCTCAGGGGTACCCGAAGCAACCACCTCGCCACCACGCAACAACACCATACGGTCAGAATACGCAGCGGCCACATCCAAGTCATGAAGCACCGTCAACACCGCAGCACCCTCAGCAGCCAACTCACGGCTCACCCGCAACGTCTGCTCCTGATGCGTAATGTCCAGCGCCGCAGTCGGCTCATCCAAAAGAATCAGCGGAGTCTGCTGAGCAAACACACGCGCCAAATGCGCACGACCACTCTCACCACCGGACAGAGTCGTAATATCGCGATCAGACAAATGAGTCACCGACGTACGCTCCATCATCGAAGCAACCACGGCGTCATCCTCTTCAGCGCGCTCCGTACCCTTCCACGGGGTACGGCCCATCTGAACCACCTCGTGCACCGTATACGAAAACGCCACATTCAACTTCTGCAGCAACATCGCACGCTGACGCGCCATTTGACGGGCATGAATCGAACCCAGAGAGGCGCCATCCAGCAGAATCTCGCCACTACTGGGCGCAATATCACCGGCAATCACACCCAACAGAGTCGACTTACCGGCACCATTGGGACCAATCAGCGAAACAACCTCGCCCGCAGAAACCGACAGAGACACATCATTCAAAATCTGACGCCCACCAGCGTTAAAACACACACCGGACAGGCTCAACAACTCACTCACGAAGCACCTCCGCCCTGACCCAGGGAACGACGCAACAACACGAAGAACGTCGGGCCGCCCACCAAAGCCGTAAAAATACCAATCGGCAAATCAGCAAAAGGCACCAGCGTACGTGCACCCAAATCAGACAGCGCAATCAACAGGGCGCCACCCAACGCCGAAGCCGGCAACAACACACGATTCGACGGACCCAAAATCATGCGCAACAGGTGAGGAATAATCAAACCAATAAACGCAATAATGCCCGCATACGCCACCGCAGCACCCGTCAACAAAGCCGTCGCCGCAATAGACACCGCACGCAGACGCTCCACGTTCACGCCAGAATGCTGCGCCGCACGCTCACCCAACGCCAGAACATCCAGCGAAGAAGCCATCACGAAACACGCCACCAAGCCGATCAGGATAACCGGCCACACGCTCGCCACAGCCTTCCACGTGGAGCCGTTCAGCGAACCCATCTGCCAGAACACAATCTGATCGCGGCTCGTCGTATCAGCAATAAACATGAGGAACGCAATAATCGCATTCGCCACCGCAGTCACCGCAATACCCGTCAAAATCATCGACAGAACCTTCGCGCGGCCCGAAGAACGCGACAGGAAATACACCAGCGCAGTAGCCGCCAACGCACCCACAAACGCGAATGCAGGAGTCGTGAAAATACCGAAGAACTGCAGGTTCAGCACAATCGACAAACACGCGCCAACCGCCGCACCCGAGGAAACACCAATCACGCCCGGCTCAGCCAACGGGTTACCAAACACCGACTGCATCACCGCGCCGGAAGTACCCAAAGCGGCACCCACCAGCACGCCCAACAGCACACGCGGGAAACGGATATTCCACAGGGTGCTATCCGCCAGCTGCATCGCCGGGTTCTCCGGGGCAAGACCCAGACGGCGGCCCACAGACGCAACCACCTGATCAACCGGGATATTGTACTGACCCAAACCCGCAGACAGCACCATCACAGCGCACAGCGCCACCGCCAAAAACGTAAACGTCAGACCGGCACGACGCCGGCGCGAAGCACGATAATCCCGTGCACTCGCCGCACTCTTTACGGTAGCCACTACTGGGCTCCTGCAGGAGTCGAGTACGCAGCCTTAGCCAGCGACAGCAACACCGCCGGAGTATTCGGGCCATAAGACAGAATCTGGCCGTCACCCATATCGATAATGCGCTTATTCTTGCCGGCATTCGTCTCACCCACACCCGGGCGAGCCAAGAAACCGTCCAAACCACCGGTGGACTTAATGCCGCCGCTCATGGTCAGAATGACGTCCGGGTTCAGCTTCACCAGTGCCTCACTGGTCGCCGGAATAATATTCGTCGCGTTCTGCTCAGACGCCACATCCTTGCCGCCAATAGCCTGAATCAAATCATCGGCGCCCGAACCCTTACCGAGCACAAAGAACACGCCAGCGGTACCGCGCACGTACAGGAACGCGAACGACACCTGCTGCGCGCCCTTCGGGGCAACGTCCTTGAGCACCTGCAGGGCGTAATCCAGGTCCTTCTGCACGCGGGCAGCAACCTGCTCGCCCGCCTCCGGAACACCCAGCGCCTGCGCAACAGCCTTGAGCTGCGGAATGATCTTATCCATACGACGCTCATGATCGAAGACCACCACGGTCACACCCGCTGCGCGCAGCTGATCCACAATCTCAATCGGGCCGTTGCTCTTATCCCACAGCACCAGGTCCGGGGAGGTTGCCAGAATCGCCTCAGCGTTCAGGTCGTGACCGTTCTGAGTCACCAGCGGCAGATGAGCCAGCGACTGCTCAGTCGAGGAGGTGACACGACCGACCAGGCGACCGCCCAGACCCAGCGCAATCATCTGCTGAGCCAGAGTGCCGTACAGATCCAGCGCCAGCACACGGTCAGCGGACTTAACGGTCACCTCAGTGCCGTTGAAATCCTTGAACGTCACCGGGAAAGCCGGAGTGGGGGTATCGACCATCGGCTGAATTTCGGGGGTATCCGCGGCGCTGTTGGGGCCGCGCAGAGCCTTCTGATTAGGGGCAATAGAAGAACGCAGCTGATCCGCCAGGTTCTCCAAAACGGTGCGGGTGCTCTGCTCATCCACCACAGCCTGCGAAGTGCTTGAAGAAGCGGCCGGGTTCTGAGTACCCACACCGCAAGAGCTCAGCAGGAACGCGGAAGTGATGGAGAACGCCGCATACTTCATTGCATCGCGGCGGTTCAGGGCAGAAGAAGAAAGGGAAGAAAACATCGTCGTCTCACAGAAAAAAGGGAGTTAGGAAAACTGGGGTAGGCGCCGGGGTAAAACCTGGCACCTGAAGCGGGGGTGCAGTGAAAATCTGCACCCCCGCACGGACCGTGTCGGCTCACCGGTGAACCTCGTGATTGAGTCTCACAGGCGAGCCGACAGTGTGGGCATCCTCGTGAGGTGCCGTTATGCCTTCTTGCGGCGGCGAGTGTACACGACGGTACCCGCACCGGCTGCAACAGCGATGAAACCTGCAACCAGGGTGCCCTCAACACCGGACGCACCGGTGGAAGCCAAAGGCTTGCCGGTGACCGGGTCGCAACCCTTACCCTCGTAGACGGTCTCGGTCACGGTCTTGGTGGTGGTCTTCGCGCCGTTAATCGCCGCGGAGAAGCTCAGCGGAGCCATGTCCTTACCGGCCTCGTAGAAGCCAGCGAACGCCTTCGCGCCCTCAGCGGTCAGGGTGGTTGCCGCACCGTTGACGCTCACAGCGTCAGCGGAGCTCTGCAGGCCCGAAAGGTCCACCTTCAGCAGCGCCACCTCACCGTAGTTAGTTGCCTTGCCGGAGGGGTCATTGCTGGTCATGGTCGCGTAGAGAGTACCGGAATTGCCGTTAATCTCAAGGCGCGGGTTCGCAATGGTGGTGTCCAGAATGCCGTGGTGACCGGTGAAGCGAACCGAACCGCTGAAGGAGATAGAACCCTTACCATTCTTGAAGGTGCCGGTGCCGTTAGACCAGTTGAACGCATCCGAAGAGTAGGAGGTGCCGTTCAGCTCCCAGGTGCCGTTCGCGATGCCGCCGCGCACGTAGTTGCGGAAGGAATCACGCACGCCCCAGCCAAGGTTTGCGCTCTTAATGGTGCCGTCGGATGCGCCCTGCTCCTGCACCTCGCGGGTGCGGGTGACGGGTACGCAGACCGGCTGTGCCGGGTTGTTGCTGACAGAACCGTTCGAGGAGGAACCGCCGTTGGAAACGCTGCCGGAGGTGCCTGCCGAACCGTTAGAACCGGAGCCGTTAGCGCCGGAGTTCGAGGAGCCCTCGTTGGAAGAGCCGTTCTCAGAGCCCTTGTTATCGGAGGCACCGCCCTCGGAGGACTTGTTCTCAGAGATACGGGGAACCTCAACGGTGTTCTCCGTGGTCTGCTCGCTGAGCTTTACGGAGAAGCTCAGCGGTGCCATGGCGTTGTCGGCACCGCGGTACTGGCCCGCGAAGAGCACAGTGGAACCTTCATCGGTGAGGGTGACTGCCGCGTTCTGCGCCGAGAAGACGCCGTCCTTCACGCTCGCACCGGAGAGGTCTACCTCGGCGATAGCCAGGCCGGTCTTGGAAACGGACTTACCGTCGCGGGTCAGCGCGTCAACATCAGCGACCAGGGTGCCCTTGCCGTTGACGACGACCAGGCGCATGTTCTTGATGGTGCTCTTGAGCTGACCGTTGTGGCCGGTGAACTCTGCGGTGCCCGCAAAGTTGATCTGACCGGTCTTCGTCTCGGGGTTGTACACGCCGGATGCCTGAGTGTACTTGAAGCCGCCAGCCGGGGTCTTCTCCATACCCTCAACGTTCACGGAGCCGTGCGCGAAGCCAGTCAGGTACTTCAGGAAGGACTCACGGATATCCCAGCTGAGGGTGCCGGACTCGACGACGTTGCCGGTGACCTTCTCGTCACGCTTGGGCTCGGTGGTTGCGGCGGGGGAGGAGGGTGCCGCGGAGGTGGGTGCTGCGCTCGGCGCAGCAGAAGTGGGCTCTGCAGGTTTGGGGTCTGCGGGCTTGGGTGCCTCGCTGGTCGGCGCGGAGGAGGGCTCGCTGCTGGGCTCTGCGGTAGGCGCTGCGGTCGGCTCGTTGCTGGGCTCAGGGCTCGGCGCGGGTGCTTCCTTGGTCACGATGGTTGCGGAGAAGCTGAGCGCATCCAGCTCCTGACCTGCCTTGTAGAAGCCCGCGAAGGCGCCAGTTGCCTCTTCGGAAAGCTTGACGCGGGTGCCATTTTCCTCGTCCACGCTGGGCAGGGTGATGGTGTTACCCTCAACCTTCAGACCGGAGGCGTTGAAAGTGCCGATGGTCATGTTCTTGGTTTCGACCAGGTCGTTCGGGGTGGTGTTGCC
>ERZ772910.926-NODE-926-length-15851-cov-4.130413_pt1 | contig 15851 bp, 14 predicted proteins | sample MGYA00511357_ERZ772910 | MGnify/ENA primary metagenome ERZ772910 (study PRJEB29015, sample SAMEA2738096) | human oral metagenome | biome: human oral; feature: human-associated habitat; material: saliva | place: China | collected 2193 ... | reverse complement strand
CGTTCGCTGGAACTTTCGTCCATGGGGATTCGTGTGGACAAGGAGGCACTCGAACGCCAACTCAAAGAAAGCGGTCACGAAGACCGCCGTTCGCTCTATTTCCACCAACGACTGCTCGACGGCACCCTACCTCTCAGTGTGGGAGGTGGCATAGGACAGAGCCGTTTGTGCATGTATTATTTGCAAAAGGCGCACATCGGTGAAATCCAAGCCTCCATTTGGCCCGAAGATATGCGACAATCTTGCAAGGAAATGGGCATTCCTTTGATTTAACCCCAATCGGTCATTAGATCCTGAACAGATTTCATGAGGTTGTTGAGTAGATTGTTTGTCGTTAGTCTTTGGCGTAGTGGACTACGGCGAAAACGAACGAAAAACAAGATGCCAACAAGAAAATGAAAGATGACAGAAAGTTATCTTCTCCATAACGATCTGCACTATAACGGTCTAACGACCGATTTGGGCTTAATATCCTTGGTTTCTAAAAGCCTAGCCACATTAGATGTTAGAAAAAGGGCTGGCGCAATGAAATTCTCGAAAGAATCTCATTGCGCCAGCCTATTTTTGTATCGTACTATTCGATGTTGCTATTGAGCACGCTTAGCATGAGCAAGGATATGCTCCACTCTTCCCTTCATGGCAAGGCAAGTGGCTAGATGCCTCCTCCGTCTTCAAAGGTGGCGCCGAGGGTGGTTTTGCTCTGCAACATGCGACTGTGTGGAGGCATAGCCTGCGTGCACCACACGTTACCTCCAATGATGCTGTCGTGACCGATGGTGATGCGCCCCAACACCGTGGCATTACTATAGATGACCACATTGTCTTCGATGATGGGATGACGCGGCACATTCATCAACGACCCGTCTTCTGCCTTGCGGAAACTGCGTGCCCCAAGGGTGACGCCTTGATAGAGACGCACATTGCGCCCGATGATGCAGGTTTCTCCTATCACCACACCCGTGCCATGATCGATGGCAAAGGCTTCGCCAATCTGCGCACCGGGGTGGATGTCGATGCCCGTTTGAGCATGTGCCAACTCGCTGATGATGCGTGGCAAAATGGGCACTTTGGCACGGAGCAAGGCATTCGCCATGCGATAATGTAGGATGGCTTTCACCGAAGGATAGCACAAGATGACCTCCGAAAACGTGGTGGACGAAGGGTCACCATCGTAAATCGCTGCAACATCTAAGCCTATGAGGCGGCGCAACTCGGGGAGACACTCCATAAAAGCCGTGGTGATCTGGCGCGAACAACAGTCTTCTCCAGCCACCAAAAGGGCTTGGCGCACCTGCTCGAGGAGGATGCGCGAGAGTTTCGACAAGCATTCCACCGTGGGGCGCGAAGTGAAATAACCAGGGAACACCAAGTCGCGCAACAACGTCACGGCTTCTTCGAGGTGAGCCGGCACTATGCCATCAGCTTCTCCCAATGGGATGTGAGGATCGGGCTGAGCAAGCGCCACAGTGAGTTGAGCGATTTGGTCGGGATTAAGGAGGGGTTGGAGCGTCATAAGAAGAAAATGCAAAAACACACCTATTTTATAAGGTGGGCATCCTAGATGTTTGCTTATAAACTTGTAAATTTGCGGTAGAGAATCACCACATCACTGCAAAGTTACACATAAATTCGCAGATGCCTCGGTTTTCCTCGCTAAAACTCTCTATAACAAACTCAACACAATTCCTATGTCTAAAATAGCTTCTTCTGCACTTGCTCTCGTGGGACACACTCCCCTTGTGGAAACTGCGCGCGTGGCTGCCGAACTTCAACTCAAAGCTCGCGTACTTGTCAAATTAGAATCCTTTAATCCTGCAGGTTCGGTGAAAGATCGCACCGCACTTGCTATGGTCGAAGCCGCAGAGCTCGACGGCACTCTCTCACCCGGTGCCACCATCGTTGAAGCTACGAGCGGAAACACAGGTGTAGGGCTCGCCTTTGTCGCTGCCATTAAGGGCTACAAAGCCATCATCGTGATGCCCGAAACCATGAGTATCGAACGCCGTCGCTTGGTGGCTGCCTATGGTGCCGAGGTGGTGCTCACCCCAGGTGCCGAAGGTATGAAAGGTGCTTTGGCAAAAGCCGAAGAGATTCGTCTGAACACCCCAGGCGCAATCACATTAGGACAATTTGTCAATCCAGCTAATCCACAGGTTCACTTCAACACCACTGGTGTGGAAATCGCCCATGACACTGATGGCAAAGTGGACGTATTGGTGGCTGGTGTAGGCACAGGTGGAACCGTGAGTGGCGCTGGTTTCTACTTGAAAACACAAAATTCTTCCATTCGCATCGTGGCAGCAGAACCCACAGATTCGCCCGTGCTCAGTGGTGGTCAAGCAGGTGCACACAAGATTCAAGGCATTGGTGCAGGCTTCATCCCCGAGACCTACAACCCAGCTGTGGTGGACGAAGTGATGCAAGTCACCAACGAAGAGGCATACGAAGCCGCTCGCTTGCTTGGACGAAAAGAAGGCATCCTCTGCGGAGTCTCGTCGGGTGCTGCTTTCCATGCCGCAATCTCCTTGGCACAAAAGCCAGAAAACGAAGGAAAAACTATCGTTGCCATCCTTCCCGACACGGGAGAACGCTATCTTTCTACCCCTTTGTTTGGAGAATAAACCCTACACTTTTCTGTCAGTGCGAGTACCTTGGCGCAACCCTATTCAATGAGGATGTTATCATTTCCTTTTTAGCCTCTGCACCTTCCATCCTCAAGGGATGCACACCCCAAAATGCCGTCTGCAGGTCGGTCATTTAGGCACAGCTCACGCACAAAAGGCTCAAATTCGCCCTACTTCCCCCAAAAGAAGTGAGGCGAATTTGTTGTTACTAAGTGAAGATTTCACCTATACTACGGGTGGAATATGCAAAATATCCGGTACAGGCAAGACTATTCCATCAGAAATGAGGGCTATTCCCCCGAAAATGATTAACTTTGCCAGGCAACATCATTTCAAACGATGCGACATACCACTATGATTTTTCGAAACCATTGGGCACGACTCGTCTGGATACTCATGCTACTCTTCGCAGTAGTATGGGGCAGTGGTGCGTGCTTATCGGTCAACGCTGCAACAAAACGTCCCTTCGTGCTGGTCATTGACGCTGGACACGGCGGAAAAGATGCCGGAGCGGTGGGACAGCTCACCAAAGAAAAAGACATCAACCTCAATGTGGCTCTGGCACTCGGCAGACTGGTCGAACAAAACTGCCCTAACGTCAAGGTGATTTACACCCGAAAGACCGATGTTTTTGTCACCCTACAAGGACGCGCAGACATTGCCAACCGCAACAAAGCGGATCTCTTCATCTCGGTACACACCAATTCGTCGCCCGTGGGGAAAGCGGCTCCGATGGGGGCAGAGACTTACACCTTGGGTATGCACCGCGCAGCGGACAATCTCGAGGTAGCAAAGCGAGAAAACAGTGTCATCACGCAAGAAAACAACTACAAACAAACCTATCACAACTTCGATCCTCGCAAGTCAGAGAGCTATATCATCTTCGAATTTATGCAAGATCGCAATATGCAGCAAAGTGTAGACCTTGCGCGCGCCATCCAGCGGAACTACACCTCATCGGGTCGCCACAATAAAGGCGTGCATCAAGCTGGTTTTCTCGTGCTTCGAGCCACTTCCATGCCTTCGGTGCTCACCGAATTGGGTTTCATTTCCAATGCCGAAGAAGAAAAGTTCCTACACTCTCGCCAAGGGGTGGAAACTCTGGCACGCGCCATCTTCGAAGGCTTCAAGGCTTATCGTCAAAAGCATCATGCCGAAAATGTGCTTTCTCCCGAAAACACGAACGATGAAGGCGAAGCCCAACCTTTGGTGGCAGAAACAACTCCCATATCAGAGCCTGTGTCTCCACGAGATGCCGTGCGCAACTCAGTGACAGTGCCCCAACCCGTGGAGGTTTCCACACTCAAAGCCGAGGTGGTGCCCGTGCCCACGCGCCCTTTTGGGCAACCGGCAACTCCAGTGGAGAAAACGCATGAAGAAACTGCTAAGGTCATCTCCTTGCCCAAACTTCCCCCTGCTGTTGCCACATCCACACCTGCCAAGGCTGGAGCGACGGTTCACCAAGATTCATTGGTGCCCGTGCTTCCCGTGGAGGTCACCACTCCGCAACTCGACACCACCACTCCCCTTGTGGCAGAACAGACCTCCCAGCCCATCGACATCATGGTGCCTCCTCCCACCCAAAAGCTCGCCAAGACTGCATCAACAGCCGCTAAGACTGTAGAAGCGCTCTCCGTCGCGGCGAACCAAGACCACAAAACAATGAACCAAGAGGTCAAGGTGGTCGAGCAAACAGTTAAAACTCAGAAGCAAGAAGTCAAAACTGCAAAACAGGAAGTCAAAGTAGTTCAACAAGATACAAAGAGAACTCAACCTGAGATTAAGACGCAAAAGCAAGAAACTAAGACTGAAAAACAAGCATCCAAAACAGTCACAAAGGAGACCAAGGAGAAGCAGAAAAAAGAAGCCCAGACTGCTCCCAAAGTCCCAGAAAATTCCAATAACCAACGCGTAGTATTTAAGCTACAACTCTTCACCATCGACCGCGCACTTCGCAGTGACGACCGACATTTCAAGGGACTTTCTCCCGTGGAATACTACGAAGAAGATGGGCGCTACAAATATACCTACGGTGCAACCACAAGCTATGAAGAAGCCAAACGGCTGCAAAAAGAAATCGCAGACCGATTTCCCGAAACCTTTGTCGTTGCATTCCTCAATCATCAACGCACAGAACTTGCCGAAGCAATAAAGCTCTCTAAGCCCACGCCAAATGGCAAAAACTAAACCTCACCACATGTTCAAGATTACTCGCGAAATTAAAATTGCTCTCACCACTATCGCTGCGGGCATCTTGCTCTTTGTAGGCATCAACTTCCTCAAAGGCATCAATATTTTCGAGTCGAGCAATTCCTACTATGTCAAGTTTAAGGACATCAAAGGGCTTGCTGTCTCCAATGCCGTTTATGCTAACGGCTATCCTGTGGGCATCGTCCGTGACATTAATTATAATTATAGTGACAACGATGGCGTAGTCGTACGCATCGAGTTGGACCAAGACATGGCTGTGCCCAAAGGAACCACTGCAGAACTCGAAGTGGCGCTCATGGGCGGTGTGACAATGAACCTGCTCCTTGGCGCTAATCCTACTGCCGTGGTTGCACCTTTCGACACCATCTCCGGCGGACTCCACCAAGGTGCCATGGAACAAGCTGGCGCAATGCTGCCACAAGTGCAACAGATGTTGCCCAAGGTGGACAGTCTCCTTACCAACCTCAATCGTCTAACGGCGGCGGCAGAGCTCCAACAAACGATTGTCAATGCTGCGCAAATCACGGAGCACCTCAAGCACACCACCGCACGTCTGGATGGACTCATGGCGAAGGATGTGCCCATGATGATGACAAACCTCAACCACACCGCTGTCAATGCTGCCACTTTGAGTGGAAAATTGGCAAAGGTTGATGTGGACGGTACGATGCAAAATGTCAATGGTACGCTCAACGATGTGCGTCAAATGACGGGACAACTCACCAACGTGATGAGCGACATGCAGCAAAAGCTCAATTCTAAAAACAACAGTCTCGGGGCATTCCTCCACGATCGCACCCTCTATGACCATCTTACCCGCACGGTGACCAACGCTGACTCTCTCCTCTATGATGTGAGAAAGTCGCCTAAACGATACGTCCACTTCTCCATCTTCGGACGCAAGTAAAAACCTCCAGGTAGAGCCTTTGAGCTCAGCTTACTCTCAATTCTACCCATGCGGCAACGCTGGTTGCGCTCTCCACAAATTTTGCGAGGAGTGACATCCAAAACAATCATCCCACCTCAAGCAATCGTCTTGAGGTGGGATGATTTTATGCGTATCTAAGCAGAGTCTTAGGATTCCCTAAGCGGAAATACCGCTGATGATTCCATCACACACGCTAAAACGTGTAAGAGACAATGGGCTAGTCTTGGGGAAATCCAAGTTGTTCCACAAACTGAGCGATAAAATCGACTGTCCCTTCTATGCCTAAAAGGGAAGAATTCACGCAGAGATCATAGGTGTCTGCTGCGCCCCATGTGCCTGAAGAATAGAAATTGTAGTAGGTGGCACGCTCTTCATCGGCTTCTTCGATGATGCTCTGTGCCGCTTTGGGCAAAACATTACGACGCTGCGCCACACGGCGTATGCGATCATCGAGGTTGGCAGTGATGAAAATGTTCACATGACGAGGATGCTCACGCAATATATAGTCAGCCACTCGCCCAATGAAGACACTAGAACGCTCAGAAGCAAGACGCTGCATGACGCGACTTTGGATGATAAAGAGATTTTCTTCGGAGAGTTGGTTCTCATAGAAGTCACCACCACCTCCGAAAAAAGGTTGTACCACATGGAAAATGCTACGGAAGAGACCTTTCTTCTCATCGCTTCGTTCGAAGAGTCCTTGACGAAGTCCACTCTCTTGGGCAGCTAAGGAGAGGATTTCCTTGTCGTAATAAGCAATGTTGAAACGCTCGGCAAGGCGTTTACCAATTTCACGGCCTCCACTACCAAGTTGGCGACCAATGTTAATGACGAAAGGGGTAGACATTATAGATACAGGAATTAGAAGTTATACATAATGAGGAAGAATCATCCGGCATCCAGCAAGGCATGTTGGAAATTCTATGGAGACGTCAGCCGAAGTGGGCAAAGAAATCAGACACTCTCTGCACTTTTTTGGCGCAATTTGCGAATTTGTGCCACAAGCATCACCACAGAAATCAGTGCTGCCACACCATCCGCTGCAGGGAGCGAATACCACACTCCGTCGATGGGCGCAGTTCCAGAAAGAAAATTGGGTAAAATGCGAGGCAAAGTGAGCACCAGAGGGATGAGGAATATGAGTTGGCGCGTGAGCGAGAGGAAAATACTCTTTGCTGGAGATCCAATGCTCTGAAAGAAGGCAGAGGAAACAATCTGCATCCCTATCACGGGCCAAAAGATACTCACCACACGTAGCCCATGTTCGCCTGCCGCAGCGAGTTCGGGAGCATCTTTCACGAATAGTCCTACCAAGGCTCCGGGGAAGAGATGGCTGGCGGCAAAACTTAGGGTGGTGACCACAGTGGCAGCCACGAGGGTGTATTTGACCACACTTTCCAAACGATGAAACTTCTGTGCCCCAAAGTTGTAGCCTGCAATAGGCAGCATGCCTTGGTCGAGTCCCATCACCACAAAAGCCATGAACATGGCTAGGCGATTGACGATGCCATACGCACCAACAGCGGTGTCCCCTCCATATTCTGCCATAGAGCGCATGATGGTGATGGCGACAAGGCTCGTGGTGGTGTTGATGAGAAATTGGGGAAGTCCGATAGTGAGTACCTCTTTCATGATGCGCACTTGCGGACGAAGGTAGCGACGCAATAGACGCACAGGACTATCCTTCCTACTAAAGAGCCAGAATTGCCAACACAGGGCGCACATCTGCGCAATGAGGGTGCTCCACGCTGCCCCTGCAATGCCCCACCCTAGTCGCATCACAAAGAGATAAGCCAAGACGGTATTTATCGCCACCGTGCCGATGTTGGCATACATGGCATACATCGGTCGGCTTGTCGAACGCAGTTGCGCATTTAAGCCATAATACATGTGCGTGAACACATTACCGAAGAGCAATATCTGCATGTAAGCTCTAGCATGTGGGAGTGTGCGATCGGAAGCTCCAAACAGTCGGAGGATGGCGTCGAGATTAAGCTCCAACACCAAGCCGAGTGTAAGTCCAATCATCACATTGAGCACAATGACATTGCCCAAGATGGCATGCGCCGCTTTGTAGTCTTTCTGTCCCAAACGGATGCTCATGAGGGTGGATCCACCGATGCCGACCATTGCTCCAAAGGCAGCCGAAATCGCCATGAGCGGATTGGTCAGTGCCAAACCAGAGATGGCATCCGCTCCCACTGCTTGTCCGATGAAGATGCCGTCGATGATGTTGTAGAGCGACGACACCACCATGGCAATAATAGCAGGGAGCGAATATTGCACCAAGAGTTTAGGAATGGACTTTTCGCCAAGTGCATTGAATTTATTGGAAGTGTCTAGAGAAGTCTGTGAGGTCATAAAAGGAAAGACGCGTGGGGCTGGAATACAAATACCAATCACTGCACGATATGTCGCACAGCTGTAGTAGACCACCATCAAATGGTTACTGCAAAAGTACGATATTTTTTGAGGGCAGTCCGATAGTTTGCCGCAAAATTGCGCTCCTTTTGCTCAAATAGGGAGAGAAGGGTCTTTTTTAGTATGCAATCTACACCTAGAATTGTGCATTTTCGCCGATTTTCTTCGAACTACCGCAAAAGAATGTGTAACTTTGACCTCTGTAAACACGGCTCATCCTCCTTGATATGAGCCACAGACTTGTAGAACGCTCTGAAAACTCTACAAAATTCATCTCGACACATGAAAGAAGCTACTGGAAAACTCGGCGTAATGATCGTTGGTCTTGGCGCCGTTAGTACCACTTTTATTGCTGGTGTGCTCTCAGCACGCAAAGGACTCACCAAACCTGTGGGCGCACTCACCCAATATGATAAAATCCGCGTCGGTACAGGAGAAACCAAACGCTACCTCTCTTATCCAGAAATCCTCTCACTTCCTTCGCTCAACGACCTTGAGTTTGCAGCGTGGGACGTATATCCCGACAATGCTTTTGAGAGTGCAGTAAACGCTGATGTGCTCCGCGCCAAAGACCTATTGCCCCTTCAAGCCGAACTTGAGGCGATTCGTCCGCTCCGTGCGGCTTTCGACCGTCACTATGCCCAACGTCTAGACGGCACCAACGTGCTGCCCGAGATGACGCGATGGGAGATGGTGGAACACTTGCGCCAAGACATCCGCCAATTTAAGGCTGAGCGCGGTGTGGATCGTGTGGTAGTGCTGTGGGCTGCTTCTACCGAAATCTATGTACCTGTGGACAAGGTGCACGAATCTGTGGCTTCACTCGAAGCTGCCATGCGTGCCGATGACCGCGAACATGTGGCTCCCTCCATGTGCTATGCCTATGCTGCCCTCATGGAAGGCGCGCCTTTCGTCATGGGTGCGCCCAACACCACCGTGGACATCCCAGCTATGTGGCAACTCGCCGAACAACAACATGTGCCCATCGCAGGTAAGGATTTCAAGACTGGCCAAACTCTCGTGAAGAGTGGCTTCTCGCCCATCCTCAGCACGCGCTGTCTGGGACTCAACGGTTGGTTCTCCACCAACATCTTGGGCAACCGCGATGGTCTTGTCTTGGACGAACCTGAAAACTTCAAGACGAAAGAGGTGTCTAAACTCTCTACCCTCGAGACCATTCTTCGCCCCGAAGATCAGCCCGACCTCTATGGCGACTACTATCACAAAGTGCGCATCAACTACTATCCTCCACGTGGCGACGACAAGGAAGGTTGGGACAACATCGACATCTTCGGATGGATGGGCTATCCCATGCAGGTGAAAATCAATTTTCTCTGTCGCGACTCCATCCTTGCCGCACCACTCTGTCTCGACTTGGTGTTACTCATCGATGCCGCTGCGCGCGATGGTCGCTACGGCACACAACGCTTCTTGAGCTTCTACCTCAAGAGTCCTCAACACGACTATACCGTGGGCGAAGAACCAGAAAACAATCTCTATCGCCAATACGTACATCTCAAGAATGCTATCCGCGAAATGGGTGGCTATCCTGCCGATGAACTCGTAGACTAATGCACTTTTCACATTGACACCTCAGAGATTTGCAGCAAGGCGACAGACATCTTTGATTTTCTGCACTCTACTCTCAGTCTGATGTACATTACAAAAGGACAACGCGCCGATTTCCCAATGGAGAAATCGGCGCGTTGAGGTTATCGGATGGCTCTTTTCACAGCCCCATTAAGGAACATTTTAACCCACCTCTTTGAGGCTTCATTCTATTTTCTCGGACGTTTCAGAAAAAACGTTGGACATTTTCAAAATTATCTCCAACGTTTTTTGAAAAAACTCCCACGTTTTTTGAGAAATCTCCCACGTTTTTTTTTAAGCCACTCGGAGCTTCTCTTTCTTTCGAACGATAAACAACTCACTTTAAGTCATTTACCCTTTCCAACTCTATAGCACAGATTTCTTACACAAGCGAGGATAGAGCGCAAAGGGCAACACATCGCTCCACTCCCTACTCACTGCGCTGGGAAAACAAAAAGGGTGCAAACCATCTGACAGAGATGATTTGCACCCTTTGCAAGAAATAGAAATAAGAACTGCGCTATCGTCGAGGACGAAGCACGTTGAGTACACAGAGCAAAACGACACCCGTGTCGGCAAACACGGCAGCCCACATGCCCGCTAAGCCGAAAGCGGAGAGCAACAACACGATAGTTTTAATGCCAATCGCCAAGATGACGTTTTCCCACACCAAGCGGCGGGTGCTACGACCGGCACGAATGGCATCTGCCACGCGGAGTGGATCATCGGTGGCGAGCACCACATCGGCAGTTTCCACCGCAGCATCTGTGCCACCAGCTCCCATGGCAAAACCGACATGAGCACGAGCCAACACGGGAGCATCGTTGATGCCATCACCCACAAAGGCAACCTTGCGCCCTTCGCTCATGAGGCGTTCCACATGATGTAGTTTGTCTTCGGGCAACAAGCGCGAATGCCACTCATCGAGCCCTAACTGTTGTGCCAGTGCATCCACCGCTTCGGCATAGTCGCCTGAGAGCATCACGGTGTGAATGCCCATCTGTTGGAGCGTCTCCACCGCAACTTTGGACGTGGCACGCGCCTCATCATTGCTCACTGAGAAAGTTCCTTCTGCACCACTGTCCATGCCATCTTGCAAAGTCACGACACCTGTGGTGAGGGTTCCAGTTTTGTCGAAGACCACTGTGTCGATTTGCGTCACCGCATCTAGATGCAAACCACCCTTGAAGAGGACACCGCGCTTGGAAGCTCTGCCGATGCCAGCAAAATAGCTCAAGGGGATGCTCAGCACCAAGGCGCAGGGACAAGAAGCCACGAGGAAGACGAGGGCGCGATACACCCAATCGCTGAGGGTGATGTCGGACTGAGGCACAACCCATTGCACCAAAGCAGGCACCACCACAAGCAAGGCAGCGAGTGCCACCACCACGGGAGTGTAGATGCGTGCAATTTTGGTGAGCATCTGTTCGGCTGGAGCTTTGCGCGTTGCGGCATCTTCCACCATTTGGAGGATGCGCGAGAGGGCATCTTCGCCCAAAGTGCGGTCGGTGCGGAGATAGATGGATCGATCCATCACAATGTAGCCCGACATCACGCGCTCACCAACAGACACTTTGCGCGCCACGCTCTCTCCAGTGAGAGCTGCGGTGTCGAATTGTGCCGCAGTATAAGGATTTCCCTCCGTGATGACAGCAGGAACTTCGCACAACACCCCATCCAGAGGCACGCGCGCACCGCGCTCTACATGGAGCAAACTGCCGAGCGCTACATCTTTAGGGCAGCACATTTGCGTGACGCCCGAGGTTTCATTGACCAAGGTGCAGGTGTCGGGACGCAAAGCCACGAGCGATGCGATGCTCTTGCGCGCACGCCCCACGGCTAGACCTTGTAGGTTTTCGCCCAACAGATAAAACAACATCACGCCTACCGCTTCGGGATAATCCCCAAGGGCAATCGCTCCCACAGTGGCGATGAGCATGAGAAAGAACTCGTTGAACACCTGCCCTTTGCGCAGTCCATTCCAAGCTCCCTTGAAGACGGTTTGCGCTGCTAGGAGATAGGCGAGGAGATATCCGAATTTCAACCATTCGGGATGGGCAAACGACAAGTATTGCTGGGCAACAAGGTTTTGCAATATCCAAGTGGTGAGGGCAAGGCAGGCAGCCACAGCGAAAAAAATCCATTGGCGCGCTGCTCCGTGGGCATGGTCGTGACCGTTTTGCGCGTGACATCCACAGGCGCAGCCGCAGCTGTCGGATTCTTCGTGATGAGGATTGTGTTCATCGTGGTGATTGCAACAGCAATGGTCGTGGCAGCCACATTCCTCTTGGTGAGAGGACGATGTAGCGGTATTTTCTTCATGATGAGAGTGACAATGCTTATCCATAATTCAGAGAATGTGTGATGATTTTGATGATGCAAAGATATAGAAATTCGCGTGCAACTGGGTTGCAAATAGAGCAAATTGGGCAGTTTATAGCAAAAGTGGAAATAAAAAGGGCTAAACTCACGCGGTATCACAGAGATTTATGGGGATAATCCAAAACTTTGTCGTAATTTTGCGCACACGTATTATTTTTCCTCGAACAACCCTATGGCTACTACGCGCAAAATCAAAACTGCTCTCGTGTCGGTGTTCCACAAAGATGGTCTCGATGCACTTCTCAAAGCCCTTCACAACGAAGGTGTTCAATTTCTTTCCACTGGTGGCACGCACGACTTCATCGTGTCGCTCGGACTTCCCTGCCAACAAGTGGAAGATTTGACGTCTTATCCTTCCATCCTCGGTGGACGTGTGAAGACACTTCACCCCAAAGTATTCGGTGGTATTCTCGGCAGACGCGATTTGGCAGACGATCGTGAGCAAATGGCGCACTACGAAATCCCCGAAATTGATCTCGTGATTGTCGACCTTTATCCCTTTGAAGCTACGGTGGCTTCTGGTGCTTCTGATGCCGACATCATCGAAAAGATTGACATCGGTGGTATTTCTCTCATCCGCGCAGGTGCGAAAAACCATAAGGATGTGGTGATTGTGTCCTCAAAAGCAGACTACCAACCCTTGCTCGACATCGTGAAGACGCAAGGTGCTGAAACGACCTTGGAACAACGCAAACAATTTGCTACCAACGCTTTCGCCACTTCTAGTCACTACGACACCGCCATTCATGCGTGGTTTAGCAAAAACTAAACGAGGACAAACGTATCTAGTTTAGATTTCTCCTTACACAGTGCCCAAAGGGATGCGCCCTGTTGGGTTATGAATAAAGCAAAATATTGACAATGGGAATTTTTTCTTCCTTTTTCTCTATGAAGCGTGAGCTTGCCATGGACCTCGGCACAGCAAACACCATCATTATCTCTGATGGTGAGATTGCCGTGAACGAGCCTTCTGTCGTGGCACTCGACCCAACCACTGAGAAGACTATCGCAGTGGGTGAGCGTGCGAAGCTCATGTATGAAAAGACCAGCGAGAAAATCCGTGTGGTTCGCCCTCTGCACGATGGCGTGATTGCGGACTTTAACGCCTGCGAACAAATGATGCGCGGCCTCATCAACATGGTACGCACCAGTCGCCACCTTTTCACCCCCAGCATCCGCATGGTGATTGGTGTGCCTTCGGGTTCTACTGAAGTGGAGCTCCGTGCAGTGCGCGACAGTGCCGAACACGCTGGCGGTAGAGATGTTTACCTCATTTTTGAACCTATGGCTGCTGCCATCGGTATTGGTCTTGATGTGAACGCCCCCGAAGGCAATATGGTGGTGGACATCGGTGGTGGTACTACTGAAATCGCGGTGATTTCTATGGGTGGTATCGTATCGAACAACTCCATCAAGATGGCAGGCGACGACTTTACTGCCGACATTCGCGAATATATGAGCCGTCAGCACAACGTGTCTGTCTCAGAACGTATGGCGGAACGTATCAAGATCAACGTGGGTAGTGCCTTGGCTGAATTGCCTCCTTCCGAAGCTCCCGAAGACTACGTGGTGCATGGTCCTAACCGTATCACTGCGCTTCCGATGGAAGTGCCCGTGTGCTATCAGGAAATCGCCCACTGTCTCGAACGTTCTGTGGGACTTATCGAAACGGCAGTGCTCAATGCGCTCTCTAACACTCCACCTGAACTCTATGCCGACATCGTGAAGAACGGTATTTATCTCACAGGTGGTGGTGCCCTCCTTCGCGGTTTGGCACAGCGTTTGAGCAATAAGATTAACATCCCCTTCCACGTAGCTGAAGAACCGCTCCTCTGTGTGGCAAAAGGTACGGGTAAGGCGCTCGCCAACATCGACGAATATCCCTGCTTGATGCGATAAGTCCATGTGCCTTTTAGGCTTTTGTCATGATGACCTCCCTGCTTTCTGAATGAATTCTCGCTGACCACAGCGTTCGTCCTTTGGAGAGCAGCCCGCATCCTTGCAGTAAATACTGCGCAACCTTCGCCCTGTCTCTTCTGTAGGCAGGGCTTTTGCCCATCATATCCCCAACGATGCAAATACTCCTCGACTTCCTTCGCCGCTACAACTATCTCTTTCTCTTCATTCTCTTGGAGGGAATTAGTTTGACGCTCCTTTTCCAGTTCAACAACTACCAAGGGAGCGTGTGGAACACTGCGGCAAACGAAAGCGCAGCAAAGACCAATGAGACCTATGCTGCGCTCGAAGCCTATTTCAAACTCGGAGATATCAACGCGATTCTCACCACAGAGAACACGAAACTGCAACAAGAAAATGCGGTGCTGCGCGCTGCACTAGACTCTGCAACGCACGACACCACATTTACCGAACGTAAGGTGCGACAAGAACTTGCGGGCTTCCAGTTGCTCCCAGCGCGTGTGGTGAGTAATGGAGTGCGCCGTGGTCATGATGGATATTTGGTGATCAACCGCGGACGAAAAGACGGTATCCGCCCAGAGATGGGTGTTGTGGGCGGTGGAGGTGTCATAGGGATTGTCTACCTCGTAGGCGAAAACTATGCTTTAGTACTCCCAGTGACGCACACCAAATCGAGCATCTCTTGTCGGGTGCGTGGAAAGAACTATTTTGGTTATCTGCAATGGGACGGCGGTAGCACGCGCATGGCGCAACTCGATGATGTGCCACGCTATGCCAAGGCGCGCGCAGGAAATGTAATCGAAACTTCGGGATATTCTTCGGTTTTTCCTCCCGGCATCTTCGTAGGACGTGTGCACAAGGTGAGCAACTCATCCGATGGACAGAGCTATCGCTTGGACATTGTCCTCGGCACTGACTTTGCCAATTTGCGCGATGTCAATGTTGTGGTAACTCCTTACAAAGCAGAAATCCAACAATTACAAGAGAAAGCCGATAGTCTTCAATAAATACCAAGAGAAGGTCCATCATCTCTTGTCTGCTCTTGCCTCCCCCGAACCAAGCTATAACGACGCATATCAAATGTTTAACGTCATCCTCCCTCGCATCCTTTGGATATTGGGTCTCATTCTCGCCCAAACCTTAGTGTTCAACCATATCCACTTGTTGCAATATGCCACTCCAATGCCGTATGTCTATGCCCTCATCATGCTACCTCATGGCACTGCGCGATGGATATACGTAGTGTTGGGCTTCGCCCTAGGGCTCGTTGTCGACACCTTGAGCAACACCGTTGGCGTCGCTGCTGGTGCTCTGACACTCGTAGGGCTCATCACACCACTTTTATTGCGTGCCTTTGCGCCTGACGACAAACTAGAAGAGGAGTTCACGCCCTCCATCCGCACCATGCAATGGAGCGGCTTTCTGAAATTCGCTATCTCTGTGACGTTTCTTCACATGCTGGTCTTTTTCCTCCTCGAGACTTTCTCGCTCTTCGACCCACTTCGCCTGCTGATTGAAGTGTTGAGTAGCACGGCATTGACCGTGATATTCATGGCAACTTTTGAGAAACTCAGAAACACATCTCGAAGTGTCTAGCGCACGAAAAGCCCTGCAACACAAGGAAAAAGTCACGCTGTGCAAAAATTATCGCTAAGCAGGCGAAAGAAGCAAGCGATGCTACACACTGATAAAGCCATGTAGCGTTAGTTTCTCATGAGCCGAAAGGCTACAGGATAAGCATTATTCCTTATATTTCACGGATTTCACCTTCGGTTTTA
>ERZ772910.924-NODE-924-length-15859-cov-3.223045_pt1 | contig 15859 bp, 15 predicted proteins | sample MGYA00511357_ERZ772910 | MGnify/ENA primary metagenome ERZ772910 (study PRJEB29015, sample SAMEA2738096) | human oral metagenome | biome: human oral; feature: human-associated habitat; material: saliva | place: China | collected 2193 ... | reverse complement strand
GTTCTCTCCCGCCTTGACCATCAAATGAAAGAGCGTATCCACGCCGCTTCTGTATTCTTCCATTCCCTTGATCGGAAGAGAGAAGAACGTAGCGGCGCCGTCATAAGTCGGATCGGCAAGCACATACAGGGTAAAGATGACATCATCCACGGTTAGCGGCTGCCCGTCGGCAAATTTCACGCCGTCTTTGAGCGTAAAATTATAATCGACCGTGCCGTCCTTGTTCTCCTTGACATCCAGGTCGGAAATCCCACGGTAAGTATATTCCTTTCCGTTGTATTCTCTCTTTTCCCCTTCGATTCCCTTGTAGACAATGGCGCCCGTTCTGTCCGTTGTCAACAGAGTCACATCGGAAAGATCCGTAATCGTACGATCCGGAACGGTTTCCGCAAAGAAGGGAGAGAATTTCTCCTGCATTTCGTCCTGCGCAAAGACCAGAGTGCCCGTCTGGCTTCCGGTCGTATCACCGGATGCCTCACTAGAAGCGCCCCCCTGACTCGCTCCTCCACCGTTGTTTCCGGACGCACCGCATCCCGCCAACAGTGAAAGAGTCATTGCCGCCGTCATCACAGAAGCGACAATTCGTTGTCTCTTTTTCATAATGGCTTCCTCCTTAAATCAAGTTTCTAATGAAACAATCTTTTTGATTATAAGATAAAAAAAACGATTTTACAACGTCCAATTCCGAACGGTCTGCTTCACCTTTTTTGCAAAACAAGTCGATACGCCTGTAAAAATCAGCTGTGCAAGCAGAACCGCTCCTTCCGCTCCGGTCAGGTTCCTTCTATGTAGAATCATCCAAATACACTGCAGGACTAAGAAGATCCCGCCCCCTAAGAGAGAAAGCATCACACGCATTTGCAGGGAAAGAATAATGCTTTTATATGTCATGCCGTGGATCTCCTTCCCCAGTCTTCCATACTGAAAAAGGGAAATACCCGAAGTAACAACACAGATGACCTCCAGTGCATAGGGAAACAGCAGGAGGGCAGTATGAGAGACCGCCGCTCCAGCCAGAAACCCCGGCAGAAGCATCACGGGAATTTCCGCAAGATAGAGCAGAAACAGCTGCAACTTTTCCCGCTTGCGCACCTCTTCCGCTCTTGCGTCTTTATAGATCTTCTTTCTCTCCTGCTGCGCCTGCGCCGACAGCACTCCTCCCCTGTCATAGGGAGAGCGAAACATCCCCATCTTATTCGATTCCCGTCAGGTCATATTGATCCAGATATCTTGCTGCCGTTTCGCAGACCTCTCTTAAGCAACTCTCATCAAACGGGCTCTTCATCCCGGCATTTTTTAACAGCTCCGTAAAGGGAACGCTCCCCCCCTGTTTCGTATAAGCCATATAGTGTTCCCAGGCGTTTTGGTCGTCCTTTCTGCGTAACTCCCAGAATTCCAGCGCTACCGTCTGTGCCAGACAATAGTCGATATAATAAAACGGCATGGAATAGATATGGTGCTGTCTCTGCCAGCCTTCTCCCTCGGCATAGAAGGGAATCTCACCGTCCAGCTTCATCCATGGCTGGTAAATGCCAATCAGTTCCTTCCATTTCGCATGACGTTCCGCAGGCGTCATATCCGGATTCTCGTAGACGATATGCTGGAAGTGGTCCACCATCGTCCCGTAAGGAAGGAAGGTGAGTGCCTCGGTCAGATGAGAGTAATCATATTTTCTGGCATCCTCCCCGAAGAATTCCTTAGAGAAAGCCTCGGCAAAAAATTCCATTGACATGGAGTGCACTTCACAGGCCTCCATCCCCGGCCAGATGGTTGCAAAAGGGATGCGATTCCGGTTCAAATAGGCGGCAAAGGCATGCCCCGCCTCGTGCGTGATGACGTCCACATCTCCCTTTGTTCCATTGAAGTTGGCAAAAATGAAGGGCGCTTTATAATCCAGAATGCTGGTGCAATACCCTCCTCCCTGCTTTCCCTTGGTAGAAAGCAGGTCCATCAGCTCATTTTCCAGCATATAATCAAAGAATTCTCTGGTTTCCGGAGAGCGCCACTCATAGAATTTCTTACCGGCTGCCACGATATCCTCCGGTTTCCCCACCGGCTTCGGATTTCCGCTGCGGAACTCGATGGCATTGTCCGCATAGCTCATCGGGTAGGTTTTCCCAAGGCGCTTTGCCTGTCTCTCGTACACCTTCGCCGCCACGGGAACCACATATTTGACAACGGCTTCCCGGAACTTTTCCACGTCCGCCTTGTCATAGCAGTTCCGGGTCATACGATAATAACCAAGCTTCACAAAGTCGTCGTAGCCCAGCTTCTTTCCCATCTCATCGCGCAGATGCACCATCTGATCATAGATTTCATCCAGCTGGTTTTGATTGTCCTTGTACCACTGCCCCTCTGCCTTCCAGGCGGCAAGGCGCCTCTCATCATCCTTGTCGTTTTTAAACAGCGTCATCTGGGAAAGCGTATACTCCTTCCCTTCAAAAGGAACCTGCGCACTGGCTAAGAGTTTCTCGTAAGTGTTCACCAGCTCATTTTCCTTTTGCAGCATCGGGATAATGGCAGGTGAAAACGTCTTCAGCGCAATCTCCGCATTCATGAAGACAATCTTTCCGTATTTCTTTTCCAGCTCCGCCCGGAAAGGGGAAGCCAACAGTGCCTTGGTGAATTCCTGGTAATACTCGTTAATCTGCGGAGAAGCCTGGTTCCAGTAACTTTCTTCTGCATCATAGAACGGATCCTCCGTATTGATGGAATGGCGGGTACTCGCCAGTGTTTGCATCGAGTTCACATGCCCGTCCAGTGCATTCTGCTTTAAAAAAAACTGATCCGCCTCTGCAAAGCTCTTCGCTTCTTTGAAGGCCTGAATGATCTCCTTCTCTTCCTTTGCGATCTCCTCTACCGAAATGCGCTCATACTTCATGTCTTTAAATTTCATCGTGTCTCCCTTCTATTTCCTTTACTCACAATGATCTATCACTTGTCCTTCGACAGCTTCTTTTTCCTATTTCTTCCATGGCGGCTAAGGTTCTTCCTTCCGGGGTTGCTGTTGCCTCCATTCTCCTGTCAGGTTCCTTTCCGGTCTAAAGCGCCAGTCGCTGCCTGACGATTTCATAAGCCAGGACGCCTGCCGCAACCGAAGCGTTCAGGGAAGAGATTTCTCCCTTCATGGGAATGGCAGCCATCATATCACAGCGTTTTTTTACAAGGGTGGAAACGCCGCTTCCCTCATTGCCGATGACAAGCCCGATCGGTCCGGTGAGCTTCAAGCGGTACATGGGTTCGCCCTCCATGTCGGCGCAAACGAGCCAGAGCCCTCTCTCCTTTAATTCCTCGATCGTCTGCGACAGGTTTGTCACCTTCACCACCGGCGTGTAACTGATCGCCCCCGCACTTGCCCTTGCAACCGCAGCCGTTAAGAGCGCCGCCCGGTTCTTCGGAATAATCACGCCGTGCGCCCCGCAGACATTGGCACTCCTTATGATGGCGCCGAGATTATGCGGATCCTCGATTTCATCCAGTAAAAAAAGAAAAGGCTCCTCTCCTCTTTTTTTTGCCAGCGCAAAGATATCTTCGATCTCCGCATAAGAAAAACTTGCTGTCTGTGCGACCACGCCCTGATGCTTCCCCGTTTCGGAGAGCTGATCTAAACGCTCCTTGGTAACAAAGCGAACCAGCGTGTTCTGCTTCTTCGCCTCTCTTCTGATGTTCTCTAAGGGGCCGTCATGACAGCCGTCCAGAATATAAAGTTTGTCTATGGTTTCTCCGGCGCGGAAGGCTTCCAATACCGCATGTCTGCCTTCCAATATGTTTTCATTTTGCATAAAATCTCCTCTATGATCAAAATTCCGTTTTGGCAACACCGGTCACGCTTCGGTAAAAAAATATTCCGTCACCTCACCAGCACCCACTCCGAAAGGAACACGACCACACAGCAGGCTGCTGCGATCGTGGGCAGCGTTTTTCCGGAAAACGCCAGAACGATACCGACCACAAACGCAAGTAGCGCCGAGTACGGACTCATCGTTGCATGCAGGATTTCGGGAAATGTCATCACCGCCAGCGTAATATAGGGTACATAATACAAAAAAGACAGCACCGTTTTATTTTTGATTTCCTTATGAAAAACGGTGAGGGGTAAAACGCGAATCAGATACGTCACGATAGCCAGCAGAAGAATATACATCCAATAACGGGGCATCAGAGATTTTCCTCCTTGTCGGGAATTGTTTCTGCTTCTGAAGCCACTTGGTCCCTGGGAAAAAGCAGGGCTGCCGCCAGTGAAAGCCCCACGGTCAGGAAAAGGGTGCGAAGTCCGGGGGCGATGCGGCTTGTGAAAGGCAGATAGGAAAAGAGTCCTGAAAACAGCATCGCAAGGGTGACAAAGAAAAGGAGCACCCGGTCCTTCTTGGCAGGCGGAATAATAATCGCAAGGAACATGCCAAACAGACTGATTCCCAGCGCAGAAACGATACGCGCAGAAAGCACATTTCCCAGTACCACTCCAAACAGAGAGCCCAGAATCCACGCCGGTGACGCTACCGTAATCATTCCGTAAGAATAAAAAGGATTCAAAAACCCGGGCACTCGAATGGAGAGCCCAAAAATCTCATCCGTCAGAAAATAGGCCAGGACGAGCCGGTGCCCAAGCGGCGTTCCCGTCTTTAACTTCTGGGAAAGGGAAAAAGACAGAAGCAGATAGCGGATGTTTGCCACCAGTTCCATCATACAGGCTTCGATGTAGGCGGCGCCTGCACCTGCCAGCGTAATCGCCACATATTCTCCCGCGCTTGCATGGAAAAGTCCGCTCATTGCCGTTGCTTGCAGTGCCGAAAAACCAACGTTTCTGGCCGCAATCCCCAGTGCCAGGGAAACGGCAAAATAGCCTGCTGCAATGGGAATGCCATCCTGCAGCCCCTTGATATACCATTCCCTGTCTCCTATCCCCGAAGCGTCTGTACGAAGTCCTTCTTCTCCGGAAACCTCTGCCTCTTCTCCGGAAACCTCTGCCGATTCTACCTCTCCCGTTTTCAAGGTATCTTCCTACCCTCCTTCACACTTTCGTAAGCCGGACGAATAATCTTGCCGTTTCCGACCAGTTCCTCCAGCCTGTGTGCGCTCCATCCCGTGATTCTGGCAATGGCGAACATCGGTGTAAAGAGTTCCACGGGTATATCCAGCATATCATAAACAAAGCCGCTGTAGAAATCGACGTTCGGGCTGACTCCCTTATAAATATGTCTTCTGGCCGCAATGACCTGCGGTGCCAGCCTTTCAATCTCCTCGTACAGATGTAGTTCTTCCTGCCTTCCCTTGTCCTCCGAAAGTTTCTCGACGAATTTTCGGAAAATCCGTTCTCTCGGGTCGGAAACCGCATAGATCGCATGTCCCATTCCGTAGATTAAACCCTTGTGATCAAACGCATCCCCCGAAAGGATCTTGGACAGATAATAGGAGAGCTCTTCTTCATCCGCAGGATCCTTCACATTCTCTCTGATGTTCTGCATCATCTCTACCACCTTGATGTTCGCACCGCCATGACGAGGCCCCTTTAAGGAAGACATCGCTGCCGCCATCGTCGCATAGGTATCCGAGCCGGAAGAGGTGACCACGCGGGTGGTGAAGGTGGAATTGTTACCTCCACCATGCTCCATGTGTAACATCAGTGCGCAGTCCAGCACCTGCGCTTCGATCTCATCATACTGCTTGTCCGGTCGCAGCATCATCAGGATATTTTCCGCAGTCGATTTCTTCGGATCCGGACGATGGATATACATGCTCTCCAGATTCTCATAATGGTTGTATGCGTGATAGCCGTAAATCGCGAGCATCGGAAAAATTGCCGTTAAGGAAATGCACTGTCTGATCACATTCCCGAGATCGGTTTTTTGCGCATAGGGGTCGTAGGAAGCCAGTGTCAAAATGCTCCTTGTCATGGAATTCATAATATCTTTGGTCGGCGCCTTCATGATGACATCGCGGACAAAGTTGGTCGGGAGCACCCTCGCCTCTCCTAACTGTTCGATGAATTTCCCGGCTTCCTGTTTATCCGGAAGATCTCCAAAGAGAAGCAGATAGGCCAACTGTTCAAACGCAAACCGACTCCTGGAATATTTTTTGACCAGATCTTTAATATCATATCCACGATAAGCCAGCCTGCCGTCACGCGGAATCCGCTTCCCGTCCACGAGATCAAAGGAGGTGATTTCCGAGATATTGGTTAATCCCGTCAGCACCCCCTTGCCGTTTAAATCACGCAGCCCGCGGTAGACATGATACTGCTCGAAAAAAGTTTCCGGGACCGTATCATTTTTGACCAGCGTATCGACTCTGGACCTTGCATAATCAAAAAATTGATCTTCAAATGCCATAATCTCCCCCTTCCCTCCTCAACGCATCGACATCCTGGCGACCGCATAGAGAAAGTCCGGCATGTGGTAACACAGGCCATAAACCAGGTGAACGGTCAGGGATGCATATTTGTTTCTCGTACATACATAGCAGAGCGTCATCGGCAGGAAGAGAAGCGCCATGCTCACCATCCCCACCCAACCGTCTGCATAGAGCAGCATATTCAGGATCAGCGAAAGCAGGGTGGTCGCCACCATCTTCTTTTTATCTGCAAAAGAGATCAGTCCCGCCCGTAAAAAGAGCTCCTCCGCAAAGGGCGCCATGAACATAAAGGTCACGGCAAATAAAAACATATCGACCGCTCCGGTGGTACGAATATCGATGATACCGACATCCAGCACCATTGGCAGAAGGCTCGGAAACTTCAGTTTAAACTGATAGGCCAGATAGGTGGCTGCGCCGGTCAAGAAAACCGGAATCCAGAATTTCTTCCCGCTTCTAAGCGAAGAAAGCCACGCTCGCATAGAGAAACTGTCCTGATAAGCGACCAGAATCCCCAGGAAAAAAAGAAAGTACAGGTAAAGCGCGTAGATGGACCAAAGTCTGGTTCCGATGATAAACGCCACCTCCCAGAACAGCGGGAAGTAAAGTTGCTTCCATTTCGTATTCATTGATTCCTACTCCAAAACCCACAGCATATAAACGAAAACACGGCAAATTATATCACGCCTTGCAGAATTCGTAAAACCGTCTCCGGAGTTCCCCCCTTCACATGGACGCATTGAAGTGCCCGTGATATGATGTTTGTTAGTCTACCAATCTAGGAAGAACGGTGCAATCATTATAGCAAAAATCAAATCCAAAAGGAGAATCTATGAATTGGCGATTTTATACACCGGACGCAGAGGAGGCGATATCCGTAACCCCTTATTTTTCCCTCCGTCCCAATAAAACCTGCGACAGCGGGTGGCTTGATTTTTTTATCTGGGCAGATTATTACAAATGCCGGTATTGTATTTTAGATCAGAAAGCCCTGCTCATTGTGATGAAGAACAAAGAAGAATACTTTGCTGCTCTGCCTTACTGTAGGGAAGAGGATTTGCCTCACTATTTTGAAACCCTGCAAAGCTTCTTCAATGACGTGCTGGGACAGCCCTTTGTCATCTATCTGGCTGACGAAGAGGGAGTGGAATACCTGAAACTTAGAGAAAATCCCAACTATGTCGTGACCGAAGAGGAAGATCTAAAAGATTACCTCTATGACGGGGAACAGCTGCGAACGCTTCCGGGAAAGGCCTTTCAGAAAAAAAGGAATCTGATCAATAAATTCACCAGAGACTATCAGGACCGCTGGGAGTACCGTACCCTCTCCTGCGAAAACCGTGCGGATATTGAAGCTTTCCTGGATGAGTGGTTCTCCAAAAGAGAAGCCGAAGAAACCGACGGAGAGGCGACCCTGGAATTCGAGCAGAGCGGTCTGAAGCAGATCCTTGCAGAGTGCTGCAGCTTGCAGTACAAGATGGGCGGCATCTTCATTGACGGAAAACTGGAAGCGCTCTCCATCGGTACGTTAAATCCGCTAGAAAACATGGCCTGCATCAGCGTGGAAAAGGCAGACGCCGGAATCACCGGTCTTTACCAGATGATCAATCAGCAATTCCTGCTCCATGAATTTCCGGATGCAAGAATCGTCAATCGGGAGGATGATGTGGGATTAGAAGGCCTCAGACGCGCCAAAATGAGCTATAATCCGATCGGCTTTGAGAAAAAATACATGGTATCGCAGAAAAATTTCGAAGGGAAAAAGGTGGATATCTCCGATCCCTTTGAAGAAGAGATCCGGCATTATGAGCAGAACCAGTGAATTCACTGGTTCTGTTTTTCTTTTTCTCTCCTTGCAATCCAGTCGTGATACAGGAAATTCATGATGGCGGCAAAGGGAATGGCAAGCAGGACACCCAAAACGCCAAACATTCTGCCAAATACAATGAGGGCCATCAGGATCCAGACCGAAGAGACTCCCAGGGTGTTGCCAAAAAGTTTGGGTTTAATGACATAACCGTCGCAGGTTTGCAAGACAATGGTAAAAATCAAAAACCAGAGTGCAGACCAAGGGTTCACCAGTAGGAGGAGAAGTACACCGATCGCACCTCCTACAATCGGGCCGAAGGTCGGTGCCAGATTCGTTACCCCAACGATGACGGAGAGCAGAGCGGCATAAGGCATCCGCAGGATCATCATGAAAATGCAGTTTGCCATACCGACAATGAGCCCGTCCAGAAGATCGCCCCCGATATAACGAATCAGAATCTTATTACAACGATTCCAAAAATCTCCATAGCTGACATACTTCTGTTCCGGAAGAATGGAAAAGGCAAGTCGCTTCACCCCAACCATCAACTTTCCCTTGTCCAGCAACACATAAATTGCCAGAATAAAACTGATTACACCGTTAAAAATTCCGCTGCCGATGCTGACGGAGGTGGAAGCGATGCGGGAGAGATTCTCCGGCAGTTGATTGGCAAAATTATTGATGTAGCTGATCAGACCCTTCGTCACCTTCGTTAAATCCAGGTGCACCACCGCTGCCGACTCCTGCAACTGCTCCAGCATATCCGAAAAGGTTCCCGTATAATTCCTCAGATTGGTCATCAGGGAGGTTATGCTGGATACGAGCGGAGGGATCATCACGATCATCAGGATCGCAATCATCACCGCAACCGAAATCACCATCAGCAGGACGGAGAAGTTCCTGGAAAGTTGCTCCGATTTCAGTTTGGAAAAGATGGTCCTTTCAAAAAACATGACCAGCGGATCCAGCACATAGGCAATCGCCAGCGAAATCAGTACAGGTCTGATGAAGCCGAGAAAGCTTCCCGCACCCGATAGAACGACATCGAAGCGGGACAGAGCGACATAAAAAAGAATTGCCACGCAGAGCGCCACCGCAAACGGGTACCATTTTTGGTTCTTCATGTTTCTGATCCAGTTCAGCACTTTTTTACTCCGTTTCTATCAACCACAGACCCGTGTCTGCATCCTCTCCATTCGTCCTCTCCTCATTCGAGGCGCTTACAATGATATTCTGTTTCTCCGTCCTTTGCCTGTCCGGCTCCAAAAGTTGCACCTGTACCGTGCGGAAATACCTTTTCAGTCGTGTCTCCAGCCGCTTTCTTACGGTTCCGTCCGGCTCTGCCACCAGATTCATCACATACATCCCGTTTTGCTTCAGTCTTTTCTGAATGAGGGAAATACCTGCTTCCGAGGACAAACGTGCGTCCGCCACGCAGCCGGTAAAAGCGTCATTAAAAATGACATCATAGCGTCTTTCTATCTGGCACAGATAGTCATAGCCGTCCATCACGGTCACAGACAAACGTTCCCTATGCGGATCGTATCTTTGGACGGCGTCCTCCAGATAAAAATACCGGTTTGCCAATTCCACCATCAACGCATCCTTCTCCACGACCTCCATCCGTTTCTTTGGAAAGCGCATCAGAAGATACTTGGGCAGGGAACAGCCGGCTCCCCCGATTAAGAGCGTCTCTGAGAATTCCGGGTGAATCAGCAAAAGCGCTGCGAAGGTTTTGATGTAATCAAAAACCGGTTCGCAACGCTTGCTTTTTTTCTCGAAGGTAGCGGACTCCCTCGTGCCGTCTACGAGCAGCATGCGAACTTCCGCTCCTCCATAAGACTGTCTCCTGACTTCGATTCTTCCGTCAGGAGACAGATACAGCCTTTTTCTGAAAAAAATCACTGATTATCCAATTCCTTCAAGTGCCAGATATCGTTATTATATTCCCTGATCGTCCGATCGGAGGAGAAGAAGCCGGCATGTGCGATATTTTCAAGCATCATCTTCTTCCATCTTCTGCGATCCTCATAGGCGGCAAAGATCTCGTCCTTCTTCGCAATGTAAGACTCCAGATCAATCAGAGTCATGAACCAGTCTTTGTTTAGCAATTCGTTGTAGAGCCGCGTCAGGTGACGCTTGTGACCGACCGCCAGGCACTCTTCGCCAATGATGAAATCCACCGCTTCTTTGATCACCGGACTCTTCTCATAATACTCTCTGGAAACGTAGTCCGCCTTCTTGTAATGCTCAATGACTTCATCGGCACTGATCCCGAAAATAAAGATATTGTCATCTCCCACCAGTCTGTGGATTTCCACATTGGCACCGTCGTCGGTTCCCAGTGTCACGGCACCGTTTAACATGAACTTCATATTGCTGGTTCCGCTGGCTTCCTTAGACGCAAGAGAAATCTGCTCAGACACGTCACAGGCGGGAATCAGTTTCTCGGCGTAACTGACATTGTAATTGGTCACAAAAACGACCTTCATGTAGGGACTGACTTCCGGATCGTGGTCAATAATCTGCTGGAGGCACAGGAGCAGATGAATAATATCCTGCGCAATAATATAGGCGGGAGCCGCTTTGGCACCGAAGATGAAGGAAATCGGACGCGCCGGCTTCTTTCCCCTCTTGATCTCCAGATATTTATGGATGATGTAGAGCGCATTCATCTGCTGCCTCTTATATTCATGCAGTCTCTTCACCTGAATATCAAAGACAGAGTTCGGATCCAGCTCTACCTTTTCCCGCTTCTGAATATAGGCCGACAGCCTTGCCTTATTGTCCTGTTTGATGGTTTCCAGACGGTCCAGGAACGCATCATCCCCTCGAAATGCCAGCAGGCGCTCCAGTTCCTCCGCATTTTTCCTGAAGCCACTGCCGATCTTTTCCTCGATGAGGGCGGTCAGCTCCGGATTGCAGGAGAAGAGCCATCTCCTAAAGGTAATGCCGTTGGTCTTGTTGTTGAACTTCTCCGGATAAATCTCGTAGAAATCATGCAGCTCGGATTTTTTCAGAATCTCCGTATGGATCTCCGCCACACCGTTGACCGAATGTCCGTAATGAATATCCAGGAAGGCCATGTGTACGCGGTTCTCTTCGTCAATGATCTGTACTTTCGGATTCTCATAGCGGCTTCTGATCCGGCGGTCCAGTTCGTCAATGATCGGAACCAGCTGCGGTACCACCTTCTCAAGCCAGGCTCTTGGCCAGGTTTCCAGCGCTTCCGCCAGAATGGTATGGTTCGTATAGGCGCAGGTTTGCGTCACCAGTTCGATCGCCTTGTCCATATCAAACCCCTTCTCTTCCATCAACAGACGGATGAGTTCCGGGATGACCATGGTCGGATGTGTATCGTTGATTTGAACCTGTGCATAGTCGGAAAGTCTGGTACAGTCATAGCGATGTGCCTTCATCTCCCCCAGGATCAGCTGGGCTGCACAGCTGCAAAGGAAATATTCCTGATAGATTCGCAGCAGGTTGCCGTCCTCATCCGAGTCGTCCGGATACAGGAAGAGCGTCAGGTTCTGATCGACCTTTGACTTGTCGAACTGGATCCCGCTTTTCACCAGGCCCTCGTCGACACTCTCCAAATCAAAGAGACGAAGCATATTGACATCGGAGTCATAGCCCGCCACACGCAGATTATACAGACGAGCTGTTACCTTCTTGTCTCCAAATTGAACATCGAAAACCGTATCGGTCTTTTCCAGCCAGGAATCCTTCTCGATCCAGGGATCCTTCTCCGCCTTCTGTAAATTGGAGTGGAACTTCTGGCGAAACAGACCGTAGTGGTACAGCAGACCGATTCCCTCTCCCGGAAGACCCAGGGTGGCGATGGAATCCAGGAAGCAGGCGGCAAGACGCCCCAATCCGCCATTTCCAAGCGACGGTTCCGGCTCCACTTCTTCGATTTCAGACAACTCTTTGCCATATTGATGCAGGATGTTCTTGACCTCATCATAAATCCGAAGATTGATCAGGTTATTGGAAAGGAGTTTGCCGATCAGAAACTCCATGGAGATAAAATACAGCTTCTTTTCCCCCTGACAGGATTCGGTCACCGCAAGCAGATCGTTGGTCACTTTGAGCAGAATCTTGTAGACCTCCCTGTTGGAACAACGCGACAGCGATTTGCCGCAGACCTCCTTTGCTCCCTTTTGCAGCTGCTCTTCCAAATTCGAAATCAGGATATCTCTCTGCAGATTGGTATGTGTTGGCATAATAACTCCTTCTTGTATGATGCAACCTTTTCCGCAACATCTCTATTTTACTCGTCAAAGGACAGATTTTCAACAGGATGATACAAGTGTCAAAGGGGTCGGAATTCGACGCAAGTTTACTTGCGGGAGATTTCCACCCCTTTGACACAACAAAAACATGAGTAAGTAGCCATTTTTGAAAAAAATGAGCGGATTACGAATGTTTTTGTTGCCTACTCCATTTGATGCCGCAGAACCGCCATGATGGCATCATAGTTTTCCGGAATATGCGGATAATTGCAATCCGAACAGTCCTTGATTTTTTTCCCCTTATGGTCAATGAGCTGATATCGCCCCGGACAGGTTTTCAGGAAATACATCGGGCAGAAGCAAAAAAGGCAGTTGAAATCTCCCTCCTGTTTGTGGCAGGGAAAATATTTGCAGGCCCGGTTTTCAAAAAAACGATAAGAAGCTTCTGTCATCTCTCCTGCCTCCGGCCTTTTGCAGACGGATCGGCATGCTCAAAGGCATATCCGCGTGGCGTCACCATCTTCCCCCTTATCTCTTTGGTCGTCGCATTTCCGATAAACACCGTGGTAAACATATCCGCTTCCATATCCTTTAACTTCGATAGCGGAAGAATCTGCGTCTCCTCTCCCTCTCTGCCGATCTGCCTGGCAAGACCGCAGACGGTCTCCGGGGAGAGTTCTTCCATCAGCCATTCACAGGCTCTCTTTAAATAATCTCTCCTTGTCCTGCTGCCGGGGTTATACAGGACAATAATGAAGCCCGCTTCCGCCGCCAGGATCAGCCTCTTTCTGATGGTTTCCATCGGTGTCATCAAATCGCTTAAGCTGATCAGGCAACAGTCATGGATCAGCGGCGCTCCCAACAGGGCGGCTCCGCTCAGAGCTGCCGTGATTCCGGGAATGACCTTCACTTCTATCTCAGGACTTTCTTCCGCCATTTCATACAACAGCCCCGCCATTCCGTATACCCCTGCATCCCCGCTGCAGACAAAGGCCACCTTCTCTCCTTTTTTGGCTTCCTCAAGCGCAGCTTTACATCTTTCTTCTTCCCGCCTCATCGAAGTGGTAATCGTTTTTTTACCTGCGATCAGGTCTTTGACCAGATCCACATAAAGCGGATACCCCACCACGCAGCTGCACTCCTGAAGGGCTCTTCTGGCATCTGTCGTCATCATCCCGACGCTTCCCGGGCCGATTCCGATGACACAAATTTCGTTTTTCTTCATTCCCGACTCCTCCGAAACTCCGTTGTGAAAGACGGATCATACAGCTTCGAGCGTTCATAAGACAGGCTCTGCAATTCCCTGCTTATCTCCTGTTTGGCAAGCGATGCTTCTTCCTGACAGGCAAGCGCCCTTTCGGGTCCTTGCACGCGCTCCTCTTTCTTGCAAAAGGCAACCACATCCCCCACAATGATGAGGGCCGTCTTATGAATGCCGGCTTCTCCGGCTGCCCTTGTAAGCGTCCCTACGGTGCACAAAACCGTTTTTTCGTCTTCCCAGGTTGCCTTATAGACAAGGGCCGCAGGCGTCTCTTTGGGATATCCCCCCTGCACCAGTTCTTCCTCCAGCCTTTCTACCAAACCGGCAGACAGGAAGAGCACCATGGTCGCCCGGTGGGCGGCAAAGGAGCGGATCTCCTCTTTGGACGGCACCTTCGTCCTCCCCTCCATTCTCGTAATCACGACGCTCTGTGAAATGCCCGGAAGGGTATATTCCAGATGCAGGGCGGAAGCGGCACCGCAAAACGAACTGACGCCGGGTGTCACATCGTAAGGGATCTTCTCTTTGTCCAAAAGATCCATCTGCTCTCTGATTGCCCCGTACAACGAAGGATCTCCTGTGTGCAGGCGAACCGTTTCTTTCCCCTCTTCCCAGGCAGTGCGCATCACCTGTATCACCTCTTCCAGTGTCATCTTTGCGCTATTATAAACCAGCGCTTCTTCTTTTCTGCCCTCTAACAGGGCGGGATTTACCAAAGAGCCGGCATAGATGATCACATCCGCCTGTGTCAGGAGCCTTTGTCCCCTCACCGTAATCAGATCCACCGCCCCGGGACCCGCTCCTACAAAATGCACCATGTTCACGCCTCCTCATATGCCTTGAGCTCTTCCATGTAGGCTTCTACCTGTTCGGTACTTCCCAAAACGCCGTAAATATTTGAAAAAATCACCGTTTCCACCTGGACGTCGCCACCGGCAAATTCTTCCAGATGCCTCTTCACCCTTTTCGTTACTTCCCGCAGGACATTCTCGTCCAGCCCCTTTTCCTTCAAAAGACGAATCGCTTCATCCATGGATACGGCTTCCTGCATTTTCTCCCTGTCCTTTTGCGACAGTTTCCCGGGAAGAACCTCCTCCGTGATTTGCAGCAGGATTTCCATTCGGTGATCTCCGTACTTCGAATGCGTATTTCGGATTCCCCCCGCTACCTTAATCAGTTTCCCGATGTGGCCGATGAAAAGAATTTTGGAAAAACCCTGCGACACCGCCATCCCGAGCGCATCCGCAATAAAGTTGGACGTTTCCACCGCCAGATCCAGGGAGAAGCCATATTTTTCCTGAAAAAAAGCCCTTCCGTAATTGCCCGGTGCCATCGGAAGGATCGGAAGCCCCTCCGCCCTGCGCATTTGAATCTCGGTACGAATCGTGGCAAGTAACGCCTCCTCACTCATCGGCGTCACAATTCCCGTCGTCCCTAAAACGGAGATGCCTCCGACAATCCCCAGTTTCGGATTGAAGGTCTTTTTTGCCAGTTCCTCTCCCCCTGGGATGCGGATCATCACCTCTAAGCCTTTTTTCCCTTCCTTCCCGGAAGCGTCTTTTTCCCGGAAAGCTTCCCATACTTCCGTCAGCGCTTCCGTGATCATCTTCCTCGGAACGGAATTGATGGCGGCGTTTCCGACCATCTGATCCAGCCCCGGCTTCGTTACCCTCCCAACGCCCTGTCCGCCTTCAATGAAGACACCGGCCTCTTCTCTGAAGCACACCTCCGCATATACCAGTGCGCCGTCTGTCGCATCCGGATCATCTCCCGCATCCTTCCGGATCGCACAGGAAACGGAGGACACGGTGCGCGTCACATCCAGAACTTCCAGAGTAAGAGGGATGCCTGCGGGCGTCACAAGACGCACCTCGTTGGTCTCTTTACCGGAGAGAAGCATAAAGGCAGCCGCCTTTGCTGCTGCCGCCGCACAGCTCCCCGTGGTGTAGCCATATCTTAATTTCTGTCCGTCCAGAATCCGGAATCTCTCCAGTTTCATCATGGAATCTCTCCAGCTTCCTATCAGATCGAATACAGGAGCGCATTGCAAATGGCTGCTGCCACATTGCTCCCGCCCTTTCTCCCCCGGTTGACAATGTAAGGAATCTTTGTCTGCAGGATCAGCTCCTTTGCCGCAGTGACATTCACAAATCCGACCGGCACCCCGATGATCAGCGCAGGACGCGCCCCCTGATCCACCGC
>ERZ772910.922-NODE-922-length-15879-cov-3.332027_pt1 | contig 15879 bp, 15 predicted proteins | sample MGYA00511357_ERZ772910 | MGnify/ENA primary metagenome ERZ772910 (study PRJEB29015, sample SAMEA2738096) | human oral metagenome | biome: human oral; feature: human-associated habitat; material: saliva | place: China | collected 2193 ... | reverse complement strand
ACGTAATCCGGCCCCGTCTCAATCACTTCCTTATTCATCGCATGAAACGTGGAAATGATCGTATTATCCTTATAATAAACGGTCCCGCTCTTCGTCAGTGTTTTGTCACAGTTTTCCAAAAGACCTTCCCTGTCCGTGTAAGAGCAGGCAAAGGTTAACAATTTGTTGACCATATCTGCGCCGGCGTTCGAGGGATTGTAAAAATATCTCCTGTCCACATCGATTCCCGTGTAATAGGTTTTGCCGTGCTGCGGACCGGTGCCGTTGACACGCTGATAATCGTTCCACGGGTGCGGCGTTCCGATCTCAAAACTTCCTTCATAATCCGCAACCGCATACGCATTTTCATTCAACACAAATTTTAAAACCTGATCGGAAGTATGGTAGACTTCTCCGATCACGGTTCCCATGTCGTTTCGGATATCAAAAAACTTCTTCGTCGCGTTCGGCTTATCCGAGATAATCAGATCGTCCGGCAGTTCGATGGTAAAAGAGGACCCTGATTTTGCCCGTGCGGGAATCCGGAATTTTCCCTTCAGATTGCCCCCATGGCCATAATTGTCATGTTTGTCAAAATATTCATTGATCACGATCGGCTCAAGGGAAATCACCCCGTAATCCGTGCAAATACCGGTGGAAACGGTAGTCTCTTTTACCTTGTTCTTGAATAAATAGGACAGTGTCTCCCGGTCATAGCTCTCATAGAGCAGTTCCACCTTCGGATTCTCTACCTCTCTCACTTCGTAGGTGATTCTCTTGCCGCTGCTGGTACGACTCGTGAACTTGTCCAGATTCGGCTTCTCCACTCTGGTATCCGTTTTTAAAATCGTTAACGTCTCATCCAGCGTCCCGCCGTTTCCTCCGGTGAGATGAAATTCGCAGTCCTCCTTTTTTGTCCCCTCCCAGACCTTCTCCACCACCAGATCCGCTTTCAGGCTCTCGAGTTCCGCTCCCCTCAGGATCGTGTGATTCTTCTTTGCGTCCTTGACCCTGGATATGACCTCGACTTGCACAATCCATCCACTGGGAACCGTAACGCCCGTTAAGGACCCGTCTGCACTGTCCGTATGATCCAACACATAGGTGCCGGAATCGTCCGGCCTGTAATAATGCACGTCGACGGACTGGATTTCCTGGGAAGCATCCACGGAAACATTCACCGGAAAATCGTCCTCTTCCGTTCCCGTATTGCTCTGGGAAATCAGCCAGCGAATCTGATCGTCCGCGATATAATCACCGGCGATCACCTGATCGTCCCGAAAGGACGTCTCCCGGTAGATCGAATCCTGCGTTCTTTCCTTCTCCTCTTTGAACTGCGTGGGAGGAAGCGCATAGATGTTGATGCCTTCCCTTCTGGTTGCCCGCAGGTGAAATTCCTCCGCCGCAATGACCAGGCGCGTTTCTCCTGTAAATGGATCCCGGATATAGCTGCCTGCCGGCACACGAAAAATGCTGTTCGCGTGGAAGTCCATCTCATAAAAATAGCGGATTTCCTCTCTCTTTGCTCTGACCGTGAAGATATAAACCACGTCGCCGGAATCCGGTCTCGGATTCACAGAGACTCCCAAAGAGTGCATCAGACTACCGTAACTGGCATCCTGCGAAGGAAGGCTTATAGAAGCGCCATTCTTCTGGATTCCGACGATTTCCGGTGCGCCCAGGCCCGACTCCTTTGTGGTGGTAAAATAATTCTGAATCTGGTCAATAAAGGCATTGGCAATGGTCGCTGACCTCTTGTATTTCAGCTTATAATTCCATTGCAAATAATAGTCGTTTCCCGTTTTGATCAGATCGGGGATTCCCGTTTCAATCGAATATGCAAAGCCGTTCCACACATTCACCGCTTCCGGCCCCGGTGCGCCGGGAGCACGGAGAAGCGCTCTCTTTTTCCGGATCTTCTTTTTCTTCTTCCTTATTGGAATCCCGTTCTCGTCGAGTTCCTCTTCTTCGTCCTCCTCTAAATCCTCTTCGTCCTCCTCGTCTTCTTCGTCTTCCTCTTCTTCCTCCGTCTCTTCTGCACTGCCCCCTCCGCCTTCTTCCGTAGAAGCACCCACGCCCGCGCCGACGCTGCCGGAGGAAGAGCCCGGTGTGCTTCCCGGTGTCGTTCCCGGCGTACTTCCCGGTGCTGTCCCCGGTGTGCTTCCCGGTGTGCTTCCCGGCGCGCTACCCGGTGCTGTCCCCGGCGTGCTTCCCGGCGTACTGCCCGGCGCTGTCCCCGGTGCGCTTCCCGGTGCGGAACCCGGCGTGCTTCCCGGTGCTGTCCCCGATGTCGTTCCCGGGGCACTTCCCGATGTCGTTCCCGGCGGGGTTCCCGATGTCGTTCCCGGCGCACTTCCTGATGTCGTTCCCGGGGCGCTTCCCGGTGTACTTCCCGATGTCGTTCCCGGCGTGGTCCCCGGGGCTGTTCCCGGCGTCGAAACGCCGCCGTCTGCGCCTGCAAGCATCGGAATCGACAGTGGCTGAAACGAGCACACGAAGAGAAAGATGCCGATCAGCATCATGCAACGAAGCTTCTCGCGGCGAAGGTTTCGGGACTTCTTATCCGTCCCCGTCCCCCTCTCCGGCTTCTTTTTTCCCTTGCTCCATCTCTCCACGCGCCATCCCTCTTTGTTTCCGATCAATGCCAAATCCCAGTAGAATGAAAAGCATTCCCGTTCCTGTCAAAAAAAATACGATCCCCCAGTCCTGCCCGGTCTGCGGCAGCTTCCCTTTCCCCGGAATCTCCCATTTCTTCGGTTCTTCCGGAGGCTCCTCAGGAGGAACCTTCGGCACCCGGGGCTTCCTGGGCACACGGGAATTCGTCAGAATGAAATCATTTCCGTCTGCTTCGATCAAAACCCTGTACTTTCTCCCGGGTTGTTTTTCCATCACCAGATAATTGTGCCCCGCCTCCAGTCCTGTAAAGCTGTGCCTCCAGTTGTTGTCTTCTTTCAGCGAAGTCGTCTCTATGACCATTCCGTCTTTTAAAATACTCACCTCTACCCTGTCCGGTCTCTCCTCCTCATGCCCTGCGTCCTTCCACTTCTTAAAGACCTTGATTTCGATCTCTCCCTCCGGCGGTTTTTCCTTAGTGTATTTCGGATAGGCAAACACCTGGTAGAGATACTGATTCGTCGCCGCATTGTATTCGGGTAAAAAAACGAAGAAGGGGCTCGTCTTATATTTCACTCCGGAAATCTCCACATCCTCTCCGATGATGAAATAGACCCCTTTTGCTACGGTAAAGGAAAGCCTCCCGTCCGCTCCGGTGACGCCTTCATGCGTAGGCGTTAAGTGACTTCCTGTAATATAACTCTGCAATGTCAGCGCATAGGTATTCCATTCTTCCCGTCCCGCTCCCGTCAGATCGATCGGATAGGCGGAAAAAGGGGAATCTAAAACCAGCTGTCTGCTGCTGTTCACATCTCCGATGTGGTAGAGAGAAAACTTTGCCCCGGAGAGCTTCGTGGCACCGTCCTCATAGACAATCGTAAACTGAACCGGTGTCGTTGATGGAATGAGCCAGGTAGCGGACGCCTCTATAAACAGGCACTTCCACAGAAAAACGGCAAACAGAAGACAGGTTCCGAGGCGCAGTGCCGCAAAAAAGCGAAAGCAGATCCGCTCCGGCAGCCTCTTCCGAATCATATTCTTTCGTTTCCCCTCTCCGGGGGTTCTGAAAATCTTCCCGCTGATCGCTCTCTATCCTCCGCTGCTCTCCTGCCGTTACTGAATGAATTCCCCCATTTCTTACCTGTCGCTATTTCATAAGCCCCATCTCTATCGACGCTACCGGATAAGCCGCATCGTCTCTTGGCTTCTGCTATCTGGGGAGCAGCTGCCTCTCTTTTGCCCGGTGAAGCACCTGTGCAATGTGGTTCCTGTCAATCCTGTTCTCTCCTCTGCGAACCTTCTCCGGTGGTACCTGTTGCAGTTTCTCCTCCTTCTTCCCTCTCTCTACCGACGTGCTCTTCCGGGCGGGCACAGTGGCGAATGCAGCGGCGGTTGCACTGTGTACCGCTGTTTTTGCAGGCCCTACCGACGTACTCTTCCTGGCGGGGGCAGCGGCGGGTGCAGCGGCGGTTGCCGCGGCGGACGACGCAGCAGGTACGCAGTGGACTGCCTTTTTTGTCATCCCCTGCTTTCTTTCCCCTCTTAGCAGCCGGTACAGATCTTTCAGAATGCTGATTGCAATCAGGAGGATCAGTCCGCAAATCAGAGCCAGAGTCAGCACATTCTGCATCCGGCTGTCTTTTGCCTTCTGTTCAACCTTCTCCACCCTTGCACCCGCCGGTGCGCTCACCCTTTCCCCTCGTACTAAAAGCCTGTGGGTATTGATGCCGTAGGGCGTACAGGTGGTGAGCGTCACATAATCTTTCCCGTCCACCACCTTCAAATCGGAGGTTTGCGTCGGAAGAACGATTTTGATCATCACCACCCGGTAATAGAGATTCTCTCCCAGAATGGAAAGGATAAATTCATCTCCCTCGTCCAGTTTATGCAGGTCGGTGAACAGTTTTGCCTTCGGCAGCCCGGAATGGGTAGACAACACACAATGCGTGGAAGAACCTCCGATCGGGAGGGAGGTCCCGGGCAAATGCCCCACGCCGTTCTGGATAATTCCCTCATTGACGTCATGATAAATCGGCAGATTGACCTCGATCTTCGGGATATAGAGGGAGCCCATCATACCGGTGGAAAAAGGATTCAGAGCCTTCTCATATCCTTTGATTTTTCCGGCATTGGCAATGCCGTTTTCGCATTCTCTGACCTTCTCATTGTAGGCGCGGGCGCCTTCCCTGATCTTGTCGATCTGCACGCTCTCGAACCCGGTTAAGGCCTCGTTATAGGCAACGATTCCCGTCGTTTCCGTCAGTCCGTTCACGGCATCGCTGATCGTCGGGTAAAAAAAGATCCCGCAACCGGCAATGAGAAGCAATTTCAGAAAAACACTCTTTTTTTCCGTCTTCAATCGGCTCTACTCCCTGCTCCCTTCCCCTTCGATCAGGCTGCCGCCCTGTTTCCTTCTTCCTGCTTCATGCTGTCATCCTGTCCGCTGCATCTTTCTTCTAACCGCTTCCCTGTCCGATGCTTATTTCTTTCCCTTACGGGACTTCCACCTGTCTTTTCCCAGACTGAAGAGAGCAATGGCTGCCAACCCCGCTCCCAGCACGCCGAAGATCAGCGTACCGGAACCGCCGGTCTTGGGCAGCTCCACCCCCGACTTGTTCGCCACCTTGCTCTCCGCCTCCATCTTAAGGGTCGGTCCTTCCGTATCGTTTAAGGTTACCGCGATGGGATCAGCAAGCAGGTTGTAGCCGGTTGGCGCCTTTGTCTCTTTTAACTGATAGGTGCCCGCCTTCAGTCCTTCAAAGACCAGTTCGCCGGCGGCATCCGTTTTCAGAACGGTTGCATCCGCTTCACTCGCTTCCCAACTGATCACCTTCGAAGTCGGCGCTGCGGGAGGCGCGGGCGTGACGTTCAGCTTGTAATATTTTTTGACACCCCCTTCTTCCTTATAAAGGACGAATTCCGCATCCGCCAGCTTTGTCCCTTCATCGCCGTTCTTATGCTTGATCACCTTGATCTTGCCGGTGTATACCTTCTTGATTTGCGGAGGCGTTTTTTCCTTCTTCGTGCTGTCCTTGGGGTCTCTGCTATATTCCAGTTGCACCTTGTTAGGGTTGCCCGCGTTTCCGATTACCGCGTCCTTATTGAGCTTCGCCTTGTAGGTGATGACGATCTCTTTTTCCTTTGAATTCTGGAACTGCTTCATATCGAAATTGATCTTGAGAATCGTCTCATTGCCTCCTGTCACCGGATTCGTAGATGTCGTATAATGAATGTTTCCACTCGTACCCGCGCTCACCGTCTGTGCCACTCCGTCAATTTTGACGGTGATGGCAGGAGCCGGGGAGTCCACGAAGGTCAGGCCCTTGGACAGGGTATCGGTAATCTCATAGAAATAAGTGTCATAGCCGGTGATATCGGGCACCTTGCTCTTCAGCGTGTAGGTTACTTCCTCCCCGTAATCCACAGAACGCTTATTTACTTCCTTGGTAATGCCCGGATATTCCGCCTTTACCTGCACTTCCCCGTCCGGTGTGGTCGAGGTCAGCGACACAATCGATTCCTGTCCCGTCTTCTTGGATGTTGCGCCTTCCGGATGCACCAGATAATATCCCAGTTCCAGACCGGTGAAGGTGATTGCCGTCGCCCCCGTCGGGCAGACTTTACTCCCCTTTTTAGGGATCGCCGTCTTTGAGATTTCACCGGCTGCCACCCTGGAGAACTCCGCCACATTGGTGGAGGTAATATTGAGGTATTTGACAACACTGCCCACGAGGATCTGATTCAACGTCCCGGTAGGGTCGGCCGCCACGAGATAGGGTACCCCGTTTCCTGTGGTAAAAAAATTCTCCCACTCCGGTGCGATCGTATAAGACACCTGCTTACTGGCACCCGAGCCAGTATAAGTCAGGTCAAGGATCTTATAAATACTGTAGGTCTTTCCCTCCGTGACACCGGTTACCTTGATGGTTCCATTCGCCGGTCCTGCAAACACCGTGCTTCCGGCAAGGCCAAGCATCACCAACATCATGCACAGCCACAGGCCGAGTGTCCTTTTGCACCACTTCTTCATCCTGCCTCCTTACTGAGCGTTCACTCCTTTAATCTGCCTCTCTTCCATGCCCTTTTCTGGCGGTGAAAAAGAGCAGGCCTTCGTTTCCTTCCCTCACCAAGACATAGGTATACTCTTCTATATTGAATCATCGGCTATGAATGTGATTTATTCAATCATATTTTGTAATTTAATATTTAATATAATGTTATTTATGATTATAATTGTTCAGATTTCTTTTGTTTTTGTGGATAGGGCTTCGGTTTCCATGGCAAACAGACAGAAAACGTTTCGATTCGTATGGAAGGCAGATTCAAGCGGAAACCGGGCAGGGAGACGTTTCGATTGATGCGGTAACCGGGCAGGGAGACGTTTCGATCTATGCAGAAACCGGGCAGGGAGACGTTTCGATTTATGTGGAAAACGGGCAGGGAAAACGCTTCGATTCATCAAGATTGCAGGGCGACTTACGTTGAAATTTAGAAACGGTTATGATAATTTAGGAAGAGTTCCAAGTCAAAGGGACCCAGTCTTTCCTGTGCGCCTGCCTAATAGGAAACGAGTGGATTCTTTGACCGCACCTCTTGGATAAAGGAGTACAAACATGAATCCGAAAAGGCGTTACGCCTCTCAACTGGAGATGACTGCCCTGATCCTGGCTCTGATCTCCCTCTTTTTTGTATTATCCATCCCGATGATTTCCTGCATCCTCGCAGGAACTTCGCTCGTGCTGATTGTCCTCTCCAAGGGACATATCGTGAAATTCTCCGGCAAAAGGACCATCGTCTACGCCCTTGTCTTTAGTGCCATCCTGTTGTCTTATCTGCGAATCGGCCTGCAGTTCTACAAAGTCATCCACGATCCGGATGCCAGTAGCCTTTTTCGCAAGCAACTGGAGAGCGTCTACGGAGAAGACGAGGCGAAAGCCTACGACGAACTGTTGCAGCAGCTGGGCAACAGGATCCAATAAACGCAAGCAATCAGAAAGTAACCTTTCTAACTGCCAACCTTAGAAGGTCATCCTCCATGAAAAAAAATCATTCTATTTCAACCGTCAAAAAAAGGACCAGAGAGCAGTTGCTCGGAAACCTCTCCGTCTGCGTGAAGGCCTCCATCATCACCCTCTTTGTCTTTCTAACCCTTGTCATGATTGTTGTACCGGCCGTGCACACCGGTTTTTTCGGCGTCGCCCTCTACGAATTATCCATGACCCTCGTCCAGCTCTTCATGGGACTTTTCATTTCCGGCTCCGCCTTCCTCTATCTGAACCTGATCTACGGCAAAGAAGTAACGGTGAAGAACCTCTTTGCAGGATTTACCACACAACCGGATAAAGCCATTAAACTCCAGCTGATCCTGCTTGCCATCGACCTTGTCTGCGCCTCTCCCCTTCTTCTACTGGATTTCACGGGATATGCGAACCGCCTGTCCGACTTCTCCTTCTATCTCCTGATGCTTGCCTGCGAATTACTATCGCTCCTTTGCAAGCTAGGGCTTTCACAGGTTTTCTTTTTGCTTCATGATTTTCCGGAGCGAAGCGTGAAGGAGATTGTTCAGGCCAGTTTTCGGCTGATGAAGGGACAAAAAATTCGTCTGCTTGTTCTGATGTGCAGCTTCCTTCCTCTGGCTCTTGTGTGCGCCCTCACCTTCTTTGTTCCCTTCCTGTGGCTTTCCCCCTACTATAGAGCGGCGATGGCTGCCTTTTATCAGGATGTCATAGAGAAAAACGCGGATTGAGTTTCGTACTGTTTTTTTAATAAGGAGGAAATCCCATGGACAGCAATTTGCAAAAGAGAAACGAAGTACTCGCACAGACGGTGATCAAAGGACTGCAGTCGCGCAACATCACCGGGTATTACGCCGCAGATCAGAACGAGGCCTGTCGACTTGCCCTCAGCCTGATTCCGAAAGAAAAGAGCATTGCAATGGGCGGTTGTATGAGTGCCAAAGAGATCGGTCTTTTGTCCGCCCTGAACGAAGGGGGGTATCATTTTATTGACAGAAGCCAGATGGATCCCCGCGAGGCGCTTCTAGCTTCTTTCTCGGCAGACATTTTTTTATCCAGCGTCAATGCCATGACCAACGACGGCATCCTCGTCAACATCGACGGCAATGCCAATCGTGTCGCCTGCATTGCGCAGGGTCCGCAGAAGGTCATTTTTATTGTGGGAATCCAGAAGGTCTGTTCCGACCTGGACAGTGCCATGAAACGCGCCAGGAATGTCGCCGCCCCCGCCAATGCACAACGTTTTCCGCTTAAAACGCCCTGCAAATTGACGGGCAAATGTTCGGATTGCAAATCCCCCGACACCATCTGCTGCGAGTTCCTGATTACCCGTTATTCGAAGCACCCGGGACGGATGCATCTGATTCTGGTCAATGAAGAATTAGGATTTTAGAGAGAAATTGAGGTTGTAGGAAGAAGGTCTCAAATCTGTAGACCGATCTACAGATTTGAGCTTCCCGCCTCCCTTTCTGCCAGGATCTCATCGATATCCACAAACGCATTTTCCAGTCGTTCTACATGGTAAATCTCATACAGGTCATAGATCAGCTGTGTGATGCCCGCTTCATCCCACTTCCGCAGGACTTCATCCGCCCCCTGATTTTTATAATCTGCATACAGGAATCCTTTTTATGGATTGGTGTAGCTCTCCTTCTTTTTCATAACCTTTTCAAGGATATCATAGCGTTCCGTTTTCGATTATTTCCATCATCTCTGCTGGTGTCACAATAAAATCCCTAACCGGATAATGCTTCTGATTTCCAGTGACCAGATACGAATCATCTTTCTTGGTCAGAAGGGCAGCCACGAAGACATTGGTGTCTATAACTGCGTAGATCATAGACTACCCCCTTTTTCGCTCAGCTCTTGTAGCGGATATTTCAGCGTTGATCTCTTCAAGAGACATCTCTGGTACATCAGCAGCTTCTTCACGCAATGCCTTAAACGCCGATCTGAAGTCCTCTCGTTGGATTACAGGTGGCAGTACCGCATCAAAAGGCAGTCCTCTTACTTGTTTACTCTTATTCAAGAACATACGAAAAGCAGTAGGAAGATCCATACCAAGCTGACTGTAAATATCCGCCACTTCTTCTTTTAACGCTTTGTCCGCTCTGAATTGAACTAATACCTGTTCAGCCATAAAATCATCTCCTTATATTTCAATACATAATGTATGCATTTATTAGTCGTTTGTAATATTATTGTAGCCACCTATTGCAAAAATATCAATAGTCAAAAAACCCTACCAAATATTTCTATCCAGTAGGGTCTCTCTTGATCATCATATTGCCACTTCTGTAAGTCTCTGTTTCGTTTCATCAATCCCATCTTTGACAGTTGAAAACTAATATCCCCTCTGTGAAGCCTCTGTTTATGCGGCTTGCCGAGGGTTTTGTCTTCGTTTTATTTTGTGGTATTTTATCTATTTTTGCTTTTCTTCTGAATTGTTTTCATATCCTGACTTCTTAATGCCATCCTCCTGCTCAATCTCGAAGTAATCGTTCGTGCAGTCATAGTAAAAAACTTTATGGTTGCGCGTCATCAGCAAGTTACTGTTCTTGTATACCTCGGCCTGAATAAGGTCGACTTCGCTCCCAATGACTTCAAGGGCACGGTAAACATCATGAAATTCATAGGAAGGTTTCTCCAAAAAACGCTTGCAGTCTGATAGCTAGACCGTTTGCTGGCTGGCTCAAGTATTCTTGCATAGATGAGATCAGAGAGAATCGCATTGATGTCGTATTTGAACTTGTACTTATCCCTCTCGGGTACTATGACCTCTGCTGACTTCTGCATGTTCAATGCCACCTTAACGACGTCCACCCTTGCCTTCGGCTATGTCCTTCCCACTACCTGGCAGACTCCGGATTTGCACCGGTTAGAATCGTGCGCCGCCGGGCGCACAAAACAAATCCGTAGGCAGTCAGGGACGGGTGCCTACAGATTTTATCTGAGCACCATTATTCTTGACAAAAGAAAATGCATCCGGCGTCTTTGTCATCCATAGGCGATCACAATCTAATTGGTGACGTTCTAACATCAGGCGACATTCTGACGGATTCATTCTACAAAAATCGACCTTGAAGTTTTTGATCCCATCGCTTTTTGTCAGTTCCTCTACCCTTCTCACATCCGTACATCGAACAAGTTCTGCTTCTAAATTCGGCACTTGTGGCAGGAAGATTACTTTTATCCGCCTACAGTACCTTTTCAATAACTCTAAATTTTTCTTCAAGACGATCGTATGAGCTATATCTGTATCGAATACCAAAACGATTACTGTGCCGGCCTGGATGGACAGCATTTGCGACTTGGGAATCAGATTCTGTACTACATTAAGCACCTTAATCTTTCCCGGCATCAATTTGGATGGGACTTGTTTCAAAGCCGCAAGCAACTGTTGCTCACAGGCTCCCTCTACATAATAAATGCATCTATGATTCAACTTCCCACCTCTTTTCCAGCGCATCCAGAAAGGATTCCTGTGGAAGGGAATCGAAAACATCATTTTCCACGGCATGACGAAGCGAATCTGTGTTTCGTTTCAGTATATCCGAGGCTGAAATAGCGGATACTTGATAGTGATCTCCATCCGGGAATCTGCGTAAAAAAACGTAACTATGTTTCGGTAAATTTAAATCTAACATATCCGTATTATGCGTCGTAAAGATCAGTTGCCGGTCATCTCCGATCAGCTCCAGCATCATACCAAAAATCCGCTGTTCAATATCGCTCTGTATATACGAAAAATGTTCATCACAATAATAAAAACTACTCTCTTTCTCCTTCATCGCAGCTAAAAACATCGCTACATCAATCCCTTCCTCTGTCCCGCTGGAAAGTGCCTCCCGGTTTAAAAGTTTTCCATCCTGAATGATAATCTCCATTCCGCTTTTTCTGATAATGAAGGTATCCTTCAGATCACTTGACAACCGGACCTCCTGGAGCGTCGGATCTAATGTCCGGATAACCGCCTGAAGAGCGTCCAACAATACCGGTTTTCTTGCACTTTTGAGATCGAAGCTTTTCGCAATTTCAGGATAGGCGAAGCGACTGTGAAAACTTCCCACACGTTCTCTGATTGATAAAGAATTAGGATCCCCCTCTATGGTTTGGTCCTTCAGTTTTGTGACACATTTTTCATAAGAATCCATCAAGCCGATATCCGCTGTCTGATATCGACATTGCACATTTTGATTAGAAGCATCAATCCGTACGGATAATCTCTGCAAACGGTAGTCTCCATTCACAAAATCTATACAGAAATCTCCTCTGTTACCGGAGACCATCTCATAAAGAGGGACAGAATTTCCATCTGTCATATAATTGAAAATATGGAGCAACACCCTCCCAAGACTGGTCTTTCCTGTTGCATTCGCTCCCATCAATATGACAATTTTTTTGTACCTGAATCGCTCTCTCCCCTTCAGGTTTTCATGTTCTATCATGGAATTGACGATTTTCTTAGGGTAACTAAAATTGATATGAAAGTCATTGAAGCCATATATTCCATGGCATTCTAAATAAAGTACGATCATTCCGCCCCTCTTTCTTATCGTTATTTCTGCTATTACGAAGTAATGGTATCACTTATTTTACCTGAAATCAATTTTTTCCCGCAGAATCCACAATGGGATGATTCCCAAGCAGGCGTCATGAGTAAACCTTGTTCATTCTGTTCAAGCCCCCTTCCCTTTTTCCGGTTGTCACCCCCGCCCTTTTCCTCTATAATTTTCTTATATCACCCCTCGCATTTGGACAGATTCCACAATGGCGAGGACCACTTTGGGAGGTAAGTATGAAAAAAAGAGTAGTAACAACCACTGCGATCGCCCTTCTTTCCGGGCTGACGCTCCTTGGCTGCGGCGGAAATGCAGCCACGAGTACCAGTGCGGGAAGCACCCCGCAGGAGGCCGCATCGACCACTGCCGCCGGGCAAACCGACACCCCTGCAGACGGACTGGTTTACTGGTCCATGTGGGAAGCCACGGAACCGCAGGGCAAGGTCATCAAGGAAGCGGCGGAGGCTTTTTCCAAGGAAACCGGCATTCCCGTGGACGTGGAATTTAAGGGCAGAACCGGTATCCGCGAAGGCTTACAGCCGGCACTGGATGCGGGAACCAACATCGATCTCTTTGACGAGGATATCGACCGCGTGAACAAGACCTGGGGAGATTATCTCCTTGACCTGGAAGACCTTGCAAAGAAGAGCGACTACGAGAAAACAGCGAATGCCGGACTGATCGCCGCTTGTAGAGAAGCCGGTGGTGGCACCTTAAAGTCCATTCCGTATCAGCCGAACGTCTTTGCCATGTTCTACAATAAGGAAATCTTCAAGAAGGCGGGCGTGACCGATGTCCCCAAGACCTGGGAGGAACTGGACGCCGCCTGTGCCAAGATCAAGAAGGCGGGATTCACCCCGATCACCAGTGACGACGCCTACATCCTCAGCAATTTCGGCTACCACCTCTCCCGTATCAACGGCTATGAGAAGGCCTCCGAGATTGTAAAAGAAGGCAAGTGGGACGATCCGTCGGTGCTTGCGGTTGCCAAGGCTTATGAGGACTTTGCCAAAAAGGGATACTTCTCGGAGCAGATCGCCTCGAACGTCTGGCCTGCCGGTCAGAATCAGGAACTGGCACTGGGAACAGCTGCGATGTACCTGAACGGCTCCTGGCTTCCGAACGAAGTCAAGGATATTACAGGTGAAGACTTTGACTGGGGCTGCTTCAGCTACCCCGCCGTTCCGAACGGCAAGGACGGCATCGATGCCTCCAACTACGGTGCACAGGTTTTTGCCATCAACAAGAATTCCAAGAAGGCGGACGATGCGTTCAAGCTGATCCAGTACTTCACCAAGGGCAAATATGACGAGAAGCTTTCTCAGGAATCTCTCGGCATCCCGGCAGACTCCGAAAACAAGGAATGGCCGAAACAGCTTGCCAGCGTCAAGCCGGTCATGGAAGAGCTGAAAGTCCGTTATCCCTGGGCTGCCTCTGCAGAGGATAATGTCGACATGACACCGATCCTGAAGGAAAACTTCATGAAGCTCTGCGGCGGAAGCATCAGTGCAGAAGAGTTCGTTGCCAATTTGAAGAAATAAGTTTTTTGCGGGAAGCGGCTTCTCATCCGGGAGCCGCTTCCTTTTTTTCTGTTTCCTCACACAGGGGATCTCTTCCCTCGATCGGACGTTTTTCAACTCTTTTCCTGTCACAGGAGACCCTTTTTCCGTCCCCTACCGACAGCTTTCCAATTTTTTCCCTATCGCAGGAGAATCGCTCTTTTACCGAATCCAAATTTCTGCTATCATCTTCTGATGAGGCCTATCTTTCCCCTATCAGGAACGGCTATGAATTTCCCCAGGAGGTTTGTTGTGAAAAAAAATTCCGCCATGCTGATCGCCTTTGTAAGTCCGGCAGCGATCCTCTTCATTCTGATCTTTCTCTACCCGATTCTACGCACGCTTGCCATGAGTTTTTTCAAAATCGAGGGCGTCACCGACGGGATCTCCAAATGGCAGTTTGTAGGGCTTGCCAATTACACGAAGCTCTTTCATACCACCCTGTTCCGCATTTCCATGTGGAATCTCTTTCGTATCTGGTTCTTCGGCGGCCTGATCGTCCTGTCGCTTGCCCTTCTCTTCGCCGTCATCATCACCTCCGGCATCAGGGGCAAAAGCTTTTTCCGGGCAATGATCTACCTGCCGAATATCGTTTCTGCGGTTGCGCTTGCCACCATGTGGCTCCAATATGTTTACAGCCCCAAGTTCGGTCTGTTAAAAACGGTCTTCACCTTCCTGCATCTGCCGGGACTTGCCTCCATGCAGTGGCTGAGCAATGAGCATAAATTCACGGCCCTCCTCATCGCCTACTGCTTCGGTATGGTCGGCTATCACATGCTGATCTTTTGCAGCGGCATCGAGCGCATCAGCAGCGACTATTTTGAAGCCGCCACGCTGGACGGTGCGAACCGGATCGGGCAGTTCTATCACATCACGCTTCCCCTGTTAAAAGGAATGTTTCAAACGAATATTACCATGTGGTCGGTTTCCAGCGTCGGCTTCTTTGTCTGGTCGCAGCTCTTTTCCACGGTAACCGCGGATACACAGACGATTACCCCCATGGTTTACATGTATATGCAGATTTTCGGAGCCGGAAACAGCGTAACGGAGCGAAATGCCGGAATCGGTGCGGCAGTCGGGGTACTCCTAAGTCTCTGCGTAGTTGTCATTTTCACCATTTGTAATAAGCTCTTACAGGATAAAGAGCTGGAATTTTAAGGAGGGGACTATGTTTTCATTATTTAAAAAAGAAAAAAACTATGCTGAACCCTTCCGATTGAAGAAGGAGCTTCGCCTTGTACCGGGCTATCTTCTTCTCCTCATTTGGATTTTCTTTACGGTAATTCTCCTCGGTTGGGTGCTTCTCGCAAGTTTTTCCACTACCAAAGAAATCTTTGCGAATAAACTCTTAAGTAGCGGCTTCCACTTTGAGAACTATGAAAAGGCTTGGGTGAACTCCGATGTGTCCACCATATTCTTTAATTCCCTTTTCTATTCCCTCACTTCCGTGGCCCTGCTCATCTTGGTCTGTGCCCCGGCGGCATATGCTTTGTCCCGTTTTACATTTTTCGGAAATAAGCTTATACAGCATTCTTTCGTAGCCTCCATGGGTGTTCCGGTGGTCATGATTGTCCTGCCTCTCTTTGCTCTTGTTGCGGGTCTCGATATTCTAAACCATGTAACAGCAAACAAATTAACCTTGATTTTCTTGTATGTCGGTATTAATGTTCCTTATACCACCATTTTTCTGATGGGATTTTTTGCCAATATTTCCAGAGCCTTTGAAGAGGCGGCCGCCATCGACGGTTGTCCTCCCGGAAAATGCTTTTGGCAGATTATGCTGCCTATGGCACAACCGGGCATTATCACTGTCAGCATTTTCAACTTTATCAATGTCTGGAACGAGTACTTCATTTCCTTGATTTTCGGAAACTCCGACCAGGTGCGTTCTGTGGCGGTTGGACTCTACTCCATGATTAACTCCATGAAATATACCGGAGACTGGGCAGGAATGTTTGCCTCTGTCATCATTGTCTTCTTACCCACCTTTGTACTCTACCTCTTCCTTTCCGAGCGAATTATTGCCGGAGTAACCGGAGGCGGTGTAAAGGGATAAAAAGCGTAAATCCTTGCAGTGCAAAGCTGCAGTTTTTTCCTCATGCCATTTTTTGAAAAGGAATTCCTATGAAAAACAAATTAACGAACGAAGAA
>ERZ772910.917-NODE-917-length-15914-cov-8.389306_pt1 | contig 15914 bp, 19 predicted proteins | sample MGYA00511357_ERZ772910 | MGnify/ENA primary metagenome ERZ772910 (study PRJEB29015, sample SAMEA2738096) | human oral metagenome | biome: human oral; feature: human-associated habitat; material: saliva | place: China | collected 2193 ... | reverse complement strand
TTATACATTTGGATGGTCGATGAAATTAAAAAGGATCTCGACGAAATGGGATATTGTGAACTATGTGTTGATATCGCATTGATTCATCTACCGATTACCATCGAGGATGTGTTTGGAGGTACAAGTCTCTACGACAGGGCTGTAAAGATGTTCGAAAGTCAGAAGGATTATTTTAGGAATCAACTGTGTGGTAGGTAGTTTAGACATCCCACATGTTAATCTAATAGGCTTAGCTAGTTTAGATATCAGTGCTTTTCTTTTTCTTTTGTACAAACAAACTTGGAATATATTACACTAATCAAGAAAGATGCGATCAGTAATACCAGAAAAACTATTTCAGCCATATCGCTGGATATAGTAAAAAAAGTAATCATAGATACTATTCCCACAATTATTAGCAGTATACCTAGAAATTTATTACTCTTCTTCCACGTGACATCGTTATACTCAGACCAAGCGATTCTAATTCCAAGTATTGGATTTCTGGGTACAAACATGCATGCAGCTCCCGTTAATACACTAACTTTGAATGCTATTAATAAAAAAACGTCAAAGCTAGTCATAGTTATCCTCCTTGCCTTAACCATACCTTATTGCTATAATCAATGTAGCTAGTGAAGCTATCAAATTGATAGTTGCAGTGATGAGGTTAAGTATTTCAGCCTTGTTGCTGCTTTTTTATATATCGTCTAACATTATTATAAGCATAATTTGACAATAAAGGTTAGAAAAGGAAAAACTTCTTAATTTCGATGTGAATTAATATATTTAGTTTTCATAAAAGCCACCTGTCTAATCTTTATTTTTAATCTTCACTATTGTTCCATTACTTTTTCTAATTCTTTCATTTTTAATTCTCCTTTCAAATTTTATAAAATACAAAAAGCTAAATATCTTTAATAGATAAATAGCCTTTTGAATTATTTATAAATATTTCGTTATATTTACATTGAAATTATCTTGTTGCATGATTAGGATAGTCTATCATCATGAGTTGCAATAATCATTGTTATCAATGTTTATTTATTTCACGTATACCTCGAACTCCATTTGCTACACCTAATATCATTGCCATTAGCGATATTAGTTTCAATTCCACTTTGCCTCCATATACAATAGTTTTAATAAAAACCATTGCGGCAAGTATTCCAACTACTATTTGTAGTATTGATAGAACATACCTGTACTTACTTCCCATAATTCATGCCTACTAATATCTTCTCACCGATTTCTTTGTAATAAATATATTTATTGCGAAATAAATATTTATTGTTCCAATTGTTTCACACAATCTTCTAATAATGTTGGGATAATATTCATGATACGGCAGTATGTATGCCAACACCACACATGCTCCTCCTATTGCAACTGTTACCACAAAGCTCACGATACGATTTTTCTTTGACGACAAATCACCATAGTCATTTTTTTCATATTTCTTTGCTATTAACAATGTTGATAAAAAAACCAAAGGTGAGAAAGGCACAAACAACAATGCCACTATGTTAATAGCCATAATTATGGTTATCGCTATCATAATTCAATGTAACCGCCATTAGGAACAGCATCTACAGAATCAAATTTTCTAGCTAAAAATGTTCCTAGATCAGGATAAGTATCTACTAAGGGTTTATAGCTAAGTGCCATAGTTTATCTCCTTTACAGAAGTTTTATATTTCTTATACTAACACAAACTACTGTAAAAATCCTCCATATCAACTTATTAGTTGTGTCTGCATTAGTATTTTTTGAGATAGTCCTGTTTTCAATACTTTTCGCCTTACCACTTCGGACTGTCCAACATCCTCAGAACCCCCAGCGGGGGTCCAAATCTTTCTCGCATATAAAAATAGACGGTGCTTAATTGCACCGTCTATTTTTATGGCGGAGAGAGGGGGATTTTACGGCTCGACCGTTTCCTCTCTGGCTTCGCCTCTATCGTTATCTGCTCGCCAATCGCGGACGGTCTGTGTCTGGGACCTGCCATCCCTCACCTCTCTTCGTTCGGCTTCGGCAGGCTAGGTCCACAGAACCCCGGGGGGATTCAAATCCTTGTTTCAACATAAAAATAGACAGCACACGGCGGTGCTGTCTATTTTTATGGCGGAGAGAGGGGGATTTGAACCCCCGCACGGGAGTTACCCGTCTGCTGGTATTCGAAGCCAGTCCCTTCAGCCTCTTGGGTACCTCTCCACAAATGATATCCTGGAGACTAACGACCAATAAGGGTCAAAAGCCTCAACCAGAAACTAAGCCCAAGACGGGGGCGGAAGTTTCTGCAGGATACCGCGAAGGTCATTATAGCATAGGCTTATGGTGCACGCAAGTAGTCGCAAGCGACGTAACGATGCGCTTAGCTACTTGTCCCTGCCCTTATCATGCTTCCCAATTGGCACTGCAGCTTTCTTTCTGTGCCTTTTAACTAGGCAAGCAATCACGATTAGAACAACTAGAGTTGGTCCTAATACCATTGCGGCTAGATTAGAGATGTAGACTTCGGATGTAATCCAGCCCTTACTCACATTCTGCTTCACTACGAGCGGTGCGTCAGACACATACTTGTTATCGACATACACCTTTGCAACCGCCACCTGATCCCCCTTCCTTAGCGGAGCCTTGACGGACCAGTCGCGATTTATTTTTATAGTTACCTTTGCACGATCACCCTTCTCGGTATACGCGTAAGCCGTCTCACTTGCATAAGCATCGACTATGGTGTTCTTGCCACCGCGAACTAGAACCTTTGTGACCTTCTTGCCTTTTGCGACAGGCTTATTTACCTTTAGATATTTGTATGCATATTCAAAAATCGCTTTTGCATCCTTCGGACGATTTTCCTTATCATCACCGAACATCACGAGTAGCATCTTCAGATCTTTCTTATCATAAGCAAGCACAATCGATGCTTCACCGTTCCAGAAACCAGTTTTGCCCGCAACTACACCCGAGTTCCTGGTGTTGATCAGGTCGGTATGGGATTTCATGACGCGCGCTTCGTTTAGGTTGGTCGCTCCCATCTCGTATTTCTTGGTGCTTGCAAATTTATAGACCTGTTTGTTCTTAAGCGCCGCCCTAGTAATCTTCATATAATCGCTAGCTGTAGTATAATGATTTTCTTCCTTCATTCCATTTGGATTTACAAAATTAGTATCCTTACAGTCTAAAGCCTTTGCTTCGTCATTCATCATCTTAACGAATTCATCGACATTGCCATTCGACACCACTTCTGCAAGACTATACGCGGCATCGTTCCCCGATAGTATCATCAGTCCATACAGAAGCTGCCTAACCGTTACAACTTCACCCTCTTTTAGCTCCATTGAAGAACCACCGAGGGCAGCTGCTTCCTTCGATATCGTGACTTTCTGATCAAGATTTTTGATGTGCTTAACGACTAGTAGCGCCGTCATCAGCTTCGTAGTGCTAAATGGAGCTACGCGTTCATCCTTATTCTTCGAGAACACCACAGTATTCGTATTCTCGCTGTATAAAACCGCACTCTTTGCATTTATCTCAGGTTCATGCACCTTCTTGGCTTCGTTTGGCTTCTTAGATGCTTCCGATTGCTGCGAAGATTTAGATGAGCTTTTATCGTTAGCACCATATGAAAATATACATAATAAACCGGTGCTGAAGACCATAGTTATGCACAGCACCGTCAATATCGCTATTTTAAAACTCTTCCTGAGATTATCCCAAGCTTTCATCTCTAATCTCCAATCAAGATTTTTCTTTACTGATGTGCATCGAAGCGATGCGTTCAATCAGCTCCTTAGACCTTCAGCTAAATCTGAAGATACGGCACTAGCACCCGCATAGCCCTATCCTTAACCTCTATCTTAAGCTCGTCAGTCTCCGCTATCTCGCCATCTACGACAAACTTCATGTGTCCACTTCTAGGGATGATATCAATCTTTCTTCCCTGCTTAAACTCAGTAATCTTCTCTATTCCCTTTATCTCATTAAGCTTTCCTTTTGAGAATTTAGGTAGAACCTTCAGCACAGTACGCCTTGGAATCCTATGCACGACCAGCAGATCTAGAAGTCCATCATCTAGCTTCGCTTTCGGGCTACTCTCGATTCCACCACCGCAAAATCTACCGTTTCCAATAGTGCACATCATTAGCGGCCCCTTAAATAGCTGCTCTCCATCTATAGTAACCTGTAGGTTCTGTCCCGACTTCTCGATGAGGTTTAGAAAAATCGACAGTCCGTATGACAACGATCCACCGATAAAAGTCTTTTTATTAAAATAAGTCGCCAATATCGCAACGTTCCCGTCAAAACCGATATTAAACGCATTGAGTCCGATTCTGTTATAGTTCTCTCCGTCTCTATTGTATGAGTACGACATAACATCAATTACTTCCTCCTCAGCCAAAAGCTGGGACATGAGATCTTTATAATCCGTAGCTTTAGTGCCCCCGAAGTTACGGATAAGGTCATTTCCACTGCCAATCGGGATAACTCCGAGTGCTGCATTTGCATGGCCGTATACACCATTTGCAACTTCATTTACAGTACCATCTCCACCGCAAGCATAGATTCGCACTTCTTCGCCGTCTCGCTCTGCAGAAGCCGCAACCTTATCTGCGATGTGCGTCGCAGAACCTGGTCCAGTCGTATAATGTAGCTCAATGTCGAATTCCGAATCTAGCGCCGCTTCACTGATTTCTTTGCACAGCTTGTCCGCCTTCTTGCCATTTCCAGCAATCGGATTAATGATAAATGCATATTTCACTTATAAATGCCCTCTTTTTGATTTATCGTTACATTTCCTGTTCACTATCATAAATTAGCTTTGGTCTCGCTCCGAGGTAGTCGAGCGAAACGAGTTTATAGTCTATGCCACCATGCTCGCCCTTGATACCATTGGTCCACGCGACCATGCCGTGAAGGTGACCATAGACGCACTGCATAACACCGTATTCCTGCATAATCCTGGTAAATTCCGTCTCTTCCATCTTAGCCGGCGGATAGTGCATCGCCATGATAATTCTCGATGTGCCCTTTTTCTTCGCCTCTACAAGGCTATTTCTAAGTCTGCCTTGCTCACGCAAATACATCTTTTCATCATGCTCGGTATACGTAGCAGCGTCAGGTGTCGGCCAGCCGCGTGAGCCGCAAATCGCAAGGTCTAGTGCCTCTACATAGTAACAATCATTTTGCAGAAAATGCATATCGTCGTAGAGTGTCCTAAGGTGCTGAATCCTGCACCACCAGAGATCATGGTTTCCGCGAAGCAGCACTTTTTGACCAGGTAGCTCATGAATCCATTCCAGGTCAGCCATCGCCTCGTCTAGCTTCAGCCCCCACGATATATCTCCTGCAATTATTACAATGTCATCGTCTGTAACCAGCTCAGTCCAAGCGGATTTTACTCGCTCTGCATGGTCTCCCCAGCCAGGTCCAAAGACGTCCATCGGCTTATCTATTCTCTCATCAAAGGAAAGATGAAGATCCGCAATGGCGTATATTTTCATACTTATTCCTCTTCGCCTTCAATATTATTAACTCTCTGTAGCGCCCTCTTCATCTGGCGCATGCGCACGCCTGCCAGCTCATCAATATCATCACTAGCTTGCTTTAGATGTCCTTGCGACTTGGCTAGAACCACCTCAAATCTTTCAAATTCCTTCTGTACAGCGTGCAGTAGCTCCCACACTTCACTGCTCTTCTTCTCTATCGCTAAAGTGTTGAAGCCCATCTGAAGACTATTAAGAAGTGCTGCCATCGTGGTAGGTCCAGCAATGGTTACCTTGTACTTCCTCTGCAGTGGTTCGATGAGGCCAGCATTAATCGCTTCAGAATACAGTCCTTCGAACGGAAGGAAGAGTATTGCAAAATCCGTCGTAATCGGTGGATTGATATACTTCGAGTTTATGTCTTTGGCTTCACTCTCGATTCTATTAACGAGCTTCTTCTTCGCCTCGCTAATCGCCTCTTTCTCCCCTAGGTCATATGCTTCAAGCAGTGTGTTATAAGCATCTCCAGGGAACTTCGCATCGATAGGGAGGAACACATCGTGCTCATCCGTTCCAGGAAGTCTAATCGCAAACTCGACATTCTCCCTGCTGTTCTCCTTAAGCCTCGCATTCTTAACGTAGTGACCAGGCGGAAGCATCTGCTCGAGAATAGACCCAAGCTGCACTTCACCGAGTATACCGCGAGTCTTTACATTGGACAGTATCTTTCTGAGGTCACCAACTCCCTGTGCAACTGACTGCATCTCGCCGAGTCCTCTGTACACTTGCTCGAGTCTCTCGTTCACTAATCCAAAGGACTTTGTGAGCCTTGTATCCAAAGTCGTCTGCAGTTTCTCATCGACCGTATGGCGTATATTCTCGATCTGCGTGTTATTCTCAGCACGAAGCCTCGCCATGCTGTCATTTAGCTCTTTGAGCCTCAAATCCTGATGCTCGGACATCGTCATCTGACTCTTGGCAATAGCATCGCCGTACGCCTTAAAATACGTATCCATTCGCTCCTCATTGCCTTTCGTGCGCATCAGAACGAGAATGCTCATGAGCATCGACCCTAGACACATAATTAATAACAATATCATAATAGTATTCATATATTTATTGCTTTACCTTTATGCTTTGACCTTCCAGCTACGCATCTCGGAGATTATCTTATAGATAACACCGCTGGTATATCCTCTGTTCTCTAGCTTTCTAGCCATAGATGCTATCTTGCGTTCATCCAGATATTCTGCCTCTTCGCTATATGAAGGATCCAGTAGCACGGTTTCTACCGAGTTCTCGTACCCTCTCATCGCTTCGGAACCGTATATGCTCTCTACCGCTATTCGCCTGGCATTTGCAAGCTCATCTACGCCCGCTTCGTACTTATAATCTTCTAAAGCATTTTCTGCAGTTAGAGCATCGACGCCCTTCTGCTCAAGTTCACGCTTCGCTCTCATACCGCCCCTAAGCTTCTCAAAGGAATTCCTGTAGAAAGCAAGCGCGTATTCATAGTCATCTATGTAGTGGTGAGCCTTAAGGTCATCAATTGCACCCTCTATCTCGGAGTCCTCATATTCCTTTTCCTTGAGGTGCTGACGCATCTCCTGCTCAGTTCTCATGCGGTACGATAGGTATCTCATAGCCTCATCACCGACACCACGTTTCTTGTTCATGTCCACATATACTCCTATCGGTAATATATTTTGCGTAAGTATACTTGCTGCCGTGCACCTTAGGCGCTAATATATCACCCATGTTTATTAATCAAGCGTAGATACCTGCAGATTATTAGTTCCTCCAAATGCAGAATCATCTCTTACCGCTACTGCTACATGAGGGAATCCCTCTCTTTTGCACTGCTTATCGCTATATATAGTCTCCGCATTATCAGCACTACATATCTCAGCGCCTAGCGAAACATCATAGATGCGCCATAGATAGCCTTCATATGAAGCGCTTCCCCACATTGTGCTCGGAGCATCGTAGAAGACAGAGCTTCCGGCAGCTTTGATAAGCGCCTCTCTCCTTGACCATATGCGGAAGAACTCATCTATCCCTAGTCTATTTGCGCTCTCCTGCTCATCTTCCTGATATAACTTTACAGCAATCTTCTCGAGCTTCGCTTTTTTATTATACTGTATATCGAGGCCGCATGGTGCATCTGAAAAAATGATTGCCCAAGTATTCTCGCTATGAGAGATCGAATAGTATGGAATCCCAGCGATATGAGGCTTTCCATTTTTATTGAACTCGATATTATCCGATATATAACCTAGAAGCTCTCCATCTGTACGTGTAGCTAATTCAGGCGGAATATCTAAGTTACACCCACTCCCAGCAAGCTTTCTAATACTCCTTACAAGGAGTTCTCTACTATGCGCAGAATTCCTCTTGTATTCATTTGTATAGAATAAATACATTGCGAGCCCCCTACTTGCTCTCAAGCAGCTTCATCGCTTCCTTGATTGCTACATCTCCAGACTTTGCTTCCACATTAGGCGTTACGCCTTTTTCATTTATCCTTTTGCCATTTGGATCGATATACTCTGCAGTCGTCAGTTTCACCACAGATCCACCCTTAAGCTTAAAAATCGTCTGGATTACACCTTTTCCGTACGTCTTAGTTCCGATTATTTTAACATCGTTTGCTTTTAGTGCAGCCGCAAATATCTCCGCCGCACTTGCTGTATCCTGATCTACAAGGACTACAAGCTTTACATCAGCCGAACTGTCATCTGAAGTGTATTTCTTGGTCTTTTTCTTAGAAACTATCTTGCCGAGCTTCGCTTTTTTAAGAACCTCGTCTGCTGAACCAAATGCTTCTTCGACTACCCCTCCGGTATTGCCGCGTATATCAACGATGATCTTATCGCAATCCTCGGTTTTAAGCATCTCTATAGCGTTTTTGAATGATTTTGAAGTTCCCTTTCTAAATGTACTGATGCGTATATATCCTATGTGTTTTGATGAATCCTTCACCTCATAAGTCACGCCATCATCTTCAACTTTAGAACGAGTGAGCTTGTACTTCTTAACGACTCCCCCTCGCGAGATAGTAAATTCGACATCGTTGTCTCCGCCACCTTCCATTAGCTCGGCTGCATCGTTTAGACTTTTTACATTCTTGCCATTAATTTTAAGGAGTTCGTCCCCCGCTAGAATCCCTGATTGTTCTGCATCGCTTCCGGATAAGACCCTATTAACCACGATTTTATCATTTTCATCAAGCTTAAGAGCTACTCCGACTCCAGAATACGATGTTAAATACCTGCGTTCAAATGCCTCGTACTCTTTCTCCGTCATATATTCGGCGTATTTATCATCTAGCGTCTTTAGCATACCAAGAGCTACAGCTTTATCGACTTCGTCGGTGTCTTGCTTGTAGTATGCCTTGTTATTGATTATTTTCTGAATGTCATAGTACTTGCCGAACTCATCATCTAAGGCCTCATATTGGTCGAGCTTGTACTGAGATATCAGTCTCCCTCCAAGCACAATATGCATGAAAATCACAGCGCAAACCACCGCAGTTCCAAAACCTGCGGCAAATGCAATTAATAATGTTCTATGCCTCCTCAATATCGAGGACTCTGATTTGAACATTCTCTCTGTCCTTCCACCTATTTATGTCCATCACTCCGTAAACTGTCAGAAGTTTATTGCTAGCAATCAGACTATACACGTCCATCGCTTTGTTGAACATTATGCACTGAATGGCACTTCCGTGCTGCATCACAGAAAATCTCGCATGTTTATTATCCGATAGGAATTTTAAGTCTACAACCTGCACCTTCTCGAATCTGAACACTGGTTCTGGATTTCCTGCTCCGAACGGGGCAAAAAGCTCTAGCGCTCGCGCAAGCTCTATACTTGTATCCGGAACTATTATATCCATGTCCGCCTCTATCGTCTTGTCAAATAACTTTTCATTATCTGCAAGCAGTCCGGCCACATCTTCATTTAACGAAGTCCTGAGCTTTTCAAGATTCTCAGTCTCCATCGTGAATCCGCAAGCAGCCTTATGCCCACCGAACTTCACAAAATACTCTGAATGGCGATTCAGCAGAGAATACAAGTCTATTCCCTCGATAGATCTGCCAGTCCCTTTGAGGAGCCCATCGTTTGGTGACACAATAACAACTGGTCTATTGTAGCGCTCTTTGAGATTTCCAGCTACAATTCCCAGGATTCCCTCGTGAGCATGGTCGGCCTCAATCATTATGAAATCACCCTTTTCGAGTTCATCATCCACAAGACTTATACAGTTTTCAAAAGCTTCCTGCTGTAACTCACGTCGCTTCGTATTTGTCTCCATAAGCTTTGTGCATAGACGCTCTACTTCATCATCGTCATCGGATAGCAATGCTCTAACTCCAAGCGAGGCATCACCGAGTCTTCCAGCAGCATTAATCCTAGGAACTAACGAAAAAGCAACGTTCGTAGAAGTAATATTGTTGTAATCTACACCTGATAGTTCTGCAAGCCTTCTTAATCCCTTGTTCTTAAATCCAAGTCTCATGAGTCTGAGACCATACTTTACAAGCGAACGGTTCTCATCCACTAGCGGCATTACATCTCCGATAGTTCCAACCGCAACGAGTTCGAGCACTTCTGTAATAAGGCTGCGAGGGATTTCACAGTTACGACTAAGTGCTAATGCAAGTTTATATGCTACCCCTACCCCTGCAAGACCCTTAAAGGGATAAGTATCTTCTGGCGCCTTGGGATTAATGACGATTCCTGGCGCAATCACATCTTTTATGGTATGGTGATCAGTCACAATTGTCTCGATGCCAAGGCTATTCGCATACGCAACCTCTTCGGCTGACACAGACCCACAGTCAACCGTGACTATAACTTCACCTTCATCCTGATATATCTGGTCTATGGCTGACTTATTAAGTCCATAGCCCTCATCAAGTCTGGAAGGTATATAGTAAGTCACATTGTCTGTGAGAGAGCCGATAACCTTCATCAGAAGAGCTGTCGAAGTTACGCCATCACAGTCATAATCACCATATATAACTATTTTAGATCCGCTGTATATAGCATCTAACAACAAATCCACTCCCGCATGCATGTTTGCTAGCAGGAATGGATCATATGCGAGCTTAGGGCTCGGAGAAAGGAACTCTTCGAGCTCCGTATCTCCTTCAATCCCTCTTTTTCTCAATAATTCACTCAGCACTGGAGTGCTTTTAAAAATATCTATATTCATATAATTAGAATAAACTCATTGGGTTAATATACGTGCCGTTCTTGATTAAACTGAAATGAAGATGCGGACCTGTTGACCAACCCGTACTTCCAATGTATCCAACAACTTGCCCCTTAGTTACATACTGCCCATTGGATACCGCAAATCCACTCATATGTCCGTATAGGGTGGTATATCCATTTCCGATTGAAATCATAACGCAGTTACCGTAGCCACCATAGTACGATGCCTTGGTAACATAACCGTTAGCTATAGCTCTAATAGGTGTACCCTGTCGGAGACCTGATACATCTACACCATCGTGATACTTCTTTGTCTTGAATATTGGATGAACTCTCCATCCGAAAGGAGAAGTTATAGTTCCACCGCTTACTGGCCACTGATATCCGCTTGAAGTAGTTGGCGCACTTGGTCGGCTTGAGCTTGAGCTGCTTGAACTGCTCGAACTTGAGCTTGAACTGCTTGAACTGCTCGAGCTACTCGAAGAAGACTGGCTCTGAGCCTGTGCAGCCTGCTGTCTTCTAAGCTTTTCCTCTGCTGCTGCCTGAGCTGCTGCTGCCTCTGCTGCTAGCTTATCGCCCTCAGCATTTAGCTGATCCTGCTGTTTAGAATATTCATCCGCAAGCCCCTTGTACTTTTCACGAGTTGCTTCGACTTCCTTTTTGTTCTTCTCCAGAATCTTTTCCTGTTTAATCTGCTGATCCTGAAGCGATTCAATCTCTTTATAGTCCTTCTGAAGTGTACTGAGAAGCTTCTTGTCACTAGAGAGCACCCTCTGCACCATACTAACGTTTGTTATCAGTTCGCTAACATTGCCTGAACTCAAGATTACATTGATAAAGCCCGCTGTACCCGTCTTATACATAGCTCTAAGCCTTGAATTTAGAGCTTCAGTCTGCTTGCTTACAGCAGCCTTCTTTGCTTCGAGTTTTGCCTGCGTCGCATTGATCTCCGCTTGCGCATTATTGATATTAGCTTCTAGTTCTTCTACCTTCTTAGTCGCTTCACCGACTTTAGCGCTAAACTCAGCAGACTTCGCTCCTGCTGCTGCCGCTTCCTTCTTCTTCTGAGCAGAGCTAGTTGCATATGACGGCACAGATGTTACAAATGCCGATACAACCATAGTTATGGCGAGCAGTGAAACCACTACACACTTTGTTTTATTCACCCTAGTCATTCGTCTCCTCCTTATCTATCTAAGAACCTTCTTATCGAGATTATACTGCCGCAGGTACCTACTCCTACTCCTAGCGCAATGAATATGAGCATTACGTTAGGAATCAGGTATCCTGTTGGAACTACCGGCACCGATAACATCCTCATGATATCAGGTCCAACTACCCCGATGAGTCTCGAATATATAACAAACATTAGCGCCGTTGAAATGGTCGCAGACACAAACCCGAGAATAATCCCCTCAAACAAGAACGGTCCTCTTACGAACCAGTCCGTCGCTCCAAGGTATTTCATTATGCTTATCTCCTTAGAACGTGCAAATACAGTAAGCTTAATGGTATTAGCAACGATGATAACCGATACGATTATAAGGAAAATCATGGTGATAATCGACGCCGTCTGAATGAAATTCGTTATCCTCTGCAGCTTCTCAACTGTATCCTGATAGTACTTAATATCTTCAACACCAGAAATGGATGTTGCACTCTTGGAAAGCTTATCTGCTACCGACTTATCCTTAACATACACGAGATATGAGTTAGGTAGCGGGTTATCCGCAAGGCTATCGAGAAGATAACCGTTATCTCCCCAGCGTTTCTTCATGATCTTTATCGCATCTGCCTTAGATCTGAACTCAACCTTGTCCACACCTTCTGTGGACTTAAGTTTGCTCCCGATATCATTATTTACAGCATCTGTATTGTTATCGTTTAAGAAGACCTCAACGATATTGTAATCCTGTTTGATAACATTGGCGAAAAGGTCAACGTTTACAAATGCTACGAAGAATAATCCGAGGATAAGCATCATCGCCGAAATAGCAAGTACGGCAGTGATGTTCATACCCTTGTTACGACCAATCTGCGAAACCGACTGCTTGAGAGTGTACTTTGCTCTAGAAAACATACTTATCTACCCCCTCATCGTAATCGTAGTATTCTTCTTCGTTATAGAATCCATATTGCCCCTGCTCATCACGGACAATATGACCATCTTCAATCGCTACTACACGCTTATTCATCTGGTCAACGATGTCCTTCGCATGCGTAACCATGAGGATTGTGGTACCACGAAGATTAATCTTATCCAGGATTTCCATAATTTCCATGGCCGTAATAGGGTCAAGATTTCCAGTTGGCTCGTCGGCAATAAGCACTCTAGGATTATTGACAATCGCTCTAGCGATGCCGACACGCTGCTGCTCACCAGCACTGAGCTCATTAGGATATCTGTCCTGCTTATCGAGAATGCCGACTAGGTCAAGCACGTATGGGACCTGTCTCCTGATATCCTTGCGCTTAGCATGTACTACTTCCATAGCAAAAGCGACGTTTTCATACACAGTCTTCTTTTCAAGAAGTCTGAAATCCTGGAACACCATTCCAATCTTCTGCCTCAGTTCTGGGATCTCCCTTCTGGACAATCTTGTTATATCCTTACCGGCAACTACAATGGTTCCCTTGTCTGTGCTAATTTCATTGAGTATCAGCCTTACAAAGGTTGTCTTACCCGCACCACTCGGTCCAACGAGGAAGACGAAATCGCCTTTCTCAATACGAACAGTTGCGTTCTCTAGTCCTACGTTGTTGCCATAATGTTTAGTAACATTCTTAAATTCGATCATATGACCTCCTAGATACACCAACAGATTGTAGTATTATACACCAAAAACGCTGAAAAATAAACAAAAGGCACTATAAAAGCACGGCATAGAAGCCCTATACCGTGCCCAAAACTAACGATTTTATCCGAAACCTTCACATAAAAACTAAATAGCGCAAAATATTGTTGTGCGTACTTCGAGAGCCACTACATATCAGTATTTAACAACCACCATAGCTTTTATGCATTATCTGAATTGCGTAATATTAACTTAAAACCTTGGATAGGAAGTTCTTCGTTCTCTCCTCTGACGGATTTACGAGAACCTCTTCGGGTGTTCCCTGCTCGACGATAACGCCCTCATCCATGAATATGACCTTATCAGCTACTTCCTTGGCAAACCCCATCTCGTGAGTAACCACAATCATCGCCAACCCTTCCTTGGCTAAGTCCTTCATTACATCTAGAACCTCTCCTACCATCTCAGGATCAAGTGCAGATGTAGGCTCGTCAAAGAGCATTATCTCAGGATCCATAGCTAGAGCTCTGGCTATCGCAACACGCTGCTGCTGACCTCCTGATAGCGAACGCGGATAGGCATTAGCTTTGTTATCAAGTCCAACTCGCGTAAGAAGTTCCATGGCTTTTGCTTCAGCATCAGCCTTGCTCACACCTTTAACGTTGATAGGTGCACATGTCACGTTCTCGAGTACTGTCATATGCGGGAAGAGGTTGAAGTTCTGGAACACCATCCCCATCTTAGTTCTGATTTCATTGATATTCTGGCTCGTCACGAGTTCCCCATCGATGTATACCTCTCCGAATGTAGGAACTTCAAGTAAATTGATGCATCTAAGCATCGTGGATTTTCCAGAGCCTGAAGGTCCTACTATGCAGAGCACCTCCGCCTCGCTTACTGTCTGATCGATGCCCTTAAGCACTTCATTATCTCCATATGATTTATATAGCTTCTTAATCTCTATCATTATGCTGCTCCTCCCTCGAGCACTGGTTTGTTTTTCTCTTCCACTATCTTCTTCTCGCTTCCCTTGCCACGTCGCTCAAGAACAGCGATTAGCTTAGAAAGAGGCAGTGTTAGTAGCAGATAAGCTAATGCTACGCCTATGTATGCTGGGAACGCTTCAAATGTTGCCGCACTAAGCAGTGTACCCTTACGCAAAATCTCATGTACTCCTACATAACTCAGAACAGATGTCTCCTTGATAAGTGTTACAAATTCATTTCCAACCGCTGGAAGTATAATCTTAACAGCCTGCGGAATGATGATAAGTCTCATAGCCATAGTCTTACTCATACCGAGCGACCTCGCTGCTTCCATCTGTCCTTTGTCCACAGCCTGGATTCCACTACGAATTACCTCAGACATATATGCGGCACTATTAAGCCCACAAACGATTATAGCAGGTATGATTAGGTTTGCCCATTTGAAGTAAAACAGATGTGTTTGTATGAACTCCGGTATTCCATAGGCGAATATAAGCGCCTGCACGAGCATAGGGGTACCCCTAACTATATCGACATATAACTTTGAGATCCCACTTAAAAATCTATTCTTTGATGTTCTCATGAGAGCAATCAGCAGTCCGACTACTGATCCTATGGCAACTGATAATACACTTACAAATACAGTTGCGGGAATTCCCTTACATGAAACTAGAAAACCTGTGATATAAGCATCCATTTTGATTCCTTACTTTCTATAATCATTTAACGATATGAATATAGTAACACCATTTTATCTGTAAATCAACAATTTTCTGTATTTATTTTAGTATATTAGTATATTTATACAGACGAGTGCAACGCACATAATTTCTGCAAATAATAAAAAACTCACCTTCTGCAAGGTGAGCTTTCGCATTAACTTTTAACAAATAGCATTTACATAGCCTCTGATCTTTTATTTTTAAGAGCAACAATAATTATTGCATATAGCGTAGCAATTATCCCGAGTGCTATAATTCCATATACAACTTTCGTTGCGTAAAATCCTACTGCTATGCCCAGAATAAACGCACTGTTGTTAAGATACCCGCCAAACCAATTCTTACCATATGAGTAGAACATAGGCTTATCGGTCTTCGTTTCCCAGATAGCGAGAGCGATGCCAATAAGTGCAAGAATTGTCCCTATGCCAAAAGATAGTATCATAGGTAGGTCGTTTCCTCCCGTAGCAGCGATGATTAACAATACAGCAAGTCCTACTACAATTAAATATCCAATTCTCTTGATGTTTTTCATAGCGATAACCTCCTTAGAAAATTTAATGTGTAAAAACCTATGCTTAAAGGTTTTATAAATCGTCTGAAGCACTCCTTTGTATCTTTATGATATCACTTTAATATCATATGTCAATTGTAAGTTCTATAATTACCGCTATTATATTTGTATTTATTCTGTACAATATATTATTTCCATTCGAATACGGA
>ERZ772910.913-NODE-913-length-15964-cov-3.362876_pt1 | contig 15964 bp, 6 predicted proteins | sample MGYA00511357_ERZ772910 | MGnify/ENA primary metagenome ERZ772910 (study PRJEB29015, sample SAMEA2738096) | human oral metagenome | biome: human oral; feature: human-associated habitat; material: saliva | place: China | collected 2193 ... | reverse complement strand
GCCACCCTTCGCGTGACCGGTCAGGGTCTTCTGAGAGACAACGTAGAGCGGGTTGCCCTCGCTTCGTCCCAGGGCCGCCGACAGGCGCGAGTGGAGCTCGGCCTCGTTCGGATCATTCGCGCGAGTCGAGGTGTCGTGCTTGGAGACAACCGCGATATCGTCTGCGCTCAGTCCCAGATCGGCAAGCGCGTGAGCGAGCGCGGAATCGCGTCCACCGCGAGCAGCAGCCAGAGCGCCGAGGCCGGGGGCGGGGATCGAGGTGTGTGCGCCGTCTGCGAAGGAACGGGCGTAGGCGACAACCGCCTGGACCGGCAGGCCCAGATCCGCGGCGATATCACCGCGGGTCACCAGCAGGGTGCCGCCACCAGCGGCCTCGAGGAAGCCCGCTCGACGACGGTCCCCGGCGCGGGAGAAGTGACGCGGAGTGATTCCACGTGCTTCAAGCGCTGCGGACTCGGCGGTCGCGTTCATGTTGCCGAAACCGGTCAGCGACTCGACAGAAATATCGTCGATACCGCCGGCAACAACGAAGTCGGACTTGCCCAGGCGAATCTTGTCGACGGCCTCCTCGATGGAAACCGCGGCAGTTGCACAAGCACCCACCGAGTGGATCATCTGGCCGTAGCCGCCGATGAAGGACTGCATGGTGTGTGCAGCCACAACATTAGGCAGAGCCTCCTGAAGGATATCCTGTGGTCGATCCTCTCCAAGGAAGCGCGAGAGGAAGACGTGACGCAGGGACTCCATGCCGCCAATACCCGTGCCCTGTGTCGAGGACACATCCGCGGGGTGGACGGCCTGCAGGAGCTCAGCGGGGGAGAAGCCCGAGGAGATGAAGGCGTCCACTGCGGTGACGAGGTTCCATACGGCGATGCGGTCCAGGGCCTCGACCATAGAAGCGGGAATACCCCACTGCGCCGGATCGAAGTCTTGCGGGATCTGGCCACCGACCGTGCGGGTCAGGGTTGCTCGCGCGGGAACTTGGACGGGGGAACCAGCGGACTTGGTGACGTGCCAGGTGCCGTTTTCTTCCCAAATCGTCGTGTGCGAAGGATCGGCCAAGACGTAATCTTCGGCCTCAGCCTTCGTGTCCACGGTGAAGGTCTGCTCGGAGGTCAAGAAGACCGTGCGAACGTCATTCGAACCGCAATCGACCATGTTTGAATCGTCGTTGAAGCGACGGATACCCGATCGGGCCACGACCTCATCGCGGAAACGATCGTAGATCTCGGCCTCGTCAACCTGCGTACCCGAGGCGTCATACCAACCGGGCTGCGGGCTTTCGGACCAGGTGATGAGCTTCATCATCCAGGCCATTTCCAGCACGCCGGCTGCGGTCAGGTCGAAGTCCTCACCGAACTCAGCCTCTTGGCGGGTACGTCCCGAACCCCAGGTGCCAATTTCGCCGGTGCCGACGATGACAATCTGATCGCGCAAGCTTGCTCGCGGAGTATCCCACGCGAGAGGTGCAGCAAGAGCCGGAGCATGCGGGTTGGGCAGTGCACGAACGCTTGCCGGGGCCTGTTCTGCGGCTTCCTGTGCCGAGGCCGCGGCTTGCTCGCGCGCTTGGCGTGCCAGTGCCGGAAGGTCGAGTCCCGCATCGGCGAGGCCACCCGTGAGATCGGCGTGGACCGGGGCGGAAAGCGCCTGGGCGCGGACCTCACGGGTCAGGAGCTGAGCGAGCTCTCCGGCGATTTCTTCGGTCGTGTAGACGTGAACCCCGGCTGCCTGAGCGGCGGGAACGAGGACATCGTTGCCACCCATGAGCGAGGTGCCCTGGACCCAACCGATGAGCGGGTGAGCGATGGTTGTGCGCGTCGGCCAACCGGACTCGTGCTCCCACTTGGTCGTGATTGCATCGAAAGCGGCCTTTGCCTCGCCGTAGGCGCCGTCGCCGCCGAAGATTCCGCGGTTCGGGGAACCTGGGAGCAGGACGTGCGTGCGGTGATCGGGAGCGGTGTCCGCGCCGAGGCCGGCGAGGAGGTGGATTGCGCGCTCGACGCTCCACAAAAGCAGGCGTTCCTGAGCGAGCGCACCCTGAGGATCCGAACCAACGGTTCCAGAAACGCGAGGCGCTGCGAAGGGAACGAAAAGATCAGGCAGAAGCGCGGGCTTGACGACCTCGGTCGTTGCACCATGCGTTTCGGTCTGTTCGCTACCCACCCACGAGATCAGTGCGTCGACGTCACGGAAGGACGCCATGTTTGCGGGAACAACCCACAGGGCTGCATCCATGTTGGCGTGGGTGCGGTACAGCTCCTTGGCGAAGGTCAGGCGAGCATCGTTGACGCGAGAAGAGGTCATGATGACGGTCGCGCCTCCAGCGAGCAGCTCGCCCACGACCGCGGCAGCGATCGAGTGGGGAGCCGCGCCGGTGACAACGGCGACATCTCCAGCGAAACGGCCTTCGACTGCCTCAAGGGCGGCCTCGGAAACCTTCGTGAAGTAGGCCTTCAAGTCCGCATCCGCCGTGTGAGCGGCATACCAGGACGCCAATGCGCTCAAGGACTTGCCGCCTCCACGCAAGCGTTCTGCGGGAACATCGGCGGAGTCAAGAGAACCGGCGAAGATGCGTGCAAGATCTTCGCGCGCGGTTGCCCAGCGGTCATCCAAGAGAACCGCGCGGCGCTCGTCGAAAGCGGGGCGAACAGAGGCTTCCCAATTTGCTCCCAGCTCGGCCTCGACAGCGGCAATCAAGGAGGAAGAATCCTCGATCTCGGTGGCGAGGGGAGCATCGGCTAGGCCAAGGGCCTTGAGAATATCGCGCGCCTGGGTTGCCAAGATTCCCTGATCACCGAGGATTCGCGATTCCAGATCGCGCAGCGCGGCCGAATCAACGACCTCGCCACCGGCCGAGCCACCCGCATTCGGGCGGCTGAGGGTTAGTCCCTCTCGGGCCGCAATCAGTGCCAGAGCCTGATCAATGAGTGCCGAGGCGTCCTTTGTGGAGGAAACCGACCCCGGCAGAGTTGACAGGCTTCCACCGCGCACGGAGTCGCCATCACGTGTGCCGAGAAGGATTTCTGCGTTCACGCGCGCAGCCCACTGATCGGACAGGCCCCAGTTGTCTTTGACGTAACCGGTGGTGAAGGTTGCGGGCAGGCCTGCGGATCCGAAGATCTTCCTCAGCTTGGAGTTGATTGCTTCGGACAGGACCGGTCCGAAGGCTGCATAGGAGGGCACCAGCGAATCGATCGTCGCGAAGAGATCGCCCATGGATGCCTCGGCGGCACCGTCGATCGTGGACACAGACAGCTCGGCTGCCATGTCCATGAGGAGCTGGTTACGCTTCGAGGAAACGCCATTGGTCAGGGTTTCGACCGTGTCCGTGGACTCGATCTGCTCGGGGAGGAGCTTGTTCGAGAAGGCCAAGAGGATACGGATCGCGTCCGAGGCGGAAAGGGGCAGCTCCGGCATGGTTCCGCTTGCTGCGGCAGCCGGTGCGGGCGCTGCAGGGGCTTGGGTCTCCACCTCGACGGCGGGCGCCTCCACTGCCGAGGCCGGGGCTGCACTTTCTGCGGGTGCGGCCTCGTCGGCGGAAGCGGGGGAGTCTGCCTGCGCGCGCTCGGGGGTGGCAACCGCATCCTCGTTACGAGCGCGGGCGCTATCGCGTTCAACGTTCAAGACATCGACTTGAACCTGTGCGAAAGCGGGCAGGGACAGGGTCTTCGATGCCATATTCGCCAAGGTCGGCGAGGAAGCCAGGCCGATTTCAACGAGGCGTTCGACGCCCAATCCCTTGGGAGGAGCACTGAAGAGCAGGTCCTGAGTTTCGATCCAGCGAACCGGGGAAGCGAATTGCCAGGAGAGAAGCTCGATGAGCAGGGTGCGTGCGGTCGATTGAGGATTGGCCGCGGCCTCGTCCCAATTATCGACGAGCTTCTGGGTCGCCTCGGAAGGAACAACCTCGAGGATCGACTGTGCGAAGTCCCGACTCAACTCGAAGGGACGTGCAACCAAGTTCGGAATGTAGCGACCCTGGAGGACATCAAGGTTGATGCTCTCGGGAAGCAAGGAATCGAGCTTGTCGCGGAACGCCGGAACGCCTGCGCGCAGTCGCGAGGAGTGGAAGGGAACATCAATTCCAGGAATCATGATGAGGGCGCGGCGGCCGCCGTGTGCGCGTGCGCGCTCAGCGGTATCGGCTTCCAGAGCCTTCAAGCCGGCAATACTTCCGGCAACGGAGTACTGGGAGCCAGCCAGGTTGTAGTTGACGATCTCCAGGAATTCGCCGGATTTTTCGGCGATCGAGGCGACGTAATCGCGGACCTCGGCGTCACCCATTCCGAACTGGTTCGGACGCAGCGCTCCCATTGCGTAGTTCGAGCGTCCCTGCGCATCGCGTTCGACCAGGTGGTGCATGGCCGATCCGCGCTGGAAGACGATCTCCAGGACTTGCTCGAGGGGGAAGATCTGCGCGTAGGCCGACAACGCGGTGTATTCACCCAGCGAGTGGCCGGCGTAGAAGGCGTGCTCTTCAAATGCCCCATCGGCGCGCAGTTCCTCGGTTTGTGCGTAGGCAAGAGTTGCCAGAGCAACCTGAGTGAATTGCGTGAGGTTGAGGACGCCCTTGGGGTGGCGGAAGATCTCGGATCCAACGCGAAGTTCGGTCGGGTTCGTGCGGACAATCGATTCAATCGAGAAGCCCAGGGCCTTGCGAGTATGTGCATCCGCTTGTGCCCACACGCTGCGGGCAGTCGCAGACATGTGCTCCAAACCCATCATCTGGCGCTGAATACCCTGACCGGGGTAGACATAGGCGGTGCGCGGTGCACGAGTGCGTGCACGGGCAATCGAGACAACCTCATCGCCAATACGGCAGGTTGCTTCAAGGACGAGCTCGCCGCCGATACGGCCCACGCGCTCAATCGTGATATCCACGATGTCGTTGAGCTGGACCATGCCGAACATGCGGTACGACCACGCCGAGATCTCAGCCTCGGGCATTTCAACCGAACGAATGACACCCAGAGTGTCGGGGCTATCGACCGGCTGAGTGGAGTGTGCGCACAATGCATGTTGGACGGTTGCCGAGAGCCACATTCCGTGGACCAGCGGTGCACTCAGACCAGACAGGCGCGCGGCCGCATACGAGGTGTGAATCGGGTTGAAATCGCCAGAAACAATGGCGAAAGCCGTCATATTCTCCGGTGCCTGGACGCGCACGTGGCGCAGGAAGGAACGCGGAGTATCAACGAAGGAATCGGCGACCTCGGGAGCGGGGGCCGGCGGCTGAGTCGAGGCAATGCGGCCTCGGATCGCGAAGCGCTCAACCATGCGTGCAAAGACTTCGCCTTCAACGGAAAGCTCCAGTTCGACGCGCACGACTCGACCCGCGGAAGACTCAGCGAGCTCGGCGCAGCGTCCCTCGACCTCGACGCGAGAACCGAAGGAGGGCAGCTCGCGGTCCAAGAAGATCGAGTGGTCCAAGTGCACGGCGTTGACCAGGCCCTCGATGACGGGAACTCCCTGGTACATTGCCGAACCCAGGGCTGCGTAAATTGCAGGCCAGCAGGGGCCAACCAGCGCATCGGGAACACCCGAGGCCAGCTGGGTCGACAGTGCGCCACCGGTCACCGCACCGTGAGCAAAGCCCAGGTTTTCGGTGAAGGTGAAGGCATCGCGAACAATGCCAAATCCCTCGCCCGGGATAACCGCGGGCATCTTCTCGATGTGGTCGCCATTCACAGTCGTCGTTCCAACGCCCGCAGCACCCGCAAGCAGGTCATAAGCGGTCACGGACAGGCGTGACATGTCAACAACCGGGTAGGCACCAGTCATGCACGCGCTGGACAGAAGAACCGGGATATCGATGTATTCCACCGAATGGTGCGAGCTATTGGGGGTCTGGTCCCACATTGAATCGCAGTGGATACGGATCGAGTAGCCGGCCTCGTCGTGGAGAATTTCAGTCGCGTCCACCGAGGTGTATGCGGGATTGTCGACCAGGTTGCCCGCCCACTGAATGTGGGAGATTTCCCGCAGGAACGAGGCCGCGTCCTCCAGGTCGTGGAAACGTGACCACACGTGGGGGACCTGTGCGGAGGAGGGAGCAAGAGCATCGACAACTGCCTGCTCGAAACGTGCAAACATCTCACCGATGGGCTCGTTCACGCGATCAATACCAGCGACCGAACGCGGACCGGGAATGATGCGGACAGCATCGGCATCGAAACGGGCATCCTGAGACTGCCAGAGGGTATCCGTTCCCCACCAGCGAGCCAGATCACCGTCAAGAACCGGAACGAAAGGCATCGGCTTGTGGTGCTTGCGGCACAGGACCGGGAACCACGCGACATCGGCGGGGACAACGCGAGTGGTCTCAGCCTGGGGGTAGGCCTCAAGGAGGCGAGACAGTGCTGCCTGTCCGTCCTCAAGATCCTCGCGGCTCTCAAAGAGAGTCGGAATATCGCCGTGGTCGGCGGGGTTGAGGCGAGACTCGATGCGGTGGAAGAGATCCAGAGCGCGATCCGTCCACGTCCAATCCGCCCAGGGGTAGGACAGCTCGATGACGCGGCGCGCCCACTCGGCGTAGGTCATTTCGGACAATTCGCCGAAGTAGGGCTTGGCCGTCTTGTTCATGGCCTCAATGAGCTCATCGCGGCGTGCATTGATTGCCTCAAGATCGGAGCCGACCTCGTGAATGAGGCGCGATGCGCGTGCGGAGGAGTTCTCGATCTCGTGCATGTCGGCGCCCAGGTGCGACAGGCCCGAGGTCATTCCACCGCGAACCTTCCCGCTACCGACCCAACCATCTTCGCCGACGCCGGGAGTGTCCTTGAGGAGCTGCTTGACCTGTGGGGAAGTTTCCGCTTCCAAAGTCGCCATCGAGGCCGTGCCCACGAGCACAGCATCAACGGGCATCGCCGGGGATCCCAGGTCCACGGACCACTGGCCGGTGATGTAACGAGCCGCATCGGCAGCCGAGCCAATACCGCCGCCGACAGCTAGGACGACGTTGGGAGTGCGACGAATATGTCCGTAGGTCGCCAAGAGCAGATCGTCCAGGTTTTCCCACGAGTGGTGGCCACCAGAGTGGCCGTCTTCGACCTGAATAATCAGCGTGTGCTCGGGATTCGCGCGAGCAATGCGCAGGACCTGCTCGATTTGCTCCACAGTTCCGGGCTTCAAGCACAGGTACTCGAAACCATCGGCGCGCAGCTGTGCGATCAACTCGCGGGCCTCGTCCAATTCGGGAATACCCGCGGCGATGGTCACCGCATCGATGGGCGCACCCGCACGGCGAGCCTTGGGGACAATTCGGTTGACGCCGAATTGCAGGTTCCACATGAAGCGGTCAAAGAACATCGTGTTGAAACCGGCACTGCGACCGGGCTCGAGAAGCTTTTGAAGCTCCAATCGGTGCTCGGTGAAGACTTCTTCGGAATACTGTCCACCACCGGCCATTTCCGCCCAGTGTCCAGCGTTTGCTGCCGCTGCGACGATCCGAGGACCAACGGTCGTCGGGGTCATACCGGGAAGAACGATGGGGGAACGGCCCGTCAGGCGCGTGAAGGCAGTCGAGACGACGTGGCGACCATCGGGAAGAGCAACAACCTTGGGAGCGAACTGCGACCAGTCGGATTCGGGCTCATAGTGCGAACCGGTCTCATCGAGTTCGGTGCGACGGGCATTCGTTGATGCGTCCACAATCTGAGCGCCAGTTCCATCCAGGAGATCCTGGCTCAGGCGCGTGAGCATATTCGAGGGGCCAAGATCGATGAAGACCTTGACGCCTTCCGACACGGCAGAGGCAACAGCTGCCGACCAGTCGTCGCGCTCAACAAGGATTGCACGAGCAACGCGCTCTGCCTCGGCGTCGTCGATGCTGTGGCCAGCCTCGGCTAGGGTCCGCGTCCACGCAGCAACCTGTGCGACGGCCTCTTCGAGCATGTCAGAGTGGAAGGGAGCGGAAACGGGGAGGAATTCGAAAATAGCCTCGAGGGGAGTTCCACCCTTGAGGTGCTCTTCCAATGCGCGGTTTTCGGCGGCAACGCGTGACTCAAGCGTGTGGCGGAAAGCCTGAAGGTCATCGGGGCGACCCGAAAGAACGACGGAGCGCGGGCCGTTGACGACGGCAAGGGAGAGCGACTGGGCGTCCAAGGCCTCGGAAATCATCGAGCAGGGGAGCCCGCGCACAGACAGCATCGGGGTGGCATCCCCAAGCTTCGTGGCGCCGAGGCGAACGCTCAGCGACTGCGCAGCGGTGCCGATGAGAACGGCCAGGGCAAGAACGTGGGTGACGCGCTGGTTATCGCGGGCGATCCACGCGCGTGCAACTTCGGCGCCCAAGATGCCCTGGGAGTGGCCCAAAAGCACGGGAGAACTCGTGTGAATGTCGAGCTGGGTTGCGTCCAAGTCAGCAAGAGAACCGAGCTGCGCGAAGGTAATCCCGGGAACTGACACCGAAGGAGAGGTATCAGAGGGAAGATCGGAGGTATCGCCGTTCATCAAGCCATTGAGACGCTCCAAAGAACCCGGTGCGCTGGTGAGCAGATCCGCCGCGATAGGAGCGAGAAGCTCACGCACCTGCGCGTAGTAGGTGCGCAGCATCTGCGCGTGAGGCGGGAAGGACAAAGAGGACGTCAGAGCAGGGCGCCACGAGGACCCCTGTCCCGCAAAAGTCAATGCATAGGGAGTGGGGATTTCGGTAAAAAATGCAGTCATGATTGATCTACTTTCCTCATCACATAGGGGCGTTGTCGTGGACACGAGGGGTGGTGACCGTACGGTCTTTCAAGTGGAGAACTGCCAGTGAGCGGCAGATATATTCGCGGGTCATGGAGGGCTCGATAAGGGCATCGAGTTCGCCATTTTTCAGTGAGAGATTCGGGTTCATCGATTGGCGTTCGTACATTTCCTGGTAGTGCGCACGCTGCTCAGCAACGTTGCGTCCTTCCTTGCCTGCGGCGGCCAGCTGGCGGCGGAAGACAATGTCCACCGCACCTTCAGAACCCATCACGGCAATTTGGGACGCGGGCCACGAGAAGTTCATATCTGCGCCCAGCGACTTTGACCCCATGACGATGTAGGCGCCGCCAAAAGCCTTTCGAATAATGACGGTGATCATGGGAACCGTGGCCGTTGCGTAGGCGGTAATAAGCTTGGCGCCACGGCGGATGATTCCCGCGCGTTCCTGTTCGGAACCGGGGCGATATCCGGGAACATCGACCAAGGTGATGATCGGAATCCCGAAGGCATCAAGGAATTGGACGAAACGCGCCGCCTTCTCCGAGGCGTTCACGTCTAGTGTTCCCGCGTCCACGCTGGGCTGATTCGCGACGATTCCCACGGGACGGCCCTCGAAGCACGCAAAACCGACGACGATCGACGGAGAGAAGAGCGGCTGGACCTCAAGGAATTCACCGTGGTCCACAAGGGCCTCGATGACTTCGACCATGTCGTAGTCCTGCTTGGGGGATTCGGGAACCAAAGAGGCGACCTCGCGGGCGCGAGCCTCGGTCCCGTCGTCTTCGAAGAGATAGCGCGGGGGCTTCTTATCGCAGTTTTGGGGAAGGTAAGACAGAAGAGTGCGCGCGTATTCGAGGGCTTCTTCCTCGTCCTCAGCCAGGAAGTGGGCAACACCCGAAACTGAATTGTGCAGGTCGCCGCCGCCCAGGTCCTCCGAGGAAATCTCCTCGCCGGTCGCCGCCTTCACAACAGAGGGGCCGGTAACGAACATGTACGAGGAGTTCTTCGTCATGATGATGAAGTCCGTCAGTGCAGGCCCGTAGACCGCGCCTCCCGCACAGGGACCGAGGATCACCGAAATCTGCGGGACGACTCCCGAGGCCTCGGTGGTCTTCCGGAAGATTCGACCGTATTGCGCAAGTGCGGTCACGCCTTCTTGAATGCGCGCACCACCCGAGTCCAGCAGGGCAATGATCGGAATGCGCATCGAAATTGCGCGGTCCATCAGGAGAAGGATCTTATCTCCCTCGACCTTGCCCAGCGTGCCACCGCGGATTGAAAAATCCTGAGCGTAAACGGCAACCGGACGCCCATCGAGAGTGCCGATACCGGTGATCACGGCCGAACCAAGCTCTCCGGCCTCGATGTCTCCGCCTGCGTAGCGGTTGAGTTCGTTGAAAGAGCCCTCATCGAGGAGGAAATCCAGGCGCTCGCGGGCGGTCTTGCGGCCTCGCGCGTGCTGTGATTCGCGTGCTCGTTCTTCTGCTGCCTCTAGGATGGAGTGCGTGCGATCGTAGAAATTACGACGACCGATGGCCTCGTGTTCTTCGGTTTCCTTGAGGCGATGAGTGCTTGACGGAGTCATGCTTCCTCCTTAATGCTCACCAGGACGTCTCCGGCTTTGACGGTGTCGCCGGCTGTCACGTGAATCTTCGCGATTGTTCCGCTGCATCCTGCGGTGAGGGTCTTTTCCATCTTCATGGACTCGATGACGGCGACGAGTTCGCCTTCTTCGACCTCTTGGCCTTCTTCAACGGCAACGCGAATGACGGTTGCCTGGATGGGCGAGGTGACATTGGGTCCTTCCTCGGCCGCGTTTGCGCGCTGGCGCAGTGCGCGTCGCAGTGGCTGACGAGGCCGTGGACGCCCCGCGCCCTCTGCACCTGTTGCGCTCAGGAGATCGCTGGGGAGCTTGAGGGCGACGCGCTTACCGTCAACTTCGATGACGAAGGAGCGCATAACAGCGCATTCCTCGCGTCCTTCTTCCGAGGCCTCGGCGGGGCTTGTGCCCTGCGCGCGCACGCTCTCGGCGACCTCGGTGAGGATTCCCTCGCGCTCGAGCCACTGAGTGTAGACACCCAGCGCATCTCCTTCTTCGCTTCTAAACTGCGGGGTTGCCAGGATGTGCGAGAGCAGGGGAGTGGAGGTGGGAAGCCCCTCAACGCTCAGCTCGTCGAGCGCACGCTGGAGACGGATGATCGCCTGGATGCGGGTCGGTGCGTGGACGGTGATCTTGGCGATGAGAGAGTCAAAATCGGTACCGATTTCTTCACCCGGACGGATGAAAGAGTCGATGCGCACCCCCGGGCCGCCCGGCCACTGAATTGCGCCGAGGCGTCCGGTTGCCGGCATAAGTTCATTAGCGGGGTCTTCGCTGGTGACTCGCACTTCGATAGCGTGGCCTCGTACGGGAGGAATGATGTTGAGGGGAAGACCGTGGGCGATGCGAAGTTGCTCGGCGACAAGGTCTAATCCGGTGACTTCTTCGGAGACGGTGTGCTCGACTTGAAGGCGAGGGTTGACTTCCAGGAAGTAGGCATGATCGTCTTCGACGAGGAACTCGCAGGTTCCGACCCCCACGTAGTTCACCGCGTCGAAGAGCGCGCGAGAGAAGTGTTCGAGGCGGGAGTGGAGGTCCTCTGAAAGGAAGGGAGCGGGAGCTTCCTCGACGACCTTCTGGTTGCGGCGCTGGACCGAGCAATCGCGGGTCGAGACGACGGCAAAAGTGCCAAAGGAATCACGTGCGCATTGTGTTTCGACGTGGCGACCGCGCGCGATGAACTTCTCCATGAAGCACAGGGACAGTGTCTGGGGATCGACAAGATTCGTGTAGAACTCACACAGTTCCGAGTCGGAATTAAAACGCGTAATTCCGCGTCCGCCGCCGCCATCGGCGCGCTTGATGAGGACCGGGTAGCCAATTTCGTTGGCCAGCGCAATGGCGTCCTCGGCGTTTGTTCCCTCAAGAGACTGACCGGCGATGGTTGGGACATTGCAAGAATCTGCAAGCGCTCGAGCGCGGATCTTATCGCCCAAGGCATCGATGGCCTCGGGAGAAGGACCAATCCAGATTAGTCCGGCTTCTTGGACGCGGGTAGCAAAGTCAGCGTTCTCAGAGAGAAAACCATATCCCGGGTGAATGGCGCGGGCACCAGCCTTCTTTGCGACCTCGAGGATTGCGTCGGGGTTGAGATAGGTTTCTGCAGCGCTGCGTCCGCCCAGGGAGTATGCGGATGTCGCGAGTTCGCAAGCGAGGGTGTCGCGGTCTGCTTCGGCGTAAACGGCAATCGATTCAAGACCGAGTTCGCGCAGCGTGCGGATGACGCGAACCGCAATTTCACCTCGGTTCGCAACGAGAACGGGAGAAAGGGCATTCGTCATGACAGGTGTCCTTCCACGAGTGGGGTGGGGGAAAGTTCCCCGGTTGTCACAGTGAAAATTTCGCCTTCTCGTGATTGACACACGAGGTGGGCATGATCATCGATGCTGAGGGGAGTTGCGGAAACGACTGCTTTGCCGGGCAGATGCACAGGACACTCGCGGCCAAATACTGCGACGAGGGAGGAATAGGACTCGCGCCAAGCGGCAAGGTCACCAGACGAGATGCAATCCGCAAGGTTGCCTCGGAAAGCATCGATGAAAGCTTCGCGAGAGGAAGAATCAAGAGAGCATTCAATGGTTGCGGCAAAGTCCTTGACCGCCTCTGGAAGGGCACCGATATTCAAACCGACGCCCACAATGACGAGGTGGCCAGATGCCGTCAGATCGACGTGCTCGCACAAGATACCGGCGAGTTTGCGGCCACCGAGAAGAAGGTCGTTGGGCCATTTCAATGAAAGTTCAGAATCGAGGTGGAAGGCTGGGGTGGCTTTGATTGTGCGCAGGAGTGCTACCCCGGCAAGAGCCGTGAGCCATTGCATCTCAGCTTCGCTGACTTCGATGAGGAGAGAAAAAGTGAGTGCCTCATCGGAGGAGAGCCATACCCGGCCGTCGCGTCCGCGCCCGTGAATTTGTCGCTCAGCCCACAGTGCGCATCCCGAGGCCGCCGCGCGGCCCGAAAGGGGGGCGAAGGCCTCGTCAGTGGGTAGCTCGCCGCGTGCAGCACGGGCGAGAAGAGTGTTCGTTGAGTCAACCTCATCGCAGTGAAGGATGGGCGCAGTGGTGTCGATATGCATCATGCCCATCGTTCAAGCCGGTGCATAGCTGAACAAATACAGGGGTGCATATTCTTCCCGGTCGTGCGAACAGCGGTCCGGGATAGCGACGAGTTTGTGGCTAAATACCGCCACTCTTAGAGTTTTCTATAAAAAGCCTTAGTGGGTGATACCGATGTGTATCGCCGTGGCTCGTCCGGGGTGAAAAGTATGAGCCGGGCTACTCGGCTTCGCGCGAGCACGCGTAGAGAAGCACCAAAACAACCTCAAGAATTGAGCGGGTTGCGGGGCTGGCCTGGGAAGCGGTGTGCGCTGCGGGCACGGCTGGATGATTTTCCCGAGGCGCAGGTGCTGGATACCCCGAATCGGTAGGCGTGCTGTGCTCGCTGCGGTAGGCGCGGATTGCCTCACGCCATCCTGCAAGGCCGGCAGCACGCATGACGACGCCGATCACGCTTTGGGTGAGAGCAGCGATGGGGACGGTGAGCTCTCGACCTGCAGCGGTGAGAATTGTGTGCAGGACCGAGCCGAGTTGATCGGCAAACTCGCGGTTGAGGTCAAGGAGGCGCATTCCCCATTCGGCATCTCGGATGGAGCGCATGAGCATCTCAGAGTGGAGGATGTAGAGGCCCTGATCGATGTGGATCGCGTCCAGTGCTTCGAAAAGAAGATTCTCCATGAGGAGATGGCGGTCTCCATCATCATTTCGAGATGCTGGGGTTTGGGCGTTTTCCCACAGGAGAACGCGCTCGCGGAGACGCTGGATGAGGTCGGAGTATTCGGCTTCGGCAAGAATTCCCAGTAGTGAATCCTTTGAAGAGAAATTCGAGTAGAACGCCCCGCGGGTAAAACCGGCTACCGAGCAGATGTGTTCGAGAGAGGTCGCTTCAATGCCTTCGTTGATGATGATCTGACGGGTCGCGGCCAAAAGGCGGTCCTGGGTTTCGACTCTATTCCCCATAAAATATCGACCCCTTATATGCCTGAAACCGGTGCGAACGTCAGCGTTCAGTAGGCGGTGCGGCCTGCGCTTTGTTCGTTATGAGCTGAGGTCTCCATTGTCTCACGCAACAGGGGTGCGGTGTAGGGTGAAGACATGATTGGCACACTACTTACTGCCTTGGGCAACCTCATTATCTTCGTCGTCGTTGCCATCTTGGTGATCGTCGGCGTTTTTCTTTTCTTGCTGCGCCGGGCCCTCACCCGTGGAGGCGGCCAGGGAAGTAGACGCGCAGGATATGGGGCGCCTCGCCCCGGGGTGCGTGTCGTCGATAGCACGGTCGTTGACGAGGCCGGAGCGGGCGCCGGAGCTTCCTCAACTCCGCGTGCCGCGGATATTCCTGATTCTGCGGAAGTTCAGATCATCGAAGTGACAACCCGCGAAGACTGATTTTTCGTCTTTTCCTGCACTGGTAGATGCAGTCAGCGCGTAGCTAAAAGAACATATGGGTGGGGCCTCCACGCGATCTCGCGTGGAGGCCCCACCCATATCAGGAGTTAAGCGCCTATCTTTCAGGCTTGCTCGCGACGCTTGCGGGCAACTAGAACACCGCCAGCTGTGGCCGCACTCAGCGCTGCGCCGAGGACAATCTGCGTCGTTGCTCCCGTAGAGGCAAGGGAACGGTTTGGTTCCTTTGCCGAGGGCTTCACGGGCGGAATGCTCTCAGAGGGAGCCGGCGGAAGCGGAGGAGTTGTGCTCTGGGTGCTTGCCGGAGGCGTCGTGCTGGTCGTCGAGGTCGACGGCGCAGGTGTGGAGGTGGTAGCCGATGGGGTAGGTGTGGTTGTCACGGCCGGAGTGGGCGACGTGGTTGCCGTGGTCGTGGGGGTGGAGGGAGTTGTTGTCGTGACGACGGGGGTCGGGGTCGTGGTCACCACGGGGGTAGGTGTGGTGGTTGTGACCGTCGGGGTCGGAGTCGTTGTCACAGCCGGGGTAGGAGTCGTGGTCGTGTTGCCTTCGGTGGAGCCGCCACCGTCAGCAGTGATCACAGCCTTACCGTTAAGGACAACTCCGTTCACCGAGGCGTTGTTCTTGAAGGTTGCGGACTTTCCGACCATAGCCGGGTTCTTAATCTTGGTGTTGTAGGAGATCGAGTACACCGCATTTCCGGTGCCCTTGGGCCACGTGGCGGTGAAGCCGGTGCCATCCGCCTTCTTCGTCACGGTGAAGACACCGCCGTTGATGGCGTCGCCGTTGGACACAGAGGTTGACTCGCCCAGCGGGAAATCATCACCGTTTGCCCAAACGGACATTGAAGGCTCGTTAGCCAGCGTGTAGCCGCCGTTGTCATCTTGGAAGATGTCCTCGACGGTAATGGTGCTCACAGAGATTCCTGATTCGATGACGTTGATCGACCAGTTGATCAGCGAGGCGTCGTCACTGTCGACGGTGCCACCCTTGTTGTGCTTGGTGGTCTTTCCGAGATTGGTATCACCGATGCCAGTGCCATCGCCGGGGAGGGGAACTGAGACTGCCTTGCCGTCAATGGTGAAGGTGACCGCAGCTGCATTGGTCTTTGCTGCAGCGCTCATCTTCGCCCAGCCGGATCCGGTGGTGATCTGGTGAGTATTCGCGTAATCGGTGAAAGTACAGGTGATGATTGCTCCGGGTTGAGGTGCGGGAGCCGAACACTTGACCGCAACTGCACCGTCGGGAGCCGTCATGTCGAACTCAAGCTTCGTGCCGGTTGCTGCGAAGGTATTGAGTTCTGCAGGAGCTTGGATGGTGAAGGTGTCACCTTCACGGATGTTCTTGCCGGTTCCATCGATGGTGAAGTCAACCTGCATCATGGTGCCAACGCCAAGCTTCGTCGAGGAGCTGACTCCAGAGAGTTTGACATCCTTGACGATGTCGTTGACAGTTGCGGCCTGTGACACGCCTTGAGAAACGACGAAATAGGCCAATGCGAGGAAACATGCGAGGAGCATTGAAAGCCCCGAAATCGCTGATCTTGTGAGAGTTTGAACGCGTATCGACACCTGAAAATCTCCTGATTGATTTGTGTGGGATATCTAAATGCTAGTCAGTTCAGGGATGAATTCACAATTATCTGGGATGGTCTAAAAGTTCTCAGGCGGCTTTCTTGCTGCGTCATTCTGGTTGACCGCGTTGTCAACTAGCG
>ERZ772910.912-NODE-912-length-16024-cov-2.601603_pt1 | contig 16024 bp, 15 predicted proteins | sample MGYA00511357_ERZ772910 | MGnify/ENA primary metagenome ERZ772910 (study PRJEB29015, sample SAMEA2738096) | human oral metagenome | biome: human oral; feature: human-associated habitat; material: saliva | place: China | collected 2193 ... | reverse complement strand
GAGGCTTTTTTTGCTGCAATACTATGCCATCTTCCCATGATTTTCTGTTCAAAAAAAATAAAAAACTGAATGTAGTATACAGATTTTTTATCTTTTTTCTAGAAGAAAGCGATCTTGTGCTCTTCTCTCAATATTTTACTAAAAAAAAGAGAGTCTAACACAAGAATCTCTTTTTTTTCCTTTTATTTCAGCTTTCTATGAAGCCTTAGAATAAAGCGGTAGGAAATAGCCATCAAGAGCAACATAATGATTCAGATTTCAAGGATTCAAATTGCTAGAATATCAAGACCAATACTTGTTAAGTAACTAAAGATATTAAAGTTAAAGAGTGCTGAAAGATAAGTATCAAGAGGTATAAGTGTCCCAATAGTTAGAAGGAGCGCTCAGAGGAATGCAACTACCAATGCAATAAATATGACATTCAAGAAAGGTTGGATGATTTGGTGAGCTGTTGCTCCAATGAGTTTTTTTGCCTGAATATCATTGATAAAATAGGAGAATATTGTTCTCAAAAAGAAAATAGCAAAGGCAATAATAATTAGTACCAAGGCTCCAACAACGAGATATGCAAAGCTCTGAATGAAATTAGAGAGATTGATGACATTGAGAACTCTTTTTTCTTGAGTTTTGATCGCATTATCAGAGAGATCGTCCATATTCATGATCTGATCTTTGTTTTTTTCTAGAATATTTTTCATCATATTAAATTCTGTCTGACTCCCATATCTAATATAGAGCGTAGAGGGGAGTGGATTTTCGAGATTATATTTTTTTAAGGTGGTAGTCAGATCTGGAACCCTCTTCTCTACGAACTTAAGAGCTTCCTGTTTAGAGGCATAATCTACTTTGAGTCCTTTAGCTTCCAATGCTGATTTAAGTGCAATAGCAGTCTGTTTTTCATTTGCCGTAGCATTCAAATAGATATAAACTCAGAGCTTGTCTTTCATATGGGTATTGAAGCTGTTCCCATATAAGGCTCCAGCGAGGAATACATTCATGACAAAAATAAGGATTCCCATCAAAATACTAATCAACAGCAAAGGAAATCTATAGGCTCTAATAATCGTTTTCGTAGCAGTAGTAATAGGATTGAAGAGTGATACTTTAGTTTTCATAACTCATGAAGATTAAAATAAAGGAGAATTTCTCAGATTGCTGATTATTAGTGGATAATTATTTTCTGATTTGAAAAAGTTTTTTCGCTTTGATAAATTTTTCAAAGAGAGAAATTTTCGTCTGATAAAAGTCAGGTTTTTTATCTATAAACTTAAGTGATTCTTGGTATTTATTGAAGTAGGCAATCATTTCTTGTGCCTTTTTGTATTCTTGTTCGAGAATATATATCTGAATTAGATTATAAATGACTTCAGCATCTTTATTATCAAGTGCAAAGGCATCTTTGATATAACTAAGTCCCTTTGATCTGTTCCCGTACCAATATTCACAGAGTCCATAGCATCTGAGGATTTCGTGATTGGTCCCATTTGTCATATCCATCGCTTTAGAAAGGTAGTTTCTGGCTTCTTTCCAGTTGTTTTTTTCCATTTCCAAGAGTCCTTTGATATAGAGCCCTAAGGGATCATTATTTTTCTTTTGTGCATTGAGAAAATCGACAGCCTTATCAGCTTTCCCTATTTCTCCTCTGCGATATTGAATATCTGCAATCTGCAAAATCGCATCTTCATTGCTTGGATCACGAGAGAGAATGCTATTTACGATCCTAATCGCTTCATCAAATTTTCAGAGTTCTTTGAGCTCTTCTATTTCATCAATAAGCGTTTCTGGAATATAAACCATGGTGATGTAAGAAAGAAATAAATTATCACCCAAGTGTACTCTAAAAATCAAAAAAGTTCAAATTTTTCTAACAACTTTAAAACGATCATCCTTTACATTTTATAAAAAATAAGAAAAATTAGATTTTTTTAACTTCTTGCAATCAGAGATAAAAATCATACACTGACTCCGTTTATCCTATCTTTTTTTTTGAGATGAGTATTGTACAGGACCTTGCTGATTTTTATACCACAGAAGCCAAAAAATATCATCAGACGAGAAAAAAATATCGACCTGAGGGTGAGCTTTTGCTCCAAAATATAAGTAAACTTTCCGCTAGAATCCCTAAAATCCTAGAATTGGGCTGTTGAGGAGGAAGGTTCATTTCCTTCTTAAATCAGCAGTTCAAAAAGAAGTTTTCCTATACGTGAATTGATATTTCAGAGGGACTTCTGAGTTATGCTCAAGAGGAAAATCCTGATCAGCATTTTTTTTGTACTGATATGCTAAGTCATCTTCAGTCCTGTAAACAGGAATCTCTTGATTTGATCGTAGCTTGTGCAAGTTTTCAGCACCTTCCCACTGAAAAAGAGAGATTAGTAGTAATGAAAAACGCCTATAGAGCACTTAACTACGAAGGGATGCTGATTTTTACTAATTGGGCTTTTTCAGAGCGATTTCTAAAAACACATTGGAAAGCACTTATACTCTCTGTAGTAAAATCTCTCTTTACATGAGAACATCTTAGTCGAAGAGATCTCTTTATTCCTCGAAAAACCAAGACAGGAACTCATTATAGATACTATCATCTTTTCTGACTCAATGAACTCAGAAAGCTGGCTGAAATGTCAGGGTTCGTCGTAGAAGAGCTGTATTACCTCGATAAGAAAGGGAATCGCGTACAAGACTGGAGAAAAGCTAATAATTCCTTTTTAGTTGCGAGGAAGATGGTTTTTAAAGAGTAAAAAGATCATTTATGTTTATTCTTTGCTCTCTTGAAGTGTGGAGAAATGCTAGGTCAGATCATAAATTGAGAAAATCTTCAAAATCTCTTGCATTTTTTGATAGCATCTATATACTTTAGGTGCTACGGAGAAGAAAAATAAAAATAAAAAATCTGACTTTTCTGAGCCTATGATCTGAAGTATTCAGACTTTTATTTTGTTTACATAGTTATTAAAATGGCAAAAATTATTGGAATTGATCTTGGAACGACAAACTCTTGTGTATCCTATATGCTTGGTGACAAATCTGAAGTGATCGCAAATGCAGAGGGAAATAGAACCACGCCTTCTATCGTCTATATCAAGGGGGATGAATTGCTCGTTGGAGATTTAGCAAAGAGAAAGGCGATTTTGGAGCCAAAAAATGTCGTATATGAGGTGAAAAGATGGATTGGTAGAAAGTATTCTGAGGTAAAAAATGAACTCGCTAATATGGCTTATGAAACCAAAGAAGGAAGTGATGGAGGAATCTTGATTGTAGTTGATGGAAAAGAATATAAACCTGAACAGATTTCTGCATTTATCCTTCAAAAACTTAAAGCTGATGCGGAAAAATTCCTCGGAGAAACGATTACTCAGGCGGTGATTACTGTTCCTGCTTACTTCAACGACTCTCAGAGAAACGCAACCAAGGCTGCCGGAGAAATCGCAGGTCTTAAGGTAGAAAGAATTATCAATGAACCAACTGCTGCAGCTCTTGCCTATGGAGAAGGGAAGAAAGCTGATGAAAAGATTGTAGTATTTGATCTTGGAGGAGGAACCTTTGATGTAACGGTACTTGATATCGGATCAGAAGGGACTTTCCAGGTACTCTCTACTTCTGGGGATACTCAGCTTGGAGGTGCAGATTGGGATCAAAGAATTATTGATTATGTCGTTGATGCTTTCAAAACTAAGGAAGGGATCGATCTCAAAGGGAATGCAATGGCAATGCAGAGAATCAAAGATGAAGCTGAAAAAGCAAAAAAACAGCTTTCCTCTGTAGAAAGAGTAGATATTTCTATTCCGTTTATTACCACAGGAACGGATGGACTTCCTAGGAATCTTGATGAATCTTTGACTAGAGCTCAGTTTGAGAATATCACTTCAGATTTATTTACGAGATGTAAGGATCCTGTTTTGAATGCTTTGAGAGATTCAAAATTAGAAAAATCTGAAATTAACGACATTATTTTGGTAGGAGGTTCTACGAGAATGCTTAAAGTAAAGGCAATTGTAAACGAAATCTTCGGAAAAGAGCCAAAATCTACCGTAAACCCTGATGAATCTGTTGCTCAAGGTGCGGCAATCCAGGGTGGAATCGTGCAAGGAGATGTGAAAGACATTCTTTTACTCGATGTAACGCCACTTTCTCTTGCTGTTGAAGTTGAAGGTGGAATTGCTCATGTGATGATCCCGAGAAATACGACTATTCCTGCTAAAAAGTCCAATATCTATACGACTGCAACTGATAATCAAAACGCTGTAACCGTGCATGTTACTCAGGGGGAAAGACAGTTCGCAAGAGATAATAAATCACTTGGAATGTTCAATCTTGAAGGAATCCCTCCAATGAGAAGAGGACAACCACAAATTGAGGTAACCTTCGATATTGATGCGAACGGAATTCTCAAGGTACATGCTCAGGAAAAATCTACTGGAAAATCTCAGGAAGTGACGATTCAGGGTTCTACCAATATTTCTGATGAAGATATTGCAAAAGCTAAGGCTGATGCAGAAAAATTTGCTGAGGAAGATAGAAAGAAAAAGGAAGTCGTAGAATCTAAGAACAAACTAGAATCTCTTGTTTATCAGATGGAAAACCTCCTTACTGATCAAAAAGATAAGATTTCTGAGGAAGATAAAGAAAAAATCCAAAAGCTGATCGCTGATGGAAAGGCAGTGAAAGAAAAGGAAGATGCTGAGAAAACTCATATTGACTCTGAAATTGAGAGAATTCAAAATGAATTCCAATCACTCTTCCAAAAATATCAGGTACAACCTACTCCAGACCAGCCTCAAGCTTCTGAAGGAGAAAAACCAGCTGATGGAGAAGTGATTGATGCTGATTAATCTAGCTTTCCAAATTACAAAAAAACACTTCTTATGATTCAAGAGGTGTTTTTTTTATTTGCAACTTCACTTTGAATAATTATACTATTTAGGTAGCTGCGAGCTTTATTCTTTCCGGTTTTTTCTATGAAAGCGTTTTCTCAGTTTTGTATTTCTTCTTTTGAGCGAGAACAAGAGACCTTGACCGCTAGCTTTCATTATACTTTTGATGATAGGGAAGATTTTACAGAAACGATTAATTTTTCTCCTCTAAAAGATAAAAACTTATTTCCAATAATAAGAACTGATAAAAATCAGATTTTTCATCTCCTTTCTCAGATCCATATTGCATTAGGAGTGAGTTATTATAAGCTCTTTCCTACCAAAGAAATTCTGGTTCAGACCTCTTTTCTCAATGAAGCACAGAAAAACTTTTGGCAGGAATTTTATCTTAAAGGATTGTGAGAGTTTTTTTATCAAAATCAGATCGATCCAAGGGGTTTAGCTGAGTTTTCTTGTGATGCATCGGCTCCTCTTTATGATCAAAAAGTAGCTTTAAAAGGAGAAAAAGCTCTCGTTCTTTTCTGAGGAGGGAAAGACTCGTTGGTAACTGTAGAGCTACTCAAAAAACAAGGTCAGCAGTTTGATCTTTTTTCCTTTGGTAAGGATTATCCTTTGCATCAGCTGGCTCAGTTACCAACAGAGAAAAAAAGGCTTATTATTCAGAGGAAAATTGACCTTCCTCAGATCCAAAAACTGCTTGATGAAGGTTATTACAATGGTCATGTGCCAATTACTGGTACGATTTGTTTTGTTTCTCTCCTTGTAGCCTATCTTTATGGCTATCAAGCGGTAATTACCTCACTAGAAAAGAGTGCTGATGAGGGGAATACCCATTATTGTGATATGGAGATTAACCATCAGTGGAGTAAATCATCAGAATTTGAGAAAGTTTTTCAAAACTATATTAATCAGTGGATTGCTTCAGATTTTTCACTCTATAGTCCGCTAAGAAAATGGTATGAAATCAGAATTGTTAAAGAATTCTGTCAATATCCACAGTATTTTCACTCTTTTTCCAGTTGCAATAGAAACTTTCATTTAGTAGGGACAAAACTTACAGGAGAAAAGTTGTGGTGCTGAATTTGTCCAAAATGCACTTTTGTTTATACAATGATGAGGGCTTTTTTGCCAAAAGAAGAGGTAATTCAGATTTTTGGTCATGATCTTTTTTCAGATGAAACATTAGTTCCACTTTTTCAAGAGTTACTTGGAATCTCAGGGATTAAGCCTTTTGAATGTGTAGGAACGAATGAGGAAATGGTTCTTGCTTTTCGACTTATCTTTCAGAAAGAACATGAAGTGAATGCTACTATGATAAAGCTTTTCGTTGATCATGTAAAATCTAAGATGAACATTTCAGATTTTTCTCTTTTAGAGGAGAAGTTACTTTAAGAGAAAATTAAAAAAACCTGAATTCTGTTTCAGGTTTTTCTTTATCTAGAGTATTTTTAGCTATCCAAGCTTTCTTTTTACGGCAATTTTCCCATCAAAACCAATCTGAGAAATTACAACATTGATCATCTCTCCAACCTTGAAATGTTTTTCAAGTCCATCAGTAAACTTCTGACCAAGATTAGAAACATGACAGAGTCCTTGCTTTCCTTTTGGAAGCTGGACGAATAATCCATAGGCTTCTACCCTCACAATTTTTGCATCAAATACTTGTCCTACTTCAAGATCTGTTGCAATCTCAAGGATCAGATTTTTAGCCTTTTCAATCATTTCTTGCTTTTCATGAGTAAGGAAGCAGGTTCCATCATCCTCAAAGTCAATCTTGATATTATCGCATTGTTCAATAATTTTATCGATCATCTCTCCACCCTTTCCAATAACTTCCTTGATTTTCTCAGGTTTAATCTTAAAGACATGAATCTTTGGAGCGTATTCTTTTACTTGGGCTCTCGGAGCTGGAATGGTTTCTAGCATAAAGTCCATAATCTCTTTGTACCCTTCGCTCGCTCTATCAATCGTTTCATGCACAATATCCAAAGTCAGACCTTTGAGTTTGGTATCAAGCTGGATCGCGGTGATTCCTTCTTTAGTTCCTGCAACTTTGAAGTCCATATCTCCAGTGAAATCCTCAGTTGCCATAAGGTCATTAAGCACCATATGCTTGGTTATTGTTCCGTTTTCATCCGTTTCAGTCATGAGCCCCATTGCGATTCCTGCAACCGGCTTCTTGAGCGGAACTCCAGCATCCATAAGGGCAAGCGTAGAACCACATACGGATCCCATACTGGTTGAGCCTCCAGATCCAAGGCATTCTGAAACCACTCTGATAGAGTATGGGAAATCTTCTTTGCTTGGAATCATATTTTCAAGGGCTTTTTCTGCCAATCTTCCGTGTCAGATTTCTCTTCTTCCTGTTCCTCTCATAGCTTTTGCTTCTCCAGTAGAGAAAGGAGGAAAGTTATAGTGATGGAAATATCTCTGCTCAACATCGTTATGCTCCATATCTTCAAGGACAAGGTAATCTTTTGGTCCTCCGAGCGTCACGGTAGAAAGCACCTGCGTATCTCCTCTCCAGAATAGTCCAGAACCATGTACCCTTGGGAGATTGTCCGTTTCACAGAAAAGCGGTCTAATATCTTTGATTTGTCTGTCGTCAATTCTCTTTCCTGTAGCGAGGGTTCTGCTTCTGATGAAACCTTTCACCGTATTGAAAACTGCCATCTTGATCTTGCTTTCAGTGTATTCTTCTGCATCTTCGGATTCAACTTTTTCTTTTGCTGCTTCTAAAGCTTCTTTTTCATACTGACTGAAAAGATCGTTGAAAGGTACTTTAGTATTTCCAGCAAGGGCTTGTAGCTTTTCATCGGTCAAGAGTGTTTTTACAAATGCCATCGTTGCTTTACTTGGCTTATTGAAAGTGATTTCTTTCTGCTGAATGTCTAAGGTCTTCAAGAAATCAAGCTGAAGATCACAGGCCTCATCAATCACTTTTTGTCCAAGCGTGAAAGCCTGCTTCATCAAGTCATCAGGGAATTCAAGCGATTCACATTCAATCATATTGATAGAGCCTTTCTTTCCTGCTACCAAAAGATTTAATTCAGATTTTTCCAACTGTTCTTTGGTAGGATTTACGATAAATTCCCCATCAAGATATCCGATCTGTGCTGCACCTACAGGACCATCAAACGGAATCCCCGCCGCCATAATAGAAAGCGAAGCTCCGATAATATCCATCACCCCAAGGCTGATTTCATGATCAAGTGCAAGTGGAGTCACAGAGATTACGACATCGTTGATCATTCCCTTTGGAAACATCGGTCTGAGTGCTCTATCAGTAAGCCTCGCATAAAGAATCGCCTGATCAGAAGGTCTTCCTTCTCTCCTTCTATACACTGCACCTCCGATCCTTCCAGCAGCGGAATAACTTTCTCTCATATCAATCATGAGAGGCAAAAAGTCCATCCCTTCTCTCGGATTTTTCTCCATTACGGTTGAGTAGAGAAGCACATTTTCTCCCATTTGCATTTTAATACTTGCATCAGCTTGCACTGCGAGTTTCCCCATTTCAAAGGAAACCGGTTTCCCATATCGCACGGTAGATTGACGAGCGATTTCAAATTGTTTTTTTACGACCATCGTTTTCGTAGAAAAAAATAAAAGCAGTGAGCTTTCCTCAGCACTGTTAAGACAGATTAAAAGGCAAAAAAATTTGAATTACTTTCCTGCTTTTTAATCCACCACCGTGATGAGGAGATTACTCACTAAGAAAGTATAGTGTTTTGGGAGGAATTTGCAACAAAAGAAAAACTTAAGAATCTTCTTGCATTTTTAAAGGAATCTACTAGAATTTTATTGTTTATTATTACTTAGAAATAATGAAGAAAACTTTAATTCTCCTTACCATTATCCTTGCTTTTATGGGTACGCTTTTTGGAATATGGTATTTTAACTCTTCTCATTCTTGTAGTATTATTTTCGCTAAATGTAAGGAAAACACTCTTGAACATAAGGAAAAAATCTATCTTGATGTACGTGAAGAGGAGGAATGGATTGCTGGACATGTAAAGGGAGCTTTACACATCAAGATGGAGGATATTTTTGCGGGGAACTATGCGAAGATTCCACAAACTGCACCAGTTTACGTATACTGCCGTTCTGGGCGCCGTGCAGGCGAAGTGATTCGTTTTTTAGAACAAAAAGGATTTACAAATCTGATCAATGCTGGTGGTTTACTTGACTTGGAAGGAGTAGAAATTGTAGAAGGAAAATAATTTCTATTTTTTAGTAGAGAAATTTTTGACAAATAAAGTTATATTCATATATTTCTCTTGTTTTTTTAATTTCTTGTAAAAATAAGAAAGGGGATTTATAAATTTTGAGTAGAGAATTCAGAATGAGCTTCTAAATTCCAATATTAGAAATGTGGGAAATCTTAGAAAGGAATAGTCAATATTCAAAGAGCTACTTGAAATCAGCTTTGAGTTGCTCTTGATGGAGCGGAGATTAAGATTAAAATTATTCATCCTACTACAGGATACTTCAGCACAGATAGATTTTTTGGTCATTATTTCAGAAAACTGTATTATTAGATTAAATATCATTATCAGAAGGGAACTATTTTGGGTAGGAATCTTCATATTTGGTATGGGGTAGAAATTTGAGAAAGAGCAGAATTTTGAAACAATTTGAACTATGTTTATAATAATGCTTTGAAAATGGTCTTATCTTTTGTAGAGATGACTTTTTCTTTTCTCTTTGTCTTGATTTGTTTGAGTTCCTCTTGTTTTTTTGTTTCTAAATAGTTATAATTCCTGTTTGTACTCGAAAAGTAGTGAATTTTACTTGTAATAATGCTTATGGAAGCGGAAACAAAACAACTCTGAACACAAACGATTGGAAAACTCTTACTTAAGCAGTCGGCTCCAGCAGTGATTGGAATGCTTGTTCTGGCTTTATATAATTTTGTAGATTCAATCTTTATCTGACAATATGTCGGAATGGAGGGGCTTGCAGCAGCAAGTGTGGTGTTTCCTATTCAGATGATTATCTGAGCTTTTGCAATGGCATTTGGAGTAGGAACAGCATCTATTATTTCCAGAAGTATCGGTGCAAAAGCCTATGAAAAGGTCTGACAAGTATTCGGAACCTTTCAGCTTTTGACATTTGGGTTTGTTGTGCTTTTGAGTGGAGTATCGCTTTTTTTTGTGCCACAGCTCTTGGATCTTTTCGGAGTAACGCCTGATAGTATGGAGTTTGCTAAGTCCTATGTGACCCCTTTATTATTAGGGGCAGTTTTTCTGGCTTTTGAAATGTCCAATAATAATATTATTAGATCGGTTGGGCACGCAACAACAAGTATGAAAATTATGCTTACGAGTGCAATTACTAATTTGATTCTGGATTTTGTTTTTATGAAGATGTTCAGTCTTGGAATGGCTGGAGCTGCTTGGGCGACAGTGATTTCTTGGTCTGTTTCCTGTGGAATGATGCTCTGGTATTATTTGAGTCCAAAAAATCTTATTCCGATCGCAATCAAGCATTTTCGTATCAATCTTCAGATTGCAAAAGAAATAATTCTGATTGGGCTACCGAGTTTTTTTAGGCAGATTGTGGCAAGTATGACGACAGCACTGATTAATAATTACCTCAGGAATTATGGGGGAACTGAAGCGATTGCTATCTATGGGATCGTTAATAAAGTGCTTCAGCTTTATATGATGCCAATGTTTGGAATCGTGCAGGGAATGCAACCGATCATTGGTTATAATTATGGAGCGAAAAACCTTGATCGTGTAAAGAAAGTTGTTCTTCTCTGAATTCAGATTTTGACTCTTTTTACAACTGCAATTTCTCTTATTTATTGGGTTGTTCCGACTTTTCTAGTACCTTTCTTTTCATCTGATCCAGAGCTGATTGCTAAGACCGGGGAAGTACTCCAAATGGTCGTAGCGTGTTTTGCGGTAGTAGGATTTCAGGTGGTATCTTCTTCGATGTATCAGGCTTTGGGAATTGTAAAAAAGGCATTTATTTTAGCTTTGCTAAGACAGGTTATCGTCTTTATCCCAGTATTCTTTTTGATGCTTTGCTTGCGAGAGGATAAATTGCAGGCGATTTGGCTCAGTTTTCCAATTACAGATCTTATAGGAGTATTATTTACGATTCTGATTTTTGTCCCTGATTTTAAAAAGTTGAAATCAGTATAACAGATTTCTCTTGTTTTTCTCGCAAGTACTCTTACATTTGGATCTGATTTTTATTTTCTTATGCTTTGAATGATGATAAAAAGAGGGAAACTGATCGTTATTGATGGAACGGATGGAAGCGGAAAGAAAACCCAAACCGAACTTCTCGTCCATCGTCTCAAATCTGAGGGCTACCAGGTAGAAAAAATTGATTTTCCGCAGTATGGAAAGAAATCAGCAGGTCCTACCGAAGAATATCTCAATGGGCATTATGGTGATGCGAATGCGGTGACGCCCTATCAGGCTTCGGTGCTCTATGCGGTAGATAGGTTTTCGGCTTCTTTTCAGATCAGGAAATGGCTTGATGAGGGGAAGATCGTAGTTTCTGATCGTTATGTATCGGCGAATATGGGGCATCAAGCAGGGAAAATTGAGGATCTCGCAGAAAGGGAGCGTTTCTTGGCGTGGCTGGAGGACTTGGAATACAGGATATTCAAAATTCCTCGCCCTGATCTTCAGATTTTTCTCTCTTTAGATCCAGAAATAAGTAGAAATCTGGCCTTGAAGGTTGAGAAGCCCAATATGGACAAATCCAAAGATGTGCATGAAAACGATGCCGAACATATGAGAAAGGCAAGCGAAGCCTTCCACTATGTCGCAGAGAAATATGGGCGAATCCAGATTGCCTGTGCTGAGCAAGGCGAGATGAAAACGAGAGAAATGATTGCGGAGGAATTGTATGCACAAGTGTGTCCTTTGCTTTCAAAGGAGTAAAAGAAAAGTAGTATGATCCTTAGTATTTATCAAAAGGGCTTATTTCTCCAAAGTAATCCGTTCTAATGCCTCAAGTCACAGGAAGGCGTTTCTGATTTACATATACCAAACATTGTTTTTTTTCTGCTGAACACCAAACGGAATACTGAAAAACTTTTCTTAGCTCTTGTTTTGTGTTCTTTTTTTGTCTTTTGTAAGGGGTATAGACTGCAAAGTCTTTTCTATCCTCTGACTCTTCACTTTCTTTACTAATAACCTGACTTGTAGCTTCCTGAGGATAAGCAAGTTTTGACCATTCTCTAATAAATTCCTCAATCTGCTGATAGGGTGGAGTTTCACGATAGCGAACCATAAAAAAGAACGCGAACGCTTTACTCGTATGATCAGAGATTTCCTGTTTTTCAGGATGGTTAGCATCGTAAATACGAGAATAAAGGAAATTCCCTGAAGCGATCAGACTTCATTTTCTTTTTGGATCATGCTGTCCACTCCACCGATCTTCAATTGCTGGTTCTTTGATCCTAAGATTTCGGTTAGGGAGATAATATGCTTTCAAAGATAGGGGAACTTGAACACAGTCTACATAGCTAAAAGTTCTCTTCCCAGCTCATCCTTCTTCTCTAGAGACTTCTTCATGAATCTCACATTTAAAACCTGAAGCCGTCATTTGTTTGTGCCGGTTTCTATTCCATTCCAGGCTTCTTTCATCGCTCGTATAATAACTATGGATTGCATCAATCGTTGTTGGGATCAGTCTTTCTTGAATTTCTCCTGGAGAGATAAAAGTTAGAGCAGTGTTCGCTCCTCCAAAAGAGTACTGCTGAAAAGGGGAAAAGAACGATCGGATAGCCAAGAGCCATCACAAGAGGAGAGTAGACATATCAGCAGTTATTGAAATAAATTACGGAACTATGATAAGTATATCATTGTGAAAAACAAGTTTGGAGAAGCAAGTTTGAAACCAGAAATCTTCCTTAATACTTTTTTAGACGAATGAAAAAAGGGGATTTTCTCCCCCTTTCGTATAGCTTTCATTTCTGAGAACGGCTCCTAGAACGCTCTTTAAGAGCTTTGAGTTATGTCTGAGGCGTTCAAGGATTAGCAGAAGTGTTTTCCTCTTCCCAGCCTCCCTCTTCTGTCCATACTCCGAGCTGTGCTTTATGCTGTTTTCGTGCGAGGTTGGTATCTTCAATCAGTTTGTTCAATCTTAAGATAAAAGTCTGACTTTCTGATGTTGGGGTGATGAGATTAAAGGCAAAGGCTTTCATACTCAAGAGCTGATAGCTTGCACTTAAATTTTCACGAAGTTTTTTGATAGGAAGCAATGGATTTTCTACTTGTTTCGCTGAACGCGTTGCCAACTTTATTTCATATTCAGTATTGATGGTTTTGATCTTGGTCAGCGCAGCGTTAAGTCCTAAAAAGAAATAAGAAGCTCTCGTGCTACTTATACTGTTGCTGACAAGTATAGGAATAAGTATAGCCACTATACTAGTTGGCATAATATTGCTCCAGGGTTCGTTTCTTGGTGGAATTGTATTGCCAAAGCAGAAGGGGAAGGAACCATTGCAACACAGGATATTATTGCTCTTGGAAAAGGGAATAAGAAGCTTGTAAAGCTCTCTCAACTTCAGTCTGCTTACCCTGGTTTAAAGGTTGATGGATTTTCTGATGGGACTTTCACTGCTAAGAGGCTTTTTGAGCTTTATCTTGAAGAAAATCTTGATGGTGGACAGCCTTGTGCTGTGCTCATTAGAAATAATTATCATGGAAGCTGGAAAAATGTTCTGGTAGTTGTTATGGACTATAGGAACGGGAATGTTAGCTATCAAGATCCTAAAGCTTCTACCTATGGGACAATGGATATATCAACCTTTATTCAGTATGCCAAAGATGCATCTGAGGCTGAAGACGGCATACCAAAGGTGAATGTTGTTCATTGGTAAATAGCGAAATCATTTATAATTAACTAAGTTAAGAAAGAGATGAAGTAAGTCTTCATCTCTTTTTTTTCATTAAATTATTTACTAACAAATTTCCCATTTCCTCCTCAAGTAGAAGGTTTTAGATTGACTCGCATAATTTCAGGAGTTTTTTTATTCCAAAAAATATGAGCTTCATAATTTTCTTGTCCCCATTTCTCCTTTTGTCTTTGCGAAATATTGGTAAACTTTGGATGTCGTCCATATTTCATAGCATATTTTTTATGAAGTCGTTCATAGTCTAAACTATATCGGTTGATTGGAAGAGGATTTTCTCGCCCGTATAAGTTATTTGTTCCTGATAATTTAGGCAAGGCTTTTTCCTTGAGAATAAAATCTAGATATTTCCTATAGTTCTCTTTCTGTTCTAAAGTTTGAGGGAATTCTTCTTGGAGAAATACTTTACTAAAAGCCTCTTCATATGCTTTCAGGCTGTTTAAGAGATAAATATTCTCATAAACTTTTTTATATATCTTTCCTGCTGTCATTTCAGTCATTTCCCCTGTAAGTTGAGGACTTGAAAAAATAATATATTTTTCAATGGGGTCTGTGGTTCATTTCTCTACAGCCAACCAAGGATCAGGAATAACAATTACGCCTGAGTATGACCATTCCCATTCTTTCAGAGCCTTTTCTTGTTTAAGAATATTTCCTTCATCTACAAGAGGAAATTGAAGTACAAAATGATATTTTGGTATAGAAACTTCATACCGTATCCCTTTAGGTTTCCCGATAAATCATCAAGCAGGAGGATTAAATGCTTTTTCCCCAATCTTTTTCACTTCTACATCGCCGCTTCCAAGTTCTACATAAATCTGCTGAGGAGTCACGTCTTTTATCTTTGGATAGCTACTAGCCAGCCATTCTGCACAAGCTGCTTTTACTTCTGATAAACTATTCTTCTCTGCACAGCTCGTGAAAAGAGCTTTTAATTCTTCTAATTTATCAAAAGGTCTTTCAGCTTGCTGTATAATCTGTTCACTAAGTGTAGTAAATTGTTCTGCTAAAGGATTTTGTGCAAGGCTTATCATGTTTCCGAATGTTGCCATAGCTATTACGCTTGCAACAATTAACTTTTTCATCTGAATTAGAATTAAACGAATAAAGTAACAATTTTATAGTTATAAAAGTCGGCAATACAAGAGAAAAGATATTCTCCCCAATTCTTTGAAGAGGAGCTCTAATCTTTTTTCATTATCTCCAATAAATGCTTGCCTTGAGGTGAGAAATCTTCTCCTTTATTTCCTATAAGGTTTAGTCAAGTGGGGATTACAAGGGAAAGTTTGGAAGTTTAGATTCTTTTTAGAAAGGGGGGCTTTTTACACAGGCTTTTTTCTCTTGTCATTTTTAATACAATCAATACTTTATTACTTGTATTTTATATCATCATTATGATATATTATGAAAAGATTACTGCTTCTCGTTTTTATTGTATTATTCTTTCCCCAGAAAATCTGTTGGTGATATACCGATTATCCTGATTATGAGCACTCCTCTTCAGAACTACAAGATACTTTAAAATATTTTGGGAAATTTCTAGATATTGATGGACTAAAAGAAAAAGATGAAAAATGATGGTCAATATATTATAATATCCCTCCTAAAGATTTTTTGTGAGCAATAATTGATTATAAGCTCTTTCCCTTTGTTGAAAGAGGGTATGCTTTCTCCTCAAATAAAACAGTCTTTCTTCAGCTTATATCCAAAGCCTTCGGATTTTGTTCACAATGGAGCTTTTCTTCGTTGAAAAATGTTTGTGATCATTATTTCTATGATCTCATTGGACCAAGAATCCAGATTTCTCCCATTTCTTTTTCGGATTTACAACAAGCCTTTACTATTTGAATAGGACTTAGAGAAAGGGGGCATGAATTAGATTTTGATGAGCATTATGTTCCTTTGACTCATAAAAATACTGCTATTATACAAGAATATGCTTTAGGAGATTATCTTTTTGGTATTGCTATTGCTCCAGATAGCTCAAGTCAGAATTTTATCTATGTTCTCAAAGCTGGAGATACTCATTGGCAACCTTTCGTGAGTATTATGGAAAATATTTCTGTCTCTGATCTAATTAAGGCAAGATTAAGTTTAGTAAAACAGAAACTTAATTTATTTCTTCCAGTTCCACAACGAGATGAAAATACCTTTTATTTAGGGGATTTTACTCCACAATATGAACTACAAAAAAATGGAACATGGAAATTAAAAGCTTGTTTTGAGGAAGAAAATGTCTGTCCGAAGTATGAAGATTGCAAAC
>ERZ772910.906-NODE-906-length-16152-cov-3.474933_pt1 | contig 16152 bp, 19 predicted proteins | sample MGYA00511357_ERZ772910 | MGnify/ENA primary metagenome ERZ772910 (study PRJEB29015, sample SAMEA2738096) | human oral metagenome | biome: human oral; feature: human-associated habitat; material: saliva | place: China | collected 2193 ... | reverse complement strand
TTTTACTTTCTGTTCGCAAATTAATAAAAATCTCTTGATATTCTTCATTATCAATGCACATTATTGAAGTATTTGTTTTTTTATCTGAAAAAGAAATAAAAACAAGATCTAGTTTTTCTTCCTTTTTTATAAATTCTGCAACTTTTTCTTTTCCAATAAAAATACTTAATTTTTCATAATCTTTTATTTCGGACAAAGTATTTATTGCATTGATAAAACAAGTACAATTTTCCTTTTCATTATATTTTATTATGATTTCTTTTTCAAAAAAAGACACTTTTATATTTTGCAGTTTTATATTCATCTTTTGAACAGGTAATTCCGAGATTTCTTTTATCACAATTTCGGGCAAAATTGCTTCTGTTGGAACAGGATCATTTTTAATTTCAATTTTTTCTATTTGTTTTATTAATTCTAAAAAATTATATTTCATATTACCTCTTTTCTATATATATTATCCATTCAATTTTTTCTTTATTATTTTCAGTTATTTTATCTCTAATTATTTCAAGTTCCCTTATCTGTCCATCATATTTTTTTATTTTTTCGGAAAGAGTTTTTGAATAAAGTTCACCAATTTTACATACAGGGCATTTATGCTCTCCTTTCTTTAATTTTGAAGTGGCAATTTTGGAACCGCAGCCTTTACAGGTTACATACTTTGAAACACGTTCATTCAAATTATGTTTTGAAAGAAAATGTTTTTTGTCTTCTTTTTTTCTTTCTATTCTTTTTATGATATTTTCAAATTCATCATTTCTTGCCGTTGTTATTTGTAAAGCTGTTTTAGGGCCAAATTTTTCAAGAAGTTTTTTTCCTTCTTTTAATGGCAACGGATTATCTTCAACAAAATTTATATCTATTCCTTTACCATAAAGAATTTTAACTTTATCAGCAAGTTCTTCTTTTGTCTTGGCTTTTATTAGATTTTTCATTTTTTCTCCTTTTAATGTATTATTATAAGCCGATATTATCATAATTTAATTGTTTTGTCAAGTATTTAAAGGACAAATCAAAAATAAACCATTTTTTTGGCAAATATTTGACATTAAAAAAACTAAATGCTAAAATAAATACAGAAAGCCTTTTTTAGAAAGGAGAAAAAAATTGAGAATTAATATTGAAGGTGGAAAACCGGTCCAGGAATGGTTGAATGCACAGGCAAACAAAAAGGAAAGTATTGAAAGATTAATACTTGCATTTACTATATTGCATGGGATGGCCGATGCAAGGGATATGAATTTTTCAGAGATTTTCAGTAAAGTGGACGAAAAAACAGAAAGTGAGGAATTAAATGGAAAATAAGGAAAGAGCTGTAAGAGTGGCTGATATTCAGGTATCAGGTGGTCTTGATACAGGAAATGGTTATATGAAAGGGATATTAAAATCTGAGAACAGTGAAATAATTGTTGACTATCCTTCCGTTGTTTCAATATATGATGTTGAAAATGACATAAAAACGGAAGGTGAAAACATAAAAACTGAAATAGCAGATATTTTTAACAGAATGGATCTTTCAATATCAAGTGATTTAATAACGGATGGAAGAAGAAGAATTTTTGGGAAAAGAGCAGTTGAAAGTGGGATGGTAACAACAACTTTTGATGTAAACCTTCATCATCAGTCAAAAGCGGAACAGAAAATGTCAGGATTAATGGTTTTAGGTACATTTGCAGGAGCGGTATTAAAAAAATGGTTTGAAAAACACGGAAAACTTCCTGAAAATGTAATACAGGCTTCAGTTTCCTGTGTACTGGCGTTGCCAATTGCAGAATATCTTAAATATAGGGACAAATATATTGAAGGTTTCAAAAAAGGAACACATATGGTTACATTCCATAATTTTTCAGAACCAGTAAGAGTTGAGCTTACTTTTGAAAATGTTATTGTAACTTCAGAAGGAGCGGCCGCACAGTTTGCAATTTCAAGTGGTCTTGCTGATCTGTCTTCTGAAATAACTTCTGAAATGAAACAGGAAGGAATTAATGAAAAGGAACTTATGGCCGCAACCGATGTTATGGGAATTGATATAGGAGAAGGGACAGTCAATTTTGTTGTAATGAAAAACAAAAAATTGTCTCCAGAAGCTTCTTGGATGGTTGCCGAAGGTTACGGAACATTGCTTGATGAATGTATTTCACAGACATTAAAGAAAAACGGTTATCCTTTTAACGGAAGAAAAGATCTATCAGAATTCCTTATAAAAACACCAAAACCAATTGAAAAAGCAAAACATAGGGCAGTAACAGAACTTGTTGAAGATGAAGCTTTAAAATTTGCAGAAAGACTTATAACGGAAGTAAGAAAATCAATTGCAAAAACAGGTACCACAAACCAGGCAATATTTATATATGGTGGTGGTTCAATACCTTTAAGAAAAGCAATTGAAACAGGAGTAAGAAAAAATGCTTCTGAACTTGGAAATACATATGTAATATATATAAGTTCAAAAGATGCAAGAACATTAAATGCAAAAGGGCTTTTTGAAATGTCAACAAAATTATTTAAAAAATAATAAAGGAAGCGAAAGCTTCCTTTTTTCAATTGAAAATAAAAAAACAGGGAAAAATTCCCTGTTTGTTTTCTTTATATAAAATAAAGAAAAGAAGGCAAAATCATTATAGCATTATTTCCAGCAAAAGTCAATTTTAAAAAGTCTTGACATTTTTATAAATATATGGTAAAATAAAAACAAAAAAGGAGAAAAATATGAAACCAAGAACAGCAGTGGCAACACTAATATCTTATGGTTTTTCTAATAAAGAGATAAAAAAAACCTTATTACATAGAGAACCTTTGGAAGCACTTGAATTTATGAAAGGATCAAGACCAAAAATTTTAGAAAGAGCAGAAAAAATTGATGAAATAATAAAAAATAAACTTCAGGAAAAATTTTACCCTATATGCTACAAAGATAAATATTGGCCTAAAAGTTTAAAGGTAATTAAAGATGAACCAGTGCTCCTTTGGGGTAAAGGAGATATAAGAAAACTTGAAGAACAGGTAAATATTGCTGTAATAGGTACAAGGAAGCCAAGTAAATATTCTGTTGAAATGGAAAAAAGAATACTTAAAATTCTTTTAGAACAGAAATGTAATATCATTTCAGGACTTGCATTAGGTTGTGATACGATTGCACATAGAGAAACTGTCAGAAATAAAGGAGTTACAGCTGCTATATTGCCATCAGGAATAGACTTGCCAAAACCTGAGACAAATGCTACATTATCTGAAGAAATAGTTGAATCTGGTGGTTTTTTATTATCAGAATATCCTTTAGGACATATTCCTGAAAAGAAAAATTATGTTGAAAGAGATAGAATCGTGGCAGCATTAGCTGATATTGTAATAGTTATTGAATGTGGTATGAAATCAGGAACTATACATACTGTTAATTATGCTCTTGAATATGATAAACCAATATTTGTGGTTGCACCACCTAAAAAGAATTTGCTGGGGGATTATTCTGGAAATATTTTTCTTATAAATGAGAAAAAAGCAAAACCGATAATAGACAAGGAAATGATCCTAGAAAAAATTTTAGAAATAAAACATCAAAAAAACCTGAATTAAAATCAGGTTTTTATTTTTTTATATTTTTCTTGGGAAGCATTTTGTGTATTCAGGTGTTACTACACAAAGCGGTTCCTCTCCCCATTTTACACTAAAATTATTTGTAAGTTTTTTTATTGGTTCAAGTTTCTGCATAATCTGTTCTTCCGTTCTTATTGAACTTGCCGGGAAAAGACCCAGCATATCAATTTCAAGCCTTCCTTTATCCTTTCTTATAAGTGCAATGCTGCCACGTCTTAATTTAACAGCACTTACCATTTTAGTAATTCCGGAGTTCAGATAATCTCTTATAAGGAAGAATAATTCATCAATGCATTCAACCCTTAATTCTTTTCCTTCTTTCAACGCTTCAATATAATTTTCTGTCATTTTAATTCCTTTCTTCAATTGAAATGTTTTTTTATTTATTTTTTTCAAGATTCCCATGAACCTCTCCAACTATGTTTACAACATTGATGGAGTTTCTAAAGATGAATATTGTAAATATCATCTTACATGTTTTTTATAACAACGAATGTTAAAGGTAAGCTCATAGTTACCGCTAGACTATAAGAAATATTGTCTATTTCTATTAGCTTACTTTTTTTATTTTTTCTGCTTTTTTAATTCCTATTCTGTTTTTGTATTTTTTATCTTTTCCTGTTTTTATTAATTCTTTTACTACTTCTGGATTAGTTAAATATTTTATATTATCTGTTTCTATTTTTATGTTTCCAAATTCTTTTCTTAATATATTGATTGCTCCATTTACATCTGCATTTATTAATATATTGTTATTTGTTTTAAACAATCCTCTTTTTATTCTTTTTCCTGTAAATTCATATTCTTTGTCATCTTCTTTTTTATATGTAGGAATATAATCATAATTTAAACAGTTAGATTTGCTTGTATAACTTTCTTCCCTAATTATAACATCTATATTATTCAGTTTACATTTATATTCTATTTTATCTATTATTTTACTAAAGGGAATCTGTTGAAAACTTTGATTATTTATACTTCCCATTTTAATGTCCTGTTTCCAATCTTTGTTCAAACCAATTACTAATGTATCTATATTATTGTTTAAACAATATTTTACAATAAAATTAGCTAAAATGTAACTGAAATTAGTCATCCTGCTGTTTCTTTTTCTGAATATTGTTTTAACTTTTTTACTGGATTTTGGTTTTTCTAATTTTCCAACGGTAGTCTGTTTAGTATATATATCAGATAATTCTTTGCTGGAAAATTGATTTAACTGTTTTAAATATTTGTCTTTAACTAACAGGGACTTACCTTTGTTAGTTGCTATAGTTACAATATTATTTATTCCTAAATCTATTCCGGCAATATGTTTACTTTCTAAATTTTCTTTTTTATTTTCTACAAATTCTTTTTCAAATACTAGCTGTAACTGAATTTTATCATAATATTTTATAACAGTAGTTTTTATATGCTTCAGATTATTTATGTTGTAATTAAAATTTAATTTTAATTCTGTTTTTGGAAATCTTATTTTACTGTTTTTAATTTTGCATTCGATATTAGTAAAACTGAAACTGCAGAAGCTGACTTTCTTTTTATATTTTGGCAGTTCAGGTTTGCCTGAATATTTATCTTTATTTTTCAAATAATCGAAAAAGCTTTTATAATAACTTTTAAAACTTTCAGCTACTTTTTTAACCGTCTGCTGTGCCGTATGGCTTCCTAAATCTTTATGTTTATAATCGATGTTGCCAGTATTTTTAAGATAATATTCTAAAAACAGATAAGACAGCTCCTTATTATTAAAATTGGATTTTATAAAATCTTTTTCTGATTTACCATTTTTAATATGCTTTTTTAATCTTTTCGCATCATATTCTTTTATATAGAATAATAAATCATCAATTAATTTTTTGTCATAATTATAAGGTTTATTTCCCTGTTTCTTTTCCGGATTGTTATTATAATAAATGTTTTGGTTATAAAAATACCACTGCCTATTAATATAGATGCAGACATTAGTTAAATTATTAACTAAAATTCCTGTATTATTAAAATATTCTGTTAATTCTTTTGTGTTTATATCTATTTTCATTGCAGAAAATATTTTAACTGTATTTAAACTTTCCATTGACATTCCCTCCTTTCTAATTAACTATATAGTTATATTTAACTATATTTAAAATTATATGTCAATTTCTTCTGTTGCGTTTTTTTTAACTTCTTCTAAAAGCTGTTGAAAATTTTCAAACATTATTTCCTCCTATTATTTTGAATATTCCCAAATTATATTATAACCATTTTCAAAAGCATAATTGAAGGCTTTTTTTAAAACTTTAAAAAGTTTTTTGCCTGTTAAAATTTCTTCTTTTGTTATATTATAATTCATTTCTTCCCATTCATTTATAATATTATTTATTCCTTCTTTTGTAAGTTCTTTGTCAAAATCAAATTTTTTTAAAAAATCAATATGGTCTTGAGTGATGTCCTTATTTGATAAAAGGCAGAAACCTTCTTCTGAATTATCGGCAACATCAATATTTTTATTTCCACAAAGAAACTCAATTGGTTCTATATTCGAACTAATGTTATAAAATAATTTTTCACAAATCACATGTCCAAAATGATTAATATTTTCAACTTCAAAACATTTATATTTTTTTAGTTTTTGTTGTAATTCTTTTTTTAAAAATATTTTATTTTCAGTTGAAATTTTAAGAAATTCTTTGAAAATTTCATTATTAACAGGAAATATTTTTATATTCATTTTTCCTCCTTTTTTATAACTAATTTTATCATTTTTTTGTTACAACGTCAAGGATTTTTATTTATAAATTAATAAAAAAAGAGCCCACAAAACAGACTCTTTTGGAGATTTATTTTGAAAATTATTTCATAATTAATTATAACATTTACAAACCTAAAAGTCAACCATTTTTAAAAAAATAATTGACAAAAAAATTAAAAAGTGATATTCTTAGTTAAAAATGGAAAGGAAAAAGATATGGGAACAGATAAACGTTTTTATTATAAGGAAAATGAAAAAATGATGCAATGGATTAAAGAAAATCAAGAAAAATTTAACGTCGCAAAAAAAGAAGCATTTTTACCGGCTTTTAATGATGAATTTGATTTGACAGTTGCAAGCTATTTACAGGCAAAAGGAATTTTAAGAAAATTTGGAATAGAAAATATTGGATATGTTGAAGATAAAGATGGCACTTTAAATATTATTGTTGACATTATCGAATATGCAAACAAAAATAATAAAAAAAATATAATTAATATTTTAGAAAATTGTAATAATATGATTGAATTTAAAAAAATAAGATATAATCTTATTGTCGAAAAAAATAAAATTTTTTCAGAAGAAAAGTTTAAATTTTCTGACATTCTTAAAAAAACTTTTGAAATTTTAAAAAAAGAGTTTGAGAACTTAGAAATAATTGACACTAGAAAAAAGATAAAAACAGAAGAAGAATATATAGGTATTTCCCTTGATGAAAAAGATTTTGAAATAAAAACAATTGCCATAATTTCTATTGTTGAAAATGGAATAAGAAGTACATACAAAATTTTTGATAACAACAATAAAGTTTTTTCTATTTATTGTGGTAGTGACGTGAATTATATAGCTGATATAAGTGAGAAAATAGATAGAATTCTTGAAGAAAATAATTTATTATAATTTAAATGGAGCAAAAATGAAAAAACAAAAAACAATTTTTCCTTTAATAAATGAACTTTTTGAAGGTGACTGCCTTGAATATATGAAGCTTATTCCTGATAAATCAGTTGATATGATTTTGTGCGATCTTCCTTATGGAACAACTCAAAATAAATGGGACAGTTGCATTTCTTTCGAAAAATTATGGGAACAGTATTTAAGAATCATAAAAACAAATGGTGCAATTGTTCTTACTTCACATGGCATTTTTACAGCAAAACTTATTTTGAGCCAAGAAAAATATTTTAAATATAAATGGGTATGGGAAAAATCGAAACCTACAAATTTTTTAAATGCTAAAAAACAGCCTTTAAGAAAACATGAAGATGTTTGTGTTTTTTATCAGAAACAGCCTACATATAATCCTCAAATGAAAGAAGGAAAACCTTATAATAAAGGAATAAGAAAAAAACAGCTTACAGGTTGTTATGGGGATTATAACCAGTCAGAAGGAATAAGTGAAGGACCACGTTTTCCAACTGACATTATTTATGTAAAAACTGCAGAAAGTGAAGGCAAAGTTGTTCATCCGACACAGAAACCAGTTGAACTTGGAAAATATTTCATAAGAACTTATTCAAATCCTGGCGATATTATTTTGGATAATGCTTTTGGAAGTGGTTCATTTTTAGTAGCAGCTCTGCTTGAAGGAAGAAATTTTATAGGAATTGAAAAAAATGAAAACGCACTGTTATTTAAAAAAGAAAAAATTGATTATATAAAAATTGCAAAAGAACGTCTGTCAAAAACTTGGAAAAACATGGAAAAAGAAACAAAACAACATATTATAAGAAATGGAATAATAAAAGAATTTGAAAATAAAAATGAGCCATAAAGGCTCTTTTTTTATTCCTCCGGCAAGAGGACATATAAAACAAGATATATAACGCTGACACTCTGCTTTGGCGAAAACCACCACGCAAATAAAACTGCAGCTCTTATAATCGTAGGATCAACATTAAGATATTCAGCAATGCCTCCACAAACACCGCATAACATTCTTTCTTTACTTTTTTTTAATTTTTTCATATAACATCCTTTTCCTTTTTATATTCATCTGTTATTATTTTAAACATATCGTCCATTGAAAAATTTCCAATTTCATATCTTCTGTCAAAAGTTGCTGTTGAAGAACGTGCAAACTTCTGATTTATTGCATCTATATAGAAAGTTGAAGTTCCGTCATCCCCTTGATAAAATTCTTCCCATTCTTCATCTGAAAGAAATCTTTTTACTTCAAGCTGTTCTATTGCAAGATTGTCAAAACTTATAAGCTTAAATTTTTTAAATAAATTTCCTAAATTGTCAAAAAGCCATTTTTGGTTTTCTTTTACAGCCTTATCATAAACTGACAAATAATCGTTTCCACGTCTTAACTCCTTATAACCAAGTATTAAAACTTTAAGATTGTTGTCAACCATTTTTTCGGCCATTTTTTCATTCCATATGCCATTTATGACATGACATACAGCATTAGGCATTTCCTTTAAAGCCTGAAGAAGTTCTTCAGTTATATTTGAAATTGATACTCCAATTCCGTAAACCAGTTTTTCTTTTATCATTCTTTTTATAAGTTCAAGATTTTCAAGAAAATGCACCTGATGTACAGTGATATTGGCTATAACTTTCTGTTTTTTCAGGTTTTCAAGAAAAGGGATTAAATCCGGGTGTTCAAATACATTTCCGCCACCTATCGCACACTCCTGATAAGGATGAAATGTTTTTAAAAACTTTGGATTTAAAATGTCTCCATGTTTTCCATTTGAAGAAGAACCTTCGTGACAAAATGCACAGTTCATATTACAGCTGTCAGTTATTTTAATATCGCAATTTTCGGCAAATGCTGGAATAAATTTTTCTTCTTCTGTTTCTCTTATTCTTGTCCCATCCTCATATATTTCAGTCTTATAATTTCCATTTTGATAAGATCCTATTAATCTGTTTTTTTTAAAAATGATTTTTGCCATCTCTTTCTCCTTTATTTATATTAAAATTATGTGTGACTGTTTAAATATCCTTTATTTCAATCTGAATGCTGTCGTCAAAAATAATGTCAAGAATACTTAAATTTTCACTGACAAGTTCATCCAAGCTTTGCTCAGTGCTGCATCCTTTAGTTAAATTCACTTCAATTCCTTTAGCACCTATAATTTCACAAAGCATTTCTTCAAGTTTTATAAATTCAATTCCGGCTCTTGCTAATCTTCTATGATGCTTGGAATTGTTTTCTGGACTGTTCCCAAAAAGATAAAGATCATCTTCATTAATTTTGCAAGAAACAACATAGTTTAATTTTTCTTGTGGGCTCTTTAAGAGAACGTTTCCACCCCAAGTATATTCATCAGTTTCAACTTCAATAAATCCATCCTCATTAATTTTAAGCTGTTCCCTGTTAATTTTCTTTTCTCCAGTTATAACTAGGGAATGCATAGAGCTTGAATTTGTTTCAAAAGTTCCTTTTCTTATTTTTTTCATTATAAATCTCCCTTTCATATTTCATTATGCAATAATTATAACACAAATTATATAATTTTGTCAAGCATTTTAAAACAAAAAACTCCCTTACAAAACAAAAAACTCCCTTACAGGAGCTTTTTTTAATAATCATCTTTTGTTCTTACATTTAAATTTTTCAACCATTTTTTGTGATGCACTTCTAAAAAGTCCTGTTCAGAAGCACCTACCGAATTGGCAATTATTAGCATTGCACCAAGCATTTTTCTTGCGGGTTCTGTTTCAAGTCTTGTAAGTGTTACAAGTGCGTGCTTTAAATCTTTTATTTGATTTGCATAATCGTATATTTCAAGACTTCCTTTTTTCCAGAAATCTTCAATTTTGAGCCACGAAAGATAAAAATGCAGCACGTCACTCATTTCTTCAAGAACTTTTTCCCTGAACGGTTTAGGATTGATTTTTTTCCACCAGTTCCATTTTGATTTTAATTCATGAGAAAGTTCTCCAAATTCATCAAAATATGCAATTATTAAAGCGTCAGCTGTACGTTCGTTTTCACATTCCTTTGCTTCAAATCTTTCATCAAGTAGAGCCTGTCTTCTATGAAGCTCTGTTAATTCCATTATTTTTAATGGTTGTAAATTTTCAATTTTTTCTTCCATTATATTCCCTTTCTTTTTCATAATATAACTAATTATAATATTTTTTTATGTTTTTGTCAAGAGATTAAAAAAATAATATAGTTTTTTAACAAAAAAAGGAACATAAAAATGTTCCCTCAAACCATTTCAGAAAGGAGGAGTTTTTAACTCCAGCTTTATTTTAACATTTAGAAATGGGGTGTGTCAAATTGTGAAAAAAATTATTTTTCAGTTCTATAATCTTTTCCATGTTCTTTCCATTTTTTTATTTCCATATATTTTTTTATTGCTTCGCTTTCATTTGAAGAAGGTACAAAAAAGAGCATTATATTGGCAGTTTTTTCATCTGAAAGAAAAATTTTATACTCTTCCCTTTCATTTTCCGCAATAATATAAGGTTCTTCAAAAGTTTTAATTGAAGAAACCTTTGTTTTTTTATATTCTATTTGTACTAAATTTTTAAATTTTCTTGTATATTTGTTGTATTCCTCTTGATAAAAAATATCTCCTTTGGAATTTTTAATTTTTTTAAAAAACGTATCATGAAAAGTTAAATTTGCAAATTTTATTATATCTTCTAAATCAACTATGAGTTCTTCATTATCAGCAAAAAGCTCGTCGTTTACCCAAATTTTTGTTTCATAACCTTCTTTTTTAAATTCCCTTAAAAGATAACCAAGTTCCCAAGGTTCTTTTTTTAGTTTTTCTGCATAATTATTTATTAATTCAATTGTAATTCTTTTGTGTTTATCAAATTCAATAGTTCCTTGAAATCCTTCCTTTTTGTCATAAATATCATATATTTCTTTTTTTGATTTTATTCTGATTATCTTAAAATCATAAAAATCATCTAATTCAATTTTTTTGTTTTTCATAATACACCTCCGTTTTATTGATGATTAAGTTTATCATAATTAATCTTAATTGTCAAGCTTTTTTAAAAAAACGTTTTTTGAAACAAAAGTAAAAAAATGTTATAATTAAACAAAAAAGGAGAAAAAAATGGAACTTGAAATTAAAAATATAAGTCCACAAAAATTAAAAGCCTTTATGTTATCTTCAAATGGACCTGTAAATTTTCTTTTCAATGGAGAAAAAGCAGGAACAGGAATTTTAGATAAAGGAAAACTTGAAATGGATTTTTATATCATGCCAAATTTTCTTGAAGAAAAAAACTTCATTGAAGGAAAACAGATATTATCAATTCCTAAATTAATTGATGAAAATATTAAAGAAATAATAATAAAAGGTAAAGAATATGATACAAAGGCCATTTTAAAGAATAATGAATTATCAATTGAAAATGATTGTGATAAAATCTGGAATTTCAAATATGACACAAGACCTATGGTTATGCTTTTTTGTGATATTATAAATAAAATTGAAATACCAAAAAATATTGAAAAAATACAAATTAAAAATAATGAAAACGGAAATTTTGTTAAGGGAACTTTTAAAAATGATAAAAGTATTGAAAATTTCGAACTAAAAACAACATATGGTGTTTTTTCATTCGAAAATAATAAAGTTAAAACAGAAAGACAAGGACTTGAACCCGCAAATGCTTTAATTCTTGAACAAAATTTTGTTGAAAACGAAAATCATTCTTTTTTAAATGAAATAAAAAAAATAACTGAAGACTATCAAAAAAAATATTTTGAAATAACAGAAAACGAAATAATTATAAAACAACCGAATGATGAATATGTTTTTCAATTTTCAAAAGGACTGAGCGTAAATCCGGAATTACAGGACAAAAAAATTGTTGTTGAAAATCCTTCATTTGCAACAGAAATAATTTCTTTTTTACCTGACGAAAGTAAACTTTTTGACAAAGAAAATAATTTTTATACATACGACAGGAATAAAGAAGAAGTTAGACAAAATATAAATAAAAAATGTTCTTTGCAGGAACTTGTTGACAATTTTATTTTCTTTGAAAGAAATAGGGATATTGAAGATGACAGAAAATTTGTGACTTCTTACTTTGGAAATACCATTGAAATTGATGAAGATTTTGAAGGTTTAAAAATAACAACATTTGCAATGAGTGATGAAAAGCTGAATCAGTTTCAAAATTTGGAAGTAAGCAAGAATATAAAACAGATAAGAATTGAAGATATGTATAAAAAACAGTTTGTAAAATTTTCTGATGAATTATCAAAAGAAAAAGTAAAAGAATTAAAAGAAGAAATACTTGAAGATAAAAAAATGCAAAAATATGGAGGAGAATTTTTACATAAAGGGGAAAAAACGTCCATAATGCCGGAAAAAGAAAGAAAAAATATAAAAAAAGAAAACCAAAAAACAAGATAGAGGAGTGAAAAGAAATGAGTTTTATAGAAGATGCAAAAAAAGCAATTGAAAACAGTAAATTAGAGAGTTATAAAAAAAGAGTTTCAAAAATGTCGGACAGGAAATTTCTTGATGAATATTATAAATACAGAAAACATAAAAGTGATTCAAAAGAATATGGCATTTTAGGTGCTGAACTTATAAGAAGAAGAATAGAAGGTGGACATAGTGAAGAAATTTTTACACTGGAAAAAAGAAGCGGTTTCAATACTTTAGGAGATCAGATTAAAGATATAGTTTCAAAAGATAAAAAGAAAAATACAACAAGCTGGAAAGGAAAAGGAAGATAAAACTTCCTTTTTTATTTTATATTTTCATAAACAATTGTTGACAACAAACAGAAAAAATGTTATAATAATTTATAAATTAGAAAGGAAGTGATTTTTATGTTTTCAGTAATAACAATAAAACAATTGGAAAATACTTTGGCTTTTTTAAAAAAAATAAAATTACAGAAGAAAATATATACATAAATGGAAATGAGTTCAAAGTTGAAAGAAAAAAAGATTATTTCAAAATTTCAAACAAGGATAAAGTTTTTGAAATTTCAGTTGATGCAGGGAAAATAAGAAATTACAGAATAATCAAAGAGAATGACACTGTAAGAGAAATTTTTCCAGTAATTGGAAGATTTGTTGAAAATAAACAGGTTTGGGAAGTTGAAGAAATAGAAAAAGACATTCCAAAAAGTAATTTTAAACTGACGTTGAATGAAGAAGCAACAGAAGATTTGTTAAAAATTTTAGGAATATAAAAAAGATCCTTATGGATCTTTTATTTTTTATTTCTTATTTTTTTTAGAAGTTCATAATTAATTTTAAGTTTTCTTTTGCCATTTTCAGTTGAAATATAAGGAGCGTTTGCATTGAAAATATTAACGGCTTTCCTTAATTCAATGTCTCCTATTTCCATTAAATCCATTTTAGCAATTTTCCTGCTTCCTATAAAGGTTATGGAACACAATATAACAGCTATCCCGCTTAATATTATATCGGTTATTCTTCCGCTATATATTGAACTTACCAGTAAAACCGCTACAATAATTCCTGCAACAGGAAATGGGATAACAGACAAAAATTTTGTGAGTTTTTTTTGAACTTTTTGGTAATGTTCAACTGTTTCTTTAAGACTTTCTTCCTTGTCCTTGTTTTTATCAGGAAGAATGAAATATTTTTCTTTTTTTTCTTTCATATTTTTTCCTTTCTTTATTTCAAGCATAACATTTTATTTTTCTTGTGTCAACAAAAAAAATATTAAATGTAATTGACAAATTAAAAAAAATATGTTATTATTTTCATATAAATTACCTGAAAGGAAAGAAAAAATGTTTACTATTATTTCAAACGGGAAAGATGCTTTAATTAAAAATGGTGGTGTTGAAATCAAATGCCATTTAAGATATGAAGTTCTTTCTTATGAAGAAGAATGGGAAAAAATAAAAGAAAAAATAAATAATTTTTATGTTTCTTCTGAATTGAACTTTTTTTATAAAATTTTTGAAACAGCAAAATACTGTATGAAATTGGGAATACAGATAGATTTTTTAAAAATTGAAACAAAGAGGAATTTACAGTATAAAAATATTAAAGAATTTAAAGTTTTGGCAAAAGAATTTCCACTTTATGTAAAAACTTTTAATATGTTTCTTGAACGTACGCCGAACAGCTTAGGCGTTGAAGAACGCAGGATAAAGGAAACGGAATTTGGAATTGAAATTAGACGGAGTGAAAAGGATATTTATGTGAAACTTGATAAAATTGAAGGTTTTGACGTTGAAAAGCTGAAAGGAATAGCAAGATTTCTAACTGAAAATGATAGGAAATACGGCTATTTTTCTCCACTTGATATTGCTGAAAAAATAATAAAAACAGCAGAAAAAATAAAAAAATTCACTATGGAAGCCAGTGAAATACAGATAAGATATGCAACAATTAAAAAAATATCTGAACCGTTACTTCTTATAAAATATTTATCTTTTGTTTATGATAATAAAATGGTTGTCATTTCAGAAAATGAATTAAGATATACAACTCTTAATTCAAAATTTATGGCAACACTTACAGAAAGTATGAAAAAATTTGAACCTGAAAACATTGATATAAATGTGTTTAAAAAAATAGAAAAATTTAATTCTGAACAGCCTTATGAGGTTTTACAGGAAATAAGAAGAACAGGAAAAACAGATAAAATAGCAATAAGTTTTATTGATAAAGAAAATACATCAAAAAATATAAGAATAGGTTAAGGAGGAAAATTATGAAAAAAATAAGAAAAGGAACTTTTGAAACTAATTCCAGCTCCATGCACTCACTTGTGGTTGAAGGTGGAATTAAAGGAGAAAAAAAGGAAGCAAATCTACCACTTTATCCTGATGGAACTCTTGAAATTGAAACAGGGGAATATGGTTGGGGATATGAACTTTTGAAAACACCTGTTTCTAAGTTGGAATATTTAATAACTCTTCTATGTTATACCAATGGTATTGAAACTATGGAAGAACTTGAAGAAAATGATGTTTTTCAGAAGTGGCTGGAAGATTTGAAGGAATATGCCGGAGTTAAAAAAATAATTGTAACTGACTTTTCAGGTTACGTGGATCATCAGTCCTTTACTGACCCAAAAAGTTTTATAAAAAATTATAAAAAAAGTATAATTTAAATATATGAAGATATTAAAAAAAATAGATATTCCATTATTTGTAGTTATGATTTTACTTATAGCAATTGGTATTGTTATGATTTTTTCAGCTAGTAATGTTTTTTCAGTTGTTAGATATAATCAAAGTCCATTAGGATACTTTATAAAGCAATCAATTTGGGCTTTTATAGCATTAATAGGATTTTTTATAATATTATTTATTGATAGTAAGCATTATAAAAAAATTGTATATCCAGCTCTTTTAATAATAATTGGAGCTTTGGTGTTTTTAATATTTAAAGGAAGCTATATTAACAAGACTAGGGGATGGTTAAATCTTATTCCTGGAGTTGGTATTCAACCTAGTGAATTATTTAAATTAGTATATATATTATTGGCATCAATTTATTATGACCAATATAAAAATAAATTAGATGATCCAAAATATTTAGTGTTTCCAATAGGTTGGGGATTACTAGGAGCGGGACTTGTATTTTTACAACCTGACTTTGGTACTGCTATGGTTATAACTTTAGTTATAATATTTATGTTCTTTATTAATCCAGTTGGTAAGTCTATAAAGAAGATAGTATTTATTTTTATGATATTAATATTAAGTCTTGGAATATTATCTTTTTCAAGTATTTATAAAAAATTATCTAAAGAAAAACAAAATCGTATAAACACTCATGGTGTTTGTACTTCTGAAAGATTTTATACGGATGGGAACCAATTATGCAATAGTTTAATAGCTTTTAATAATGGTGGTCTATTTGGTAAAGGACTTGCCAATTCTAG
>ERZ772910.901-NODE-901-length-16210-cov-3.965460_pt1 | contig 16210 bp, 11 predicted proteins | sample MGYA00511357_ERZ772910 | MGnify/ENA primary metagenome ERZ772910 (study PRJEB29015, sample SAMEA2738096) | human oral metagenome | biome: human oral; feature: human-associated habitat; material: saliva | place: China | collected 2193 ... | reverse complement strand
TTGAAGAAGCCTTCGATAAGGAAAAACATGAAGATTGGGAAGGCGATTCTTCCGATTATGGAAAACGTGTTCGATATGTATAGCAGTGTGCCTTTACCGTTTAGCATTGGCGTGATTAGTGCGTTATTTGTGTGGTCTATCAGCATTGAGATAAATGCGATGTATTTTAGTTTAGCTCCACTTAGGATTTGGTAGGGTTTAAGCGGCTTTGTGCTTGGCGTGGTGGGTGTGGTTTTGGGCTTGCTAGGTGGCAAAGTTGTGTGTGGGTTTGGGGTCATAATGGCTCCTTTGGTTATAAATTTTGTTTATCCATTTTTTGGGGTTTAGTGGATATATTACACCTTTAAAATTACTTATGTTCAAACTGAGCGATTGCTCTGATTGGCGAGTAGTTGTTGTTTTCTAGCTCTAGTGATTCTGTGCCTGACCAGGCAGGCATGTTTTCTTTGTTTGTTTGTGTTAGATCTTTTAATTTCATGTGGTGTCCTTAGGGAGATTATAGCATAAAAAATCCTATTTACTTTGGGTAAATAGGATTTTGTGAAAATGTAGACTTTCTTATATATGAATTGTTCTACATATCCTTTATAGTTTTCTTAATATGCTCTTTCTCTTCTGCTGATAGCTTATATTTATTGAAAAGTTGCTCATCAATTTCTGCAACGGTCTTGCTCCAGTCTAATTCTGAATCATATTTAAAATTCTGCATCGGAACAAATTTATAGGTTCCTCTTGTCCCATTCTGATTAGCTTTAGATATTCTGATTAAGTATCTAACAAATTTGGTTTTTAAATATTTCTCGATTCTTTTGCATGACTCAATATCTAAATTTAGATTTCCACCAATAACTAGATATGTTTCCGAAACAATAGATTTAGGTTCACTAATCATTGTATTTAAATTATCGTCTGGTAAATTTGTACCTATATTATTTGCAAAAGGTGTAATAACTTTCCATTTAAAAATCATATCCCTATTTTTTTTAATCGAATCGTTCTCAACATAGCCAAAATTTCCCTTGCTTGCATACATTTTAACAGGATTCACAAGTAGATTCTTATCTCTTTTTAAATTCTCTTTTGCAAATTTTGTACTGAATCCAAAAGGGTTTCTTGCAGAAATAAATGTTATTAACATATCTTGATTATTATCGGATATTGAAATATCTCCATTTTTCAACATTTTTTTAATTATATTGTATGCAATATTGTCAGTGATGAAAATATCCACATTTTCAATTTTCTTGCTTCTAATTTGATCACTTGTCACTTTTCCATATTCAATATTTTTTATTCTTATTCCAGAGATATCGTTGTCATAATTCCTATCAAAAAGAAAATAGTTTACGCCACCTCTTAAATTAACCTGTGGAAACACATCTTGTGATGTTATATAATTCGTTATTAGTTTTATGCCTTTTACATTTAACATATATTCTCTAAAATCATCCAGTCCTTTTCCACCAGTAAACCAAACGCTTGGAACTATCATAGTTACAAACATTGGATTGAGTTTTATTGAAAGCATAGCGAATTTATTATATAAAGGCATGGCACTCCCTTTTCCACTATCGTTATCACTGACTTGATACGGCGGATTGCCAATTACTGCCCCAAATCTCACTGTTTCCTCACCTACCTTAACTTCATCTTCTAACGTTATTTTACTAAATGGCTTTTTCTGTTTTAAAATCCCACTTATTTTCTTATAATCTACTTCGTCTTTATCATCTTTTATATTAATCAAGTCATAAGCATTGAATTCCATCGCAATATTTTCGACATTCAAATCTAATATTTCATAGAACCTTCTCGTAAATTCATATGCGATAGAAGACGTTGGAATAGAGTAGATAATATTCCTTACATCTTCGTGTGAATAACCAAGTTCAAATGTCAGTCTCTTATATAAAGAAACTGCGTACTCTCCAGATTTACTTGCAATGTCGAGCAATTTATCTTGATTAGACACAATCTCCTTTAATCCCTCTTCAGGTAATAATCCAACCATTTCATCGCAGATATTCGATGGTGTGATAACCTCTGACTCTGACATTCGATTAAATTTTTTTATTGATGTCATTGCTCTTGTCAGCGGTTCAATGCTATCATCCGATGCAAGCATTGATATATTCTGTATCTTATAATCTAATCCACTTCTTTTAAATGGATCCATCTTTTCACTTATATTAATAATGGCCTTCTTATCTAAATTTAAATTTATCGCAAGTCTTTGGTTTTCAGCACTATCCATAACGTTTATAATATCGTCCAATGAAGCAACTTTATCTTTGACTAAAAAAGAAAAGAACAGTAACCTCTGATAGTATGTTTTTATCTTACTCTCAAGTTTTTTTATTTCATTATCATTTATTTTTTTAGTATAGTCGTCTGTTTTATCTTTTACATTATGGCTACCGTCCTTAAATTCATCATCTTCGTGCTCATTTAAATCCAAATCATCACCACTACCCTTATAAGGATCAATTGATAATCCTTGTTTTGAATTAAACTCACCCTGGCTTTCCATTATTTTTCTAATATCTTCATCGTTTAAAATTGATAAATCTACCGGAATATCCAATACTTCGTCAGATATACTCCTTTGATTGTTGTACTCGCTGATTGCCTCTAATATATTAGTAGCATCTACCTCTTTAATCTTATTATGATTCATCGTAATTACAGGAGATATTTTGAGTTCTTCAACAATTCTTTCTTTTAATTTGCTGTTTCCGTTTTCTTCAGTGTTGACATTATAAATCAACGATTTTTGTTCCTGCATTCTGAACAACCTGTAAGGATCAAAATCAACAAGTAGTGTTTGAGGCTTTAAATTTTCTTTAATAAATCCTTTTTCATTTGATAATGTCCTTATATATTGATTTTGCAATCTAAAAATCGATTGGTCATATTCTTGTGGAGATGATGTATCTTTAAAATATAACATAGTATCCCACTGCTCAACAGTAGATCCAGTAAGCATTCTGTTAACCGTTAATGTTATAGTCTTCTTGTTTAAGTCTTCACACTCCTTCACTTTATTCTTAATATCACTTGGTTTTTTATATATCTTTCCTGCATCAACGCCAGATATGTTTATAATTTCATACTCATTGAGATTTTTAAAAATATCTTTTCGATCCCTTAAAAGTTCTTCCATCGCATCACAGGAAGCACAATATGGAAGCACCATTACCATGTGTCGGCACATTTTTCCTTCTTTGATTTTGTCATAATCCAAGAAACCAAGTAAGTTTTCATCTTCTTTTGAACCATCTATAACCTGAAGTAAATCTAATATTTCCGCCTTATTTTTAAACTTTTTATGTCCATTATTTATGGCATCTTTCTTTATAGACTCAGGCTCAAATAATTTGGAAAATGCAAATGTAACTCCACTTTTTTTAAGGGAGTCCATTTTTTCACGTGAAGATTTATTTGGATTAAATGCAAATCTAACCATTTGCGGAAATCCATAATATGGATTATCCCATTCGTTTATATTATCCTTATAAAGATTATTTTTATCCCATTCTTCCTGTTCCTTCACTATATCTGTGAATTGTACAAACGAGATGATATCATCTTTTTCAAACTCACTCCCCATTAAGATACGGTATGGTGTGCCAGATAGGTGTAGTCTAATCCTTGCATTTATTTGTTTTAGTTCCTCTTCTGCTATATTTACGTCAATATTATCATCATCAAGTTTATTAATATTGGATTTATCGGATTTCTCATATCCTGCTTTTTCTAAAATTTTTCCAAAAGATTCAGCTCTTGCTCCGAAATGAGTTTCATCAATTATTAGCAAATCAATTTGTTCTTTAAAAAGTTCTGCATGCTTCTCTTTGATTTCATCACCCTGTAAGTCTTGCAATGTCAAGAATATTACAACCTTATTATGTTCATCTCTATTTGTCTTAATGATGTTTTCGCTTGAAGCTAAATCATAGGATTCTAAAAACACATACTCTGAAAAGTTTCCTGCCCCTTCAACGGTTTTCTTCCACTCATCTTTTACGTCAGCTTTCGCCGATACAACTAAAACGATATTAGCTGAGATTTCTAATGCGCAGCAGAGCGAAGTGAAAGATTTTCCAAAACGCATAACAGCATACATCAAAAGATTTTTTCGTCCGTTATTTACAGCATTTATAAAACTATCTACTGCAGCTTTCTGATTTGGTCGTAAATCCCATGCATCTCCACGTTCATAGTGATATGTTTGTGGTAGCCTATTATTAGAACTATAGTATTCGTACTTACCAGAATTTGATATATAGTTACTTTCTATGTCTTTTATAGCATTATCTATATCATTAATATCAGCATCTTTAAAGAATTCATTACTGTAAACGACTCCGCTGTTCAGCTCTTCACGACGCAGTCTTTTTCTTGACAGATCGTTCTCTAAGTATTTATGAACTGAATAATCTCTGAAATATGTATCTTCATCAATTATAGCTTTACTATCGTATTGTTTTTTTAGATTGGGATAAGCATGTCTCCATTCATTTAGTCTTTTAGATACTGGTCTATATGTATCACCAACCTTTAAATAATTTGGAACTTCTTCTGTGGTGAATGCGTAGATGTGTGGTTCAACTCTACCTACAATAATTCCGTCCAATACCTCTGTACCTTTTGTTTTAGTATCGTCCATGATTATTCTCCTCTTACTAAATCCTTAAAGGCGATAATTCTCTTTGCTCTCCAGTCCTTTATAATGCAATATGCCTGTTTAGCCTCTTCATTATTAAATATTGAAATCTGCTCGTCAGGATTAACAGGGTTGCTATATGGGATTGTATATGTTAGACCATCCATCTGCCAAAGATTCCACGATATAATCCTTGCAATTTTTATTAGCTCATTTTCATATGGAGCTCTGCTCATCATATCCTCCATGTAATCACAATATGATGCTAAAAGGTTTTCCCTGGCAATCAACAAACTATCTCCATGGAATTCAAATCCATACACGCTTTGAAATGCTCTTTCCGTCCACTTATGCCATTCTTCATCAGAATCAACATTCTCTTTTACAACTCTCATTTTTCTATCTAAAATACCTATTCGTTCGTGTAAATCCAGAGTATTTCCTGTGACAGTATCATACCGACTGACTAAGTAAGGAGCCTCGCCACATGTGATTTCTAATCGCCTATCATCTATGTATTTCTGCCATGACTTACTTTTACTATCAGGAAACTCTATCTTGCCTTTATTGGGTATCCATGTTTTTTCTTTTTCAATATTGAAAACATCGTTTCTTTCAAACCATGAATTATCTACTAAGTTATTTTGAGCATTACATATCCAGCTAGGAGTGAAAACCTCTGCTTTTTCTTTAGTTCTAGTCCCCTGACTTTCTTTTGTTTTCATAATTCTAGGTTGAATCACATTTGAATTATCACCGGTAATTAATCTAGCTAAAATAGGATAATGTGAATAATATTCTTCACCTAAAACTTCATAGTCATCCGTTCCCCATATAATATTTCTTTTGGTAGTTCTATCTATAAGCAAGGTTTCTAAAACGTCTTTACTCCACATTCCTTCGTCAACATCTATTGTAAATGCCATTTATTTATCCACCCCAATATTTTTATCAACACAGACCAATTCCCCTACATCAACACCTAGAACATTACATATTCTACCTATGACTGTTAATGAGATAGCTTCCCCTTTTACCATCTTCGATATAGTCGCAGGAGATATCCCTGTTAGATTTATAAGATCCTTCTTTTTCATATTATGATCTATTAAGTTTTTCCATAATCCATTATAGTTGAACTTCATAATTACCACCTTATATTTCATAAAAATATATTTTATATACAGTTATTATATCATATAATTCAATATCTCAACATATGTTGTAAATATAAATAGTATTAACTTGGCATTGTTTTTATACCTTAGTTAACTGAAAAAAATGCATACTATTCCACATGAAATTCAACAATTAGAATTTAAATGGATACCTTTTTTATTTGAATGTGGTTGATTTCTAAATTATCGTATGGATAAAAACTCCAAGGCCCTTCCCGAGTGCCTTTAGATGAATTACACAGCCATTAAATATCAAGACGTAATTCAAGTTATCTTTGTATCTTAGTTGACAACGAAAGACGCACTGTCTGTGATATACTTGATTCAAGGAGCAAAATAACACTTTCGCTATTCTTCTCCAAGATTCCTAGGGAAGAAAGAATAAAGGTATCATTCCAGTAAAGCCTGTACGATTAGGAAATGTACTTACGAATTCATCGCCTAAATACATTTCTTTTCTTCTCTTGTTAATATATGCTATGCCGTCCCGAATACGATCATACTCTGGAACGGCCTTCTTAATATACAGATCTTTTACAATCATCTCCCTGCAAAGCACAAAAGCCTGAGAAGCAATTTCATGATTTGGAATACTGTTCGTAAAATTATAGACTGCCGCACTACCAAAATACTCTGATTCAGCATCCGCCCCGATACGAGTTCATTCACTATTATCAATAGGTGTGTATCCATACTCACGCATTACGAACATGATCATCCAGCCCACATTACGCCTGTTTTTTTGCATTTTTACCAGGTCCTTCATGATTTAATGGAAATCCTTCGCAATCTGCATACCGTTCCTCAAGCTCATGAACAATTCCCGCTAGTGCAGGCTTGCCATTTTCTGTAGATGCAATCATCTTCTGTACAGAACCCGTGCTGGCTATAAATTCAAAAACTCTTATAACATCTTCATTAATATCAATGCTGGTGTTTTCGATAAATTTTTGTGTTACTTTCTGCATTTCTAGCCCTCTTTCTGAAATGTTGTTAACATTTTGCTACATTCTTTTTCCGTATATCCTTCTATCAAAAGAAATATGTACATTTTCTGTGCAAAAACTAACATGGATTATCATGTCAAATACACAAACCTTCACATCAAGCTCCTGATTTGCATATGCTACAAATAAGTCCACCGCCTTAGCAACATTCATCACTTGTTCTTTCATCGTTATCACCTCCATTCAAAAATAAAAAAGGCATTAAAACGGTACCGCTTACTTACAATACTCATTCTAATACCTTTCCAAATTTTTCCTAAGAATGAAAATCGGGATATCACTTATTTTATTGTCATTTGCTTGATAAGGTCCCTTACTTTTTTAATCCTCCGGCCTGTCCACTCCTTCTTTTTATATACAGAAAACAGATCATACTCCTTTAAAAACTCTACCCAGTCATCAATGGTTGTTTCCTGTACAAACCAATCTTTCAGCAACAACCCCGAACTTGCATCAGTACAGTAGTAATTTAGCATCAAAGACTTAATAATAAGATACTGTCCAAGTGTAAATATATTTAAATCTTGCTCCAGCGTCATTTTTTCTTTGTTACATATAACCTTCGGAACTAATACAGCACGTTGCTTTATGAATCTGCTATGCGTATATATGTTACCATTCGTATGCGGTATAATGCTGTCGCCGCAAACCGCACACACCTGGTGTGGATCAATCTCGCCCAAAGAATCCTTTTCATCCAACAATGCTATATCATAGAATGTACTCATCGGGTATTTCCATTCCAAAACCCAGAATGCAATCGTATTAAAAACAATATCTTCAGCTGATGCATTATCCTTCGGAATTAGATTATTTTTAATGAACTTCTCATATTCCGCATACATTTCTCGGAAAACGGTATTGCTAACCTTTTTACTGTTTTCGAGTCTATGCTCTACAAAGGATTTTAATATCCTTATGTTCCTAAGCTGCGTAAGTTCAAAAAACTGCATATCATTTATCTGATATCCGGATGTCTTTTCTTCTATGGTATCCATTGACATGCCTCGTAACAAATTTAATGTTTCTTCATCCATAGGCTCACTATTTTCAAGTCGCCTATCAGCCTCTCTGTCACGATACTTCTGAGCATACTTTTGTATTCTGCTATAAGCGGCCTTCTCGCTGTCCTCGGACATGTTATTCTTCATAAGATGACTGCGTAGCGAACTCTTTTCCATTTTTAAATCGTATGCATACCTGATTAGCTCCATAACAATTTCATCGGAAAACTCTACGATGGACATTGCGCCATTATCAAGCATCTTTGCTAAATCTGGCATATCATCATTATGGTCCGCACAATACTGAACAACTGCCATTACTATATGCTGTTTGGTTAATAATATCTTCTGATTCAGAAAAATCACTCCTTACTTTTCTGTTTTCTACTATATGGTGACAGATCAAAAAACAACTCTTCCATCTGCTCTGTCGACAGATCCTCACGCTGCAGGATAGATATCATCTCTTCCTGTCGTGGCTGTCCGAGTGTTAGCCGATACAATGCCAGCACATTTATCAGCCTGTCGTACTTCGTCTTGTCCTGACTAAACGGATATATAGGAACGATACGTTCTATCTGGTATTTGTATGGATAGTCTTCTGGGAGACACCAATACGGTATCATCTCTGAAGAATTTGCTCCATACTTCTCCCTTGTTGCCTCAAACTTATCATTCCAGTCCGGATTATCTTCATTAGCAGCCACGTTCTGGCGGATAGCATGACACAAATGTCTGTTGATTCTACCCTCACGTTGCTCTAAGTCTATCGGATTATTTGGAAGATTCCAATGCACAACCTTTCTACTATATAAATGAAAGTCTAATCCTTCCTGCCCAACCGATGTCGTTGCAAGCACAAACGGTCTGAATGGTGAGTTAAATGAATTCCTTACATTATTTACTCTCTGTATCGTCTTATCACTGGTCTTCGCGTCGAAATATCCGGCAGCAAAATGTACCCTTAATCTTGGAGCACGTTTCATAGGCTTATCCGTAAAACTTGCTTTATAATACTCCTGTGATACATATGGCAAGTTAGAAGTCTGCAGAAATGAATCATTAATTTCTTCAACAAAATCTTCACCGGTAACACCCAGCGCAAACTTGTATTCATCAATCATAGACTGAAAGTTCCCATCGGCACAGTAAATAAAGACCTGCTCATAATGCTTTTCTTCACTGGATCCTCTTCGGCCTTCAAACACAGCATCCATAATACTGCGAGATTCCGGTCTATTAAACATACTGACAAAACTTTGATCACAGCAGGATCTCGCCAACTTAATCCTCAAATCAATATCATCCACATCATCGAGTGCACGATAAAGACAAACCGCTGGTGAGGCAATTGCCATGTTCACCAAAGTATCGATATCCTCATCAGAAGGCAGACGTTCCGGTAACTCGCACTCTTCCTCAAACCAAACAGCATCCATATATTTAAGAAGAAATAGCAACTGTTTTGCACCGAGGCTTCCCGTCGGTATACCTGTCGCCTTTGCAACTTTATCAATATCTTTCTTTATTAATTGCCCTATTTCCTTACGTATTTTAAAAAGTTCCTGTTCATAATATGCCTTATAATCATATTTTTCTGCCAGCCATACGGACGGATAATCTACAAGTTCTCTTTGCTCTCTAATAAGAAACCTTGTCTTGCCACGTTTATTCTTCTTAGGATCTACTTCATCATCAAAATCAGCTTCTTCTGGCAAAGCATAATAAGACTGCTGTTCCACGCTCTTATTACCGATACGTCTATTCACCAAACGCTCTGCTTCATACGAAGTCAGCGTAGCAATAACCCTCGGCACCATTTCCCAGCTGGAAAATACGAGAGTCTTTGAATAGCCTCCACACTGTTCAAAGATGCTTCTACTTCCGGCTTTATAGTACTTATTTGCAGGAGGTATCCACAACAACAGTTCCGGATATCCCTTTCTGTTCTCTCCCTTAGAAAAGATTTCATCAAATAGCGTGTTTAACCTTGCATTTGTATCAGGCAACGGCTTGTATTCATTAATATCTGTTCTCTTAAGAAACGACATCGGCATATTACGAATTGCCTTGTTTCTATAAGAAGCATTTACATGATATTTTTTGCCAGCCATTGCTCCATCAATCTTATCTTTTACCTTATAATTCATAAAAGACATCAAAAACGGTGCCGACTTTACATACTCAATCGGGAAATTACCAATTCCTATCTTATGCATAAATGTTTGCAATTCAATATAGGAAGAAACATTTGCAGCGGACAGATTATCTATTGACATTGCTCGTGCCTTGTCGGTATTAATAATGCCCGAATTTCTACGTTCTGTACGGCACATATGACCATATAATTCATGCTCAGCCTCATTTTTAGAAGCAATTAGTACACTTAAATTATCTCCACGTATTTCAGTTAGATGATCTGAATATGCCTCCCATACTGTATGGAATCTGTCATTTTCCTGCTTTCCATTAACCAAGAAATCCATTACACGCATGAAGCCCTGCAAATGTGTTTCTTCACCATTAGTAAGCTCCGTTAAAGTCGAATACGGTTTATATGGCGTTGCTGACAAAAGGAGTATATAACTATCCGTATTATCCTTCAGAAACTTCTTCGAAAGCAGCGCACCATCACTATGGTCATTCTCATCTATCTCTATAAGATCTTTGAATCTTTGGAACTCATCCATAATAACTAGATCCGGGTTCAACATACCAAGGCTAATTTCAGCAAAACAATACCGAATCTTATTTATCAGGTCCTTCTGCTCCTGCCATGACATAATATCATTTAAGCGTGCATTGTCAGGTAACTCATCCCAATACTTTCTGATTTTTCTGCATGCAGACTTTATCTCAGCTACAAGATCTTCATTCATATAGTTATGAAGTTCTTGCTTCATTCTTTTTAGATAACTGCGCTTGTCAGGAAGCTGATCAATTCTCCTCTTCTCATAATCGAGATACCACTGCCACGAATCTGGTTTTTCAATAAAATATGTACGCATGAAGAAAGATAATTCTTCTGAATAACTACCGCACATTCCACTATAATTAATAATCAGATACGCCAGTGCTCTTTCATGCGCTGTGCCTGCACCACTTTTTATCTGAAATGATGTTGCTGGTGTCATAGGAATCAGTCTTACATTTGTTCTGCTCTCCGTCTCAGCAAGCATAAGATGCTGCATAGAAAGACGGCCTTCTGAAATACTAACCCGGTTTTCCTTTGCTATTCCAAGCTTACTACAGTTTTGATTTGCAATACCGGCATTAGAACAAATATAAACAACCACATAATCCGGATCATTTATCTCCTTACGCCAGACTCCAGTCTTTTCTACAACGGTTTTGGCAACAATTGTCTTACCAAGGCCTACCTCATCAGCAAGAAGCACCCGATTATGCCCTTGGCGAAAAAGGTCTACAATTCGTGTCGCTGTGGCTTCTTGAAAATCTTTAGCTTTCATTTTCGACCTTTCCCCCTTCTGCCTGCTGCCTTAATGAACAATTCCAGCAATTGCTTAAACTCTTCGCCTATCTTCTCATCATCTATCTTTTCTACAACTTCATACATGGAATCAAATCGCTCCGGATACTCCGCCGCAGCCTTGAGCATCCGTTCATATATATCTGGTTCTACAGCAAAGCCATATCCTTCCGGATTGTCGCTTTCTTCTCTGCTCTGACTTAATAGTTCTTCAAAGCTTACGCTATCGTAGAAATCCTCATCCAAAAGATATCGCATGTATGTTATGAACATCGGACGATTGCTGATAATATCATTAAAGATTGCATCTTCCCTTTCTTCAGAAGGCATACCTTCTACTTCTAAACGAATAAGACAATCTGCACCTTGCTTCGTGAGAATAAACATGTTACTCAGGTTATTCAATGATAACCCTTTAAACAGCACTTCCTCTGTAAGTGGCTGTATATTGGTTTTCACATAAAACGGTCTAATTGTTACGCCGTCATAGGACTGATTACAAAAAACCTTTACCGAAAACTCACCTTCCTCAGCAATAATCTCAGCGGATTTAACGCCATATAAAACTTCTCTGAAGTCAACATCTTTTTCTTCTTCCACCTTTTCAATTTCTTCAAAGCTGGTCATCTGAACAAAAGGACATCCATTTTTCTCATCATTTACAGGAATAAAATCTTCCATAACGCCCCAATAGCTTGCGTGATAAGGCTTATATACCAATTCAAGCAAGAACTCAACATTATGATCAAATGCATTATTGGAAGCATTCAAAGAACCAAGATATAGTCTTTTGGGTTCATTATACTTGTCAGTAAAGTACACCTTTGCATGGACATCTCTACTAGCATATCCGAACGTATCGCCATCCTCTAAAGCATCATTTGAACTCAGCGCAGGATTAATAACCCATACTCCATCGCCCTCTCTACGATTAAACGCGTCAAATATCCTCTTTGTAACGGATGTATCTCTTGTAATTAAACATCGTTTTACTGGACCCGATTCCGGATTACTATTATAATCATCTAACAAATCGCCAATTACTGTTTCCGTAAGAAATGGTGATATTACAAATAAAGCATAACAATCTCGAAACATTTTCCTTGGAGTCTTGTGATGCTCTTTGGTCGATACTTTCTTTATTCCATTATCATTCTTTCCATATATGCCAAACGGATGGAACTCATAATCATCAAAGCAATCCAAAAGGTTGAAGCTTTCTACCTTTCTTATATTCTCAATCAGTTGCTTATATCGATTCTTATTTCTATCAAACTGTGATACAAATGTCAGTAAATCAGCAATAGGCTGATTCTTAGGATTTATCGTACTGCCTACAAAACCCTCCATATCTACAGCAATATCCATGCTCTGATCAAAGGTAAGATTACGACTTAACGTCACAATCTTTATCATAATTCTTCCATCATTAATATTGTGATACTGAAGAACCCATAATTTAGGGTGAAAGTTATTTGTATAATTCGGCATCCTTACTTCATGGATACTATTCTCCAAAAGTGCATATAGTCTGCTCTCTGTCTTTGGAACCTTAATACAACCCACATTACAAAAGATGGAAAGCTTTTTTCCGGTTCTCCTTATAGCTTCAAGTACATAAAGTGGATTATTCTTCTGTCCCGTTGTCATCTCTCCATGCATACCAAGACAAAGAGGAATCCCCATCAATGCTTCTATATCAAGCGAATATGTAAGTCCTACTGCCTGATCCAGCTCATAATATGCATCCGCACTTAATAGTTCACCGTAATCAACACGGTCTTTATTTTGATCAAATCTTCTTCTAGACATCGTCTCTCACCATTCCTTTCAAGATATCAGAAATGATAGTCTGACCGGTACTATGTCTATAATTCATAGGAGTTGTCTGAATCTCCTGAAATGAATAATCTTTTCCAATCTTAGCCTTAACAGACTTACATGCCTGCTCGCGCTGTCTGATAATCCTCTTCTCCTCATCTGAACAAATATCAGAAGGATTTGCCTTAACTGCACTTTCAAACTTTGTCAGAAAATCACGAATGGCAGTTTTATAATGCTCATGATTTTTTACAAGTTTCAATATCTCATCTCTATGCGGTAGTCCAGGTGTATTCTTTTTCCAGTTTTTATATTTTTCCTCTAACCTATCTTTCACATCAGCAGTCGCATTTTCGCCACCATTTTCAAAAAACATCATATTATACACGATATAAGCTCCATATATAAAGTTTGCAAACTCTGTGGCAAGTACAAGATTATGTCGTAACACTTCCGGCATATCATCTGTAGGGATATCGCCAAGTGCCTCCCCTTCAAAAGAAGTCTTAGTCTTAAGACAGTACTCCATTAGAGTGTTTTTCATAACTGGCACGTGTAAAAACTGAGAACGCAAATAATCCGCCTCATCTCTTCTAAGATGTAAAGTCGGATTATCTAAATAGTCCTTTATGCTTTCTTTACATGGCGCATTAAACAAAGCGAAGTTTCCAGCTCCTGCGTCATAGGCATCTCCGCCATCATCTTCGCCCTCATACTTGATTACTATGTTTTGTGTCTTACTGTTATAACCAGCCACAGCACTACAAGCGTCATCAAAGGACATATCTCCGTTACATAAAATCTCTGTTGTGCGCAATGCATTCCAATAGATTCTTGTTGGCTTCATCTTTACGCCACGATCAGAACGCCCGCCTATAATACCTGCTGCCTTTGTTCCGGTTTCTTCATCTACAGCACATCTAAGCGCCCTTGCAATTTTATCCTGATCTGTATTGATAAGGTTTCGAACCTCAGCCCCTGTTGTAAAACCACTCTTCATAGCTTTCTTAAAAAGCTCCGGAATCAAAATGTAATACTTCGCACGAGTATGTAAAACCGAGGTTCCCGGATACAAGAGATCCGAGATGCTATCTCTTACAATACCAACGCCAAGTTCATCCAAAGAACCTGATTCTCCAAGAACCTTTAGCAATTCTTTAATTGTTTCTCTTTCTTCTCTAGAATAATCCACCCAGCCAAGTTGCATTTATATAACCACCTTTTTATCCCCAAAAGAACCATCACAAAAATAAGCCTGCTATCATTTTGTGTAAATGGTGTTAAATCAAGATTTTTTTATCAGATTTAGCCTTATTATCCGTTTTATTTCTGTTTATTCGATTTTTTACAAGCATATTGCAAGCATGAAATCAAAAATCTATAATTTATTTACAAAAGCTAAAATATCTGTTTTTTCTTTTCCCAACATATGATCAGTAATATCAATTGCTGGCTGAAAAATACTCATATTTCCCTCAAAATGATTAAATTCATTTAACAAAGTTTTCTTTGTTGTAAGAAAAACTCTGTTTTTTATATCATCGCTATTTTTACTATTTTCAGGAAAAGCTTTAGAAATTATTTGTCCAAGCTGCTTTGCTCCACTCTTACCGTCAGTATCTATGTTATACTTTGAAACTAATTTTTTCTCTATTAATAATCTTAGAAACAAATAAGTAAATGAATGTACTAGCGTACGATTTAATAATGGATATTTATCTTTATTAACAATCTCCTTTCCATCAACAGTTTTGCTCAAAATATCATCAACATCCACTTTATAATTATTAGGGATTATATTATTCATATTTCCAAATAATTTTATATAACATTCTGCAATATCAACGGTACCTGTTTTATATCCATGCATTAATTGAGTTAGATTCTCTTTAATTATCTTATCATTAATAATTGTTGAATATCCTCTCATGAAAGGAATTAACGAAATCAAAAATAATTCTACATCTTTTATATGTTCATAAATCTTTTCTCTAAATGTCTTTAACAACTCATCAAGGTTAATAAGCATATCACGTTCATCAGAATTTAATGCTATAAATCCATTTTCTTCATTCTCTGTGTTATTGAATAAAAATAGCCTAAAACATTTTTTAAATTGTCCATCTAAAAGTCTTAATAAATCTACATTATGAGTTAAAATAATCCTTTTCTTATTCTGTAATATCTTGACTATCGCATAAGCTATTTTATTTTTATAAATAGAATCAAAGCTAGAAATAGGATCATCTAGTATTATAATTGGTTTGTCAGAGTTTTTCGCTTTCAAAAATTCAAATGTTAATGACAGGAAATTTTGCTCTCCTGAACTTAATGGCAATTCTTCTCTGTTAATACCAAGAAAATCTTTATTTTCTAAAACAATTTTTATATTTTTTCTATCATCCCTAATAATCTGCAGTTTCTTGCTCATATTATTGCTGATAATCTGCTCAATATATAAAAATTCTTCCTCCGTAATATCAGGCTTCTGATTTATCATTTTTTTATATTCTTCATTTTTTATTTTTATATCAGAAGTTTTATAAAGTTGTACCAATTCCTTAATTGCCTTGTTCGCAAATATATTCTTATATTCTTTAATAGACTTTTTGAGTAACAAAACATCACTCAAATTTCCTGTTTCAATTGCTCCTAGCATAATATCCTTTATTCTAAACGGATCTTTTTCACTTACAGTAGCAATTATCTTTTCAACAATTTTTTTAGTCTTTGCATCTAATGTCTTTATAATATCTTCCTTATTTTTGGATTTTTTACTTAATAAATTTTCAGAATTAATTCCATCTGAATCACAAACTATGCACTGGTCTTTGTATCCGAAACGTGAAAGTATCTTTATTGCTTCTGTATTCTCTTCTATCTCCTTAATATGGGAATTATTAGATAACTTATCTGTATCTATAGTTTCAATTTCAATAATAAGAGGATTCTTTTCAGATAAATCAGAAATAATGTAATCTAACTTATCCTGTTCATAACCAGGAGTAATTATTTGAGAATGCTTTTCAAATTCTGAAATATAA
>ERZ772910.900-NODE-900-length-16230-cov-3.095703_pt1 | contig 16230 bp, 11 predicted proteins | sample MGYA00511357_ERZ772910 | MGnify/ENA primary metagenome ERZ772910 (study PRJEB29015, sample SAMEA2738096) | human oral metagenome | biome: human oral; feature: human-associated habitat; material: saliva | place: China | collected 2193 ... | reverse complement strand
AATCTTGTTTAATTGTTCTAAAGTTCCGGTCGGTGAACATGCGAGTTCATCCGATGCAAAACCGCTGTCTCTCCAAAGATTGCACAGGGTGTTCCCCGGGCCTACTTCCAAGAGGCGGCAGGGTTTTAAGCTTCCGCTTAAAGAAGCGATTTCCTTTTCTTCGCTCGTCCATAGGACGGGGTGGGTAAGGTGGAGAACTGCGTTTGCTTTTGCTTCTTCTCCCGATTTTACTTGCTTGAGATATTCATACATAGGGGCAGCATACTTACCTAATTGTTCTAATACTCTAAGTTGGTTTTGTATCTTACACTCTATGGTTTGCTTCCATAATTGTTTCTTTAAGGGTTCGCTTATCTCCATTTGGACTTTTACACGTTCTGAAAAGAGGGAGTTTCCACTAAAGGGGAGCATTCCCGCCAAGGGGAGATGCCGCTCATCACAGCTGATAAGGATTACATTATTCTTCATGAGTTCCTGTATTAGCTGGTGGGATAGAGTGATTTGGTAATGGTCAAGCATCAATAGCCCTATATCTTCTATAGGGATAGAGATAATTCCTTCTTCATGTTTATCGATTTGAAGCTGAGAATGCTTACAGGATAAATATGCCGCTGACCGAATTGCTATTGAGTATTGCACGATTCACCTCTTAATAAGAAGCTTTCTGATACAATATGCATATGTTTTGATTCATACTTTCTGGGAGATCGTACGGATCTAGACAAGGCCAAGCATTTTTATGCTTGAGCCGCAAACGAAGCCCGGGGTAACCCGGGCTAGTTTTTCTAAATTATGTCAACTATAGTGAATTTTTTGGAGAAGTTTGTATAGTTTTCAAAATACTAAGCCCTTGAATTCCCTGGTAAACAAGGAAAACAAGGGCTTGGTATTTTACTACCTGGGAGATCGTATGGTAATCAAGACACCGCAGAAATGGTTTTATCTCACAAGCCAATTTTAATACCCGGGAGATCGTACGGTAATCAAGACTTTGGATTCTTTGCATCCGCGATGATACAGATTTTACTACCTGGGAGATCGTACGGTAATCAAGACGAAAAGGGCATCTTCGCCTATGGCCTGTACATTTTACTACCTGGGAGATCGTACGGTAATCAAGACGTAGCCAATCTCGCACGCAATACCTCTAAGATTTTACTACCTGGGAGATCGTACGGTAATCAAGACTGCCCACTTAATGACGTGCTCCATTGAGCTATTTTACTACCTGGGAGATCGTACGGTAATCAAGACAATGCCACAGCAGTAACTAACAATCTTCGAATTTTACTACCTGGGAGATCGTACGGTAATCAAGACAGAGGTGAGCGCATAATGCGTACAGACATTATTTTACTACCTGGGAGATCGTACGGTAATCAAGACACTACTACGGCGCACTAAACATGTGCCTTGATTTTACTACCTGGGAGATCGTACGGTAATCAAGACACCGCAGAAATGGTTTTATCTCACAAGCTAATTTTACTACCTGGAAGATCGTACGGTAATCAAGACCCAGCCAGGGCAATATCGACTAACGGGTCAATTTTACTACCTGGGAGATCGTACGGTAATCAAGACATCGGCGGTTGCGTTAGTTGGCAATGTAGGATTTTACTACCTGGGAGATCGCACGGTAATCAAGACACAAACACGGTGCTTGCAGTTCGCGGTTTGATTTTATTACTTGGGAGATCATATGGTAATCAAAGTAGAATACTAAAGTTATTTGAATTTTAAAAAACAATCTGATTAAAAAATATCAGTATCATTTTTAAAGCGCTGATCGTATTTACAGTTGAATGAAGTATAAATAAAGAAATTTATTTTACGATTATTTCGAATTTAAAATTAAAGATGATACAAATTTTAATAACACTGTTGAGATTCAAGGTTACTATAGACGCAGTATATTATTTTAGTAAGAAAGGCATCCATTATGGCTACTAGTGAAGCACAGAAAAGAGCCAGCGCTAAATATCGGAAGAATAACGTAAAAGCAATTATGTTTAATTTATATCCAAGTGATAGCGATTTAATAGAGTTCTTGGAAGGTAAAGAGAACCGTTCAAGCTATATCAAAGAGCTTATCCGCAAGGATATGAACAATTCAAAAAATTAGTTTGATTTAGCCTCTATAATAAATGCTCAATTTACTGATGACATAGCATATAGTTGCGTAAACGGATTTGGAACAGACTTAACTCAACTGATGTAAATGCAATAGTGAGAGCTTGTATCGCACAGTCCTTTGACTTATATCAGGACTCGGGATAAGGCTTATCTTGTGTCGAATGCAATTATCAATATGTTTTCACTGTAGGGGTAATAGCTAAGAGTAATTGCTGTAATGCATTTAATATCTGAAGACTGAAATCGGATAGGTGTTCATGTTGGCCTTCAGCAAGTTTTCATTTGGATAGCATGACTGCAGCGACGAGGTATTTTTCTTTATGCTGTTGAAGTTGTGAAAGAGTAAATGGGATGTCTTAGCGATTGCAAAGCAAACTAAATGGAATTACAAGATGGCGTCTGAACACTTCTCTGAGAATTGATTGTTGACCTATCACATTATTTTTCAAGCCGTTTAAGGATATAAATCGAGTGAAAACGTCTCTTTAGCTTCGCATATGAGATAATGTGTTAGAGATATTTACATGCTGTGAGGCGGTCAATCTTATGAAAAATTATGGTTCTTTTGCCACTTGGTTTGTTGAAAGAGTCCACACCTTAACGTCCCAGTATCAGGAATCGAAAACTGCTTTGTTCTTTCTTGGATTAAGTTCCTATCAGGCAAAACTGCTTGCAGAATGTGAGATTGCCGCACCATCTCTCGCCACAATATTGGACGACAATGGGTGTCTTGATTATACAAGTCTTGATTCGCTGAAACGTGAAACCTTCAAATTACTTAATTCCACAGACGGACCCAGCGCACTTCTTTACGAACAACTAGGTTTAATCAAGGGCTCACTTAATGAGCTGTATGAGGGAAAAATTGTCATTGTAAGAAATAATCTCTTCCTTGAGTCCGAGGGTTACCCCTGCCCTGGAGAGCAGTGTGAAATGGAGTCTCTCTCGTCATATCTCATGGGATCTTCCAAAAAGGAACCCCCTTCGGCTCGATATTATGGACAGGTTTCAACTGTTGAGGGTCATTATCTTGTTTCGCCGATTCGTTATGAGGACGAACTTCAGTGTGAAGTTATTGATCTTATTAATGGAGTTGACAAGGTGTATATTGGCGAGGAGATAGCTAATCCGATTAGTGTCCCTGGCCCACAATATCTTTCTGCTCGTCTTGATGTGGCTGATGGCAAGGTTTCAAATATGTCATTTGACCTTGGAGAATCTACAATCGAGGGTTTGGGGGCAGACGGACAGACGCTGCTCCAGCTAGCTGCTATTCTACTTGACAGTGGGGCTGATTGTTCTGTCATTAAGACTAACAATAAGGTTGTACAACAAGTTGATGGTGAACGTCTTATCCCTCTGTTAAAAAAATACTGGGGTGAGGGGGCAAATTTTCGTTCCCTCAGATTTTATAAGAATCCTGAAATAGACAATGAGATGATAGAAATATCTCAAGGTGCTATATCTGATTATGTTGTTTCCCAGGCTGAGCTTGCAATTAGGGGTTCAGAAAACTTCTCCAATACACTTATGACTGCGCCAACTGGCGCAGGAAAGTCGCTGCTTTTCCAACTTGCAGCGCTCTACCTTGCACAAAAATATGATGTGGTCACCATTGTTATTGAACCTCTTAAAGCGTTGATGAATGATCAAGTTGAAAACTTGAAAGCTCGCGGCGTAAGATCTGTTGCAGCCATAAATTCGGATATTTCATTTGACGAAAGAAATTACGAACTCAATCGAGTTAAGGAGGGAAAAGTCTCTCTTATTTACCTTTCACCTGAGCTGCTGCTTGCGTCAAATATTGATGATATTCTCGGCGGTCGACAGCTTGGCTTGGTCGTAGTGGATGAGGTCCACACTGTGACTTCCTGGGGTAAGGATTTTCGTCCTGATTATTGGTACTTGGGTCAATATCTCACAAAGCTCAGGAAGAAGGGAATGTTATTTCCGTTATTCTGTCTTACTGCGACTGCTGTGTTTGGCGGCAAAGACGATATCGTGAATCAGACCATTACTGACCTTGAGCTTGGGTCATGTAAGTTGTTCCTAGGAAATCCAAGAAGAGAAGACATATCTTTTTCCATTCGAACCCGCAATAAAAGTGATTTTCCTGGAAGGATAGATGAAGTTAAATTCGATCTTGCGGCTAAATGGATAAATGAGTCGGTTATAAAAAAAGAAAAATCTATTGTCTATTGTCCGTACCGCACGCATGTTGACAGCATTATGGATGTGATAGATAGAAGTGACGGAAAAGTTCTCGGCTATCATGCGGGGAAAGATAAGGAATTTCGTGAAATAGTTGTCAATTCATTTAAAGACGGATCGTGTAGAGTGCTCGTAAGCACAAAGGCATTTGGTATGGGTATTGATATCAGCGATATTACATCAATTTATCATTTTGCTCCTACAGGAAATCTTGCTGATTATATTCAGGAAATTGGACGAGCGGCACGCAAAGATACTCTTCGAGGAACAGCTGCTATTGACTTTTTCCATAGTGACAGCTCTTATGCTCGCAGATTATATGCTATGTCACGCTTCAATCAGTGGCAGCTTCGAGAAATTATGGGAAAGCTATATTCGATTTATGCATCAAAACCTCGTGGAGAGAGAAGCCAGAACATTCTGGTGTCACCTGAGTCCTTCTCCTATCTGTTTGCGAATGAAAAAGATGACCTTGCTAAAGCAAATAAGGTTAAAGCTGCGCTCATGATGATTTCTCAAGATTTGAAGAACACCTATAACTTCCCTGTTATTGTCGTAATGCCTAAGCCGACTTATACCACAGCATATATATGTCTAAATACTGACGCAGAGGCTGATTTCCTTTCAGAGTTTGGTAAATATTTGACGAAGATAAGTGATGCTCATACCCGTTATGAGACCGTATCAAACCAAAATACGGTTGAGATAAAGGGTATGGGTCCAATTTATTTGCTTAAGGCAGATAGGATGTGGGAAGAGAAGTTTTCCGATAGGACGTTTGCTCAGTTTAAGCATGATTTATTCAACGGAGTTATTGGTTCATCTAATGGAAATCTGGCGGTTGCTGCGCGACTTGTTCTCAGAATTAACTACGAAGAAGACTTTTCTGTTATTGAAAGTCGTTTCAATGCCTATATGAAGGCGTTTAGGGATACCCTTTTCTCTCTTGCTCGAAAAGGTGAATTCAATCGTTTTGAGTTCAATAAGACCTTCGGATCAAAACTTGGTGATGCAGCTCCGGCGATTAAAAACACGGATGCGTTGTTAACGGCATTCGTTAAACCCTCTGGTACCACACAAGAACTGGGTAGAAGTTTTAAGTTTATCTTCCGTAAAACCACCTCGGATGCATCTAGCGCTACGAAGCATAGCTATCAGTCAAATTCAAAGCATGCTGTTGCTTGTTACAACGAAGCTATAAGAACACTTCGATTTCTGAAACCAAGTAGTGGGAAGACTTGTGTTAGATATCTTGATCCAAAGGCTCTTGGAAGTAGATATGAACTGGCGGAGTTGCTTCAAACACTTGGTCTCGCGACGTACGAGGTAAGAGGTGGAGATAATCCAGAGATCTTCGTTCGTCTTAATGATCCGACTAAGATTAAAACACTATCCAATGATCAGCGCTATAACAACTCTGTGCTTAAGGAGCAGAACGATAGACACAACTACTCTGAGAAAGTGATTACAGCCTTTTTCATGGCCACCATGGATTCTAATGAAAGATGGGATTTGGTTGAAGAATATTTCTTGGGAAATGATGATTATGTCGCCAACCGCTTGGGGCTTATGGAGACATTGGCAGACGGCGTAAACGGAGAAGTCTTTAGAAAAGTAAAATATCGAGGAAAGAAAAAACTCTTTACTGGTTTGCACGCCACAGTTATTGACGAAGGATGCGGATTTTCTCAGCAGCCTTATTTCAAGATTTGGAGAAGTCTTGTTAACAAAGTTGAGACATCTGAAGAGATTACCGACTTAGACAGGCTTAAGGCTGAAACTAAGGGCGCACGTTACGAATATCCATGCCTAGGCGTTGAACTTCAGATTGAAAGCACGGGGGAAAAGTTACATCCACTTCTCGCATGGACAAATAGTAGGGTTTTATTGTTTAGACAGAAATCTGCAGCAGAGTATGACTTAGCAAAGAAAACTGACTGGACTCCATATTTGCTTGGTCAGGGTGATTCAATTGTTAAGTTGGTTGACGATATCATCACGCGAAAAAGGCAGGTGTCTGATGAATAGGCAATTCATGAATTGTAAATAATAGAATATATGATTAAGGCCGTGATAGATAAAAAAAGTTCTAGCTCATTGATATGCTCATAACTTTGACTGCATAAGTAAAAATCTTATATCAAAAGAAACTGATTATGGAACTTTCTTTCGGTCAATTTCTTCAGCTATAGCTTATTCGCAAGGATAAGAATACAAAAAATTAGTTTGAGCTAGCGTCTGTATTTGGCGTTTTCAAATGCAATCTTGAAGTCTTCAAGGAGCTCTCGGGGAACTTTCTCCTGATCTCCATGATGGAGCTCCTGCATAAAGACATTGCTTATGGCTCCAAAAATCAGGCGAGGAGCAATCTTATCTGCAAGAGGTACAAACTCTAGTGCATATCTTTTATCGTCGATAGTAAGCCAGGTACCTCTCCAACTGCCGACCGTTCCTTCAATATCTGAAGCATGGGCAGAAGCAAAGACATTTTGATTGTTATCAAAGAGGTACACGACACCATCTGCGTCAACACCAACAAAACCGTCTGTAGCGCATTGTTCAAAACCAGAAACAATATGCGCACCACTGGTCCAGAACACCCAGTTCTTCTCGCCAGCCATAGACAGACCTTTCTAAAACATCAAAAGTTTCTTGATTAAATGGTAGTTGGAGAATACTTTTAGGGCAAGTAAATTTCGGTCAAAAAGTATAGTTTACCTGCGAACTCAACCTGCTGTTGAGTAGCTGGAAACCGTTGCGATACCCAACTCAACTGATGCGTTCTTGTTGAACGTATTGTTACGACTCATAGTGAAATCAGCGGCCCGCATGCCATTTCAGCGATAATGAGTTGAGAAAAGGAGCAACTATGACTACTTCATCTGAGACCCTTGGTCGTCGTATTGCACGACTTCGTTTGGCTAAAACTGCAACGCAGGAGCGTCTGGCAAAGGAGCTGAACGTGAGCCCGCAGGCGGTGAGCAAATGGGAGAACGACATTAACTATCCGGACATCTCGCTGTTGCCAGATCTTGCACGCTTTCTTGGTGTGTCTGTTGACGAGCTTTTGAGTGGCGCAAGCGCTTCCGCTCAGGAGAGTGTTGCTGCCCAAGAGAGCGCTGCCGAGAAGAGCACTGCTGAGGTTGTTTCCGCCGCAGATGACGAGCCCGTAGAGATTGTAGAAGAACCCACAGAGCACGCCGACCAGGGTATTGCTACTCAGTCTTCAGGTTTTAGCTTTGGCAAGCTTTTTGGTAAGAGCATGGTCAAAGTCGAGAAGAACGACGAGGCAGACGACAACAAGAAGAAGGGCGTTCGTCTGGGCAACGGCTCTGCAAAGCACGGTTTGCACGTGTATGTAGTCTCCGACGATGGCGACGTTGTTGATATGTGCGTTCCTCTGGGCCTGGCAAAGTTTGTTTTGAACTCGGGAATTCAGATCAGTGGAAGCTATCTTAATCAGGAGACTCAGGAGCAGCTCTCTAACATCAATCTTGATGCACTTATGGATGCTGCAAAGACTGGCGAGAGTGGCACACTTGTGGATATTACTTCTGCAGATGGTGACGTTGTAAAGATCTGGTTTGACTAGACGCTACTAATTCCATAGACTGACTAAAAGCGAGACACGCCCGGGCAGTTGCTTGTCGGGAAACGGTCTCGTTTTTTTGTTGTGGATTTGATTAGGTTTACTATCTCGCGTTACTTCTCATTTGGTGTAAAATAGTGCTACTAAATTGCGTACTGGATAGTGCGGGCTCAAGAGAGCCAATTATCTTTTTTGGCATCTTCATATTGCATGGAGATGCCATTTTTTAAAGGAGAATGTAATGGAGCAAATTGCTCTGTTGTTCGAATCTTCTGCAGAGAACCCAAATGTTGTCGATACTGTTTGGCATAACGAATGGTTAGCGGCTAAAGAGTTGCCACAGTTTGATGTTCATCTTTTTAATTACGAGGCATACCTTAATGGAGAAGAGCTAATTTGTGATAAAGCTCCAAGACATGACATGCCAACGTTTCTTCGCTGTCATCCAACCTCTAAAGAAAATTACAAACGCCTAGAGCATGATCTTTTATCTTTGGGGTATAGGCTTTTGACTGATTCTTGGCGTGTAATCGGACCTGAAGAAAGAGGTTTGGGAGGACATTCTTCATCAGGGGATTATGCAATAGAGAGCATTAATGTTGGTGCATGTTTTGGTTCAAGCGGTCATGGTTCTTACCTTCCTTCTGTTTATGTTGTAAGAGATGCTGATGGTCCTCTTAGTGATTTGAATGAAAGCCTAGCTATAGGATATTTTTCTGGAGATGAGGGCAAAGAACTTGCTAAAAAATTTGAGAAAGAAAAAGGTACTTACTTTACTGGTGGGGCTTTCTTTGAGGAATATGTAACAAAAGCTACATGTAATGAGATTCCTGTGACTTGGAGAGTTTTTTATTTTGAAGGTAAGGCATTTTTTATAAGTCCATTAGAGCCTGATGCCTTAACAATTTGTCCCAATTTACCCAAACCACCTAAAACGCTTATTGGAGCATTTCAGGATGTTACCTGGAACTTATTTTATGCTTGCGATTTCATCTTATTAAAAGAGGGCGTTTGGAAATGTAATAGGTTTTTTGACGGACAGATGTCTCAGGTCCCGATTGGTGAAGACGTCGAGAAATTCTATACAACACTTGCTAGATGTATTAAAAAGGCACCTCGAATCCCAGAATGGGTATGGTGCCTTACGGCAGAAGTTAGAGATGAAAATAAGATTGGTAAGGATAAACGCGTAGTTCATGGAACACGTCATTTTCCTCCAGGCACAAAAGTTTTTCTTCACCCACCAAATTGGGACGAACGTGTTGCTGCAATAGGCATCCCTCGTTATACAGATAAATATATACGCGTTGTTATGGATGTCAGAAAACTTGAACATTTTGCATTAGAGAAAGTAAGTGATCCGGAAATTGTAACTGCACTTCAAAATCCTGGTAACATTTGGATGTTTACCCACATGGCGCCAACTTCAGTTGGACGCGGCTACTGGGATCAAAGCGAGGAATCAAGACAACAGATTCAGGATGAAATAAATTGGCTTTCTCATTTAGATCCAGACGGAAAGCGCTGGTCATAACTTATTTTGTTGACATTATATTGCAGGAATGTAGAATTACATTAACAACGCGTAGCATAGTAAGCAGTGCCCTTGTTGGAGATGACTCAGGTGCAATTCCTGGCCGTTGTTATTAGCCGCTTTAGAGCGGCTTTTTGTTTAGTGTGGATTTCGACGTAATGCTGCAACAGCACGTTCTTCTCGGCTGGTAGTGGAGATTCTTACATGAAGTCTTTGATTGTGTACTATTCGTATTCTGGCATCACAAGAAGGCTCGCGGAGGATATTGCGCTGATTACAGATGCTGAGTTGCTGGAGCTTAAGCCTCAAGAACCGTATTCTTTCTCGTATAACACGGCGGTAAAAGAGGTTAGGGCTCAGATAGAAAAGGGCGTTTGTCCTGCGCTGATGCAATACGATATAAACGTTGCTGAGTTTGAAACCGTCTTTATAGGATCTCCTAACTGGCTAAAAACATTTGCCCCTCCGGTGCTTTCGTTCTTACGGGCAACGGATTTGAGTGGAAAGATAGTCATTCCATTCTGCACGCACGGTGGCGGAGGATTTGGAAACATGATTGAGGAGTACCAGGGGGAGTGTGGTGCTTCTCGTGTAATACCCGGACTGGCGGTAAAGGGCACGTATACTTTTAGTGAAGTGCAAAGATGGCTGGATTCGATAGGGTAAACGATGCGAGTGCTTCTAGCTGAAGACGAGAAAAGAATGACCGCAGCTATCGTGGCTCTATAAAGCGGATGGCGTGCCCTCCCTCTATGCAGAGCGAGGCTGCGCGCCATCGGCATATGTAATATATCACATTATTTCTTGGATAAAAGTACTCTACACAGTCGTCTTTCTCGACAAGACGTCTTTTTTATTTATGCAGGTAGATGGGTGTATTACAAAATATGCGAAAATCGCATATTTATGGATTAACGTGCGGTTTTATAAATATTCTAAAATCGCATATTTTAGATTTTATCTGGGGCTACTCGGATTCCGTATCATCATGTACAAGCAGGGAGTTGAACAGCTCGTCGATATCGGTGTGTCGCTGAGCGGTTTCTTCCTCGGCGAGAGTCCATGAGCCGTCTTGGTAGTAAAGAACGTCACCCTGACAAGCGTTGCTTGGAAGCTCATCAACAGAAACGGTAAACATATTGCCTGGCTGATCGTTTAGTTCAAGCACGGCAAGATTGTTGTCTTCAAATCGATCAATGATTGCTTTCATTACTTGGTCCTCGATTTTGACGACGTGCCAGATTTATCTTGTGAGGTTGGAGCTACCACTGTGCCGGGTTTCTCGCCAGATATATCAATGTTTGTACCATCGCAGGTAATGGTAATGGTTCCATTGGCGCCCGTTCCCCAGACTTCAACGGAATGTTTGCGGAGGGCGTTCAGGACCGACTGCATGGGGTGGCCGTAGGGGTTGTCCACGGCGTACGAGAGAACGGCGTAGGTGGGCGAGAGCTTGTGAATCAGCACCTCGGTAGTGCCTGTTCGGGAGCCGTGATGCGAAAGTTTGAGCACGTCAATGTGACCTGGATTGGAGTTCAAGATGGCATTTGTGGGCGCGTCTCCCGTGAAGAGGAACGTTTTGTTGCCAACGGTCAGCTTGATGATTATCGAGTAATCGTTGGTTTCGGGGAAATTTGCGTCTTTTTTGGGCCAGAGAATTTCTAGCTTGTAGCTGTCAATTTGGTCGATGATGGTGCCCGCCTCGGCAAGGGTTATCTGCAGGTTATTGTTCTGGATAGCGGCCAGAAACTTTCTGTATGTTGCCGTGTTGTTTGTTTTATTTGGTGCGTAAATGGTCCCAATTTGGGTGTTGGAAATGACGTCCGCCATGCCGCCGATGTGATCTTCGTCGGGATGGGTGGCTACCAGGTAATCAATCTTGTTTCGACCAAGTTCTTGGAGCACCTGGGCAATTTTTGGAGCAGACCCTGTGGGGCCGGCGTCGATAAGCACGGTTTTCTCGGGAAGTGCAATGAGAATTGCTTCTCCCTGGCCCACGTCGATGAACTTGATGGTTACGTTTGTGCTGGTCTGAGCGGTGGCGGATGGTGCACCGGTGTCTGATTGGGACGACGCGGCGGAGCCTTGCTGCGACAAATCCGCAGGTGAGAGGACAGTTGGAAGCGGTTGTGTCAGAGCGGCGCTAAAGTAGAGCGCCACGCTCAGTGCGGCAAGCACGACTCCAGCTTTCTGTTTTTCGGCGTATCGCTTGCGCGTCTTGAGCTTGCCTTTTACGAGTTGTTTGGAAGCGTTGGGGTCTTCAAAAATAAGGTTGAGCGCACTCTCGATAACCGGGAGCGAAAAAATTGCTGGTAGAAGGTAAGAAAGCAGCGACGGCAACGCAAGTATTTGAGCCAGAACAAATGCGCCAGCGATTAGTGCTGCGTTTACAACAAGCCTGGTAAGCCCCGCCTTCCATCCCTTGAGATAGAACTGCGGAATGCCAAAAATGCCAAAGATGAGTGAAAGAATAAGCGCAAATAAGTAGTCAGATTGCTTGCCAGAAGCTGTATTGGGCGATTCAGTTTTGCTGTCAAATTGCTTTTGGTTGGGCATAAAACCTCTCTGGACACGTGTGTTCTGAAGAATCTTACCCTATTTGACCAGCCAGTTCAGGGCTTTCTGCATTCTTCCTTCAACGTTTTGGAAGTGGTTTCCGCGGTTGAGCTCAAACGTCGAGGTTATCCCCGCGTTCTGCAGCTTGCTGGCGAGAAGTTCAGCGTTTTCTCGCACGTGCATTATTTGTGGATTGGGGGTTCGTGCTTCTCGGTCACCCAGCGAAAGATAGGCGTGTGTGAGGCCGACCACCCCTCCACTGAGCTGCTGGTCAACGTAGTCCAGAAGGCCTGGGAACCAGAACGACCCCGAGACAGCTCCGATGCGCTGGAAGGTTGGGATAGGCGTGATGCAAGCCTGTGATAAGCCGGCCCAGAGGCTGAATAGGCCTGCAAGCGAGTATCCCACAAGCACCCTATATGCCGGTGGCTCAGTAAGATCCGACTCCGTCCAGGGGATGACCTGGTCGATAAGGGTATCGAGCGTTTTCTGGGCGCCGTCGCCAAAGTTGGGTCCCTTGGCAAAAACGCGCGGAGCACACCAGGGAGAGAAGTTCTCTTCCCACAGGTCAACACAAACGTTCACTAGGCTGACGCCTGCAGGTACCTGAACGGGGGAGTTGTCGGCTCTGTCTCCCAAGAGGTAGACAACAGGCGCTCCTGCTACAGAGGACATCTGCGTGTGGATGGAAATTCCGGACATGATTGTTTTTCTCGCCGTGTGGTTGGCGGGGTGCGCAGCAGTGTTGGCGGGGTGTGTAGCCGTGTCGGCGCTGGGGTGCGTGTCTGGTGTAGCGCTCATGCTACTCACTCAACGTCATTTGCAGGTAGTAGACGTTTTCGCGCAGGTGAGAGGCAACCTCGCGGTCGATGACACCCTCAAACTGCAGGCGCGAAATCTGGTCCAGCTCAATGCGCAGGGCGTTTTCTGCCACGTCGTCGGCGTACTTTCGAGCGTCCGCAATCTGCTGCCTAAAGTGAGGCGACATCTTGTGTGAGCTCAGGTTGTAAGGCAGCAGGTAGGAGACTTGGGTGGTGCTGGAGTCATGCTCATCATTGATGTTGATGCGGCCCCAGATGGACTCAATTGCTGATTCGTGGTCAATCATCAGATTAGATGCGATGACCGCCAGCTCCTCATCGTCACCGTTAGCAATGCGTTCCAGGTCATCAAGCTCAGCGTATTCCATCTCAAGAGCGTATAAACACGCCTGGTAGTAAGACTGGTCTGCGTCCTCAAGGTGCCTGATTTCGTCGTCGATGATGCGTTGCGCTGCCAGCTTAAGCTCGTGAAGGGCAACGGCAATCCGCGAGCGGTGGTTTGTTGTTGCAGCAATGTTTGCGATGGGTCCGTAATAGCCTACTGACCTGCGGATTGAAGTAATATCGTCGACAATTTGGTCCCACGGAATGGGATTTTTTGTTTTGATGTGGCGCTCGCGCAGTTGCTCAAGGCACTCCTGCTGAACCTCGGTTCCGTGAAGTACCAACTCTTTTATCAGCTTGCTTGAGTTAGGAGCCGTAAAGTGAGACGCAAATAGGCGATTGGTGTAGCGCGCAATATTCAAACGAAGTGCAGGTAAATACTTTGCATTGGCGTTTTCCGACTGCAGCAAACTCCTGAGCTCTGCAAGCGTTGCTTCCAAAACAGCAATCTCTCCCTTGTGGAGGCGTTCGGGCAGGTCAGAGTCTGCTTCAGGGGACTTTGATAGCACGGGCAACAGATTGTCCGCCAAAAGCAATGTGGCGAGAATAACGCCGGCAGCGATGGTGATCAGCAGATCCCTCTGCGGAAACGCTGCTCCAGACTGAGTTACCAGCGGCAAGGTGAGGATAATCGACAACGTTACTGCACCTTTTGCGCCCGCAATGGTGGTGACCAGCACGTTCTTGATGAGCTCGGTCGACGTGATGGAGATGGGTTTTGGAGTGCACGTGGGTTTGGGCTGCTCGTCAGTTTTCTCGCCATTCGTGTCTTCGGAGTCGCTGACGTCGTCTTTCCCGGTGCAGAGATGGCCACCTTTGTGGAGTTTGTGAGTTTCCAGCGCGTAGAGCCATGCAAAGCGGACACCGTGCATGAACAGGGTAATCACGACAACAATTCCTAGAATCTGCAGGATATTGAGGCCGCCGTTGGTGCCAGGAAGCACGGCAAGGGGGAGCTGCATTCCCAGGAAGACAAAGATGGTACCGTTGATGAGGAAGTTAATGACTTTCCAGGTAGAATTCGAGACTAATTTTTGCCTTGCAAACAGCGCTTCATTGTTCTGCCTTCGAGGGAGCGCAATCACCAAGCCTGTTGCTACAACAGCAAGTACGCCAGAAACGTGGAAGGTTTCGGCAAGAAGATAGACAAGAAACGGCGTCAGTACTTCATAGAGAACGTTTGCAACGGTGTCCTCGTAACCCAACCTACCAAGCATTGCGTTGATGGCAGAGAAGGCAAAGCCAGTGACAATTCCCATTACCACGCCGCCTACAAAGAGCACCGTAAAAGATCCCGCCGCATCTATCAGGGAAAACGTTCCCGTAACGGCTGCTGCAACAGAGAACTGAAACGCGACAACGCCAGATGCGTCGTTAATCAGAGACTCTCCGGAGAGAAGCATCTCCTGGCGATGAGTCAGGTGGATGTTGGACTTGAGTGCGGTAACCGTGGCTGCATCAGTTGGTCCTAACGCTGAGGCTAGCGCAAACGCCGCAGCTAGAGGGATTGAGGGGACCATCAGATGGAGGGCGTAGCCGACCGAAAGAACGCTGACAACCACCAGTGCAATTGCCAGTGACAAAATGCTGTTCAGGTTAAGGAGAAGTGCACGAATGTTGGTTTCTCTCGTCTCGTTGAAGAGGAGTGGGGCAATGAAGAGCAGCATAAAGAGCTCGGACTCTAGGTGAATCTCTTGGACACTGGGCAAAATGAGCGCAACTAACAGGCCGATAATCACCTGGATAACCGGGATGGAGACGTTGACAAATTTGTCTATAACCGAGGAAGCTACGACGCAGGTCAAAACGATGAGCACAAATTCAAATGTCTCCAATATGCTTCCTTCCTAATCGTAGGGGGCAATGAAGTGTACCTCGCAGCTACAAAACCCCTAGGTAGAAGAATGCGTAGTCGAGGACGTTAATCAATATATAAATGCCAGCAAAAACTAGATACGGCCAGAGGTGCGCTTTAGTGATTGCAATAAACTCGCGGATAAATGCTGTAGGCCAGTACCAGCCTTTTGTATGAGATCCAATACCGTCTGCTTTAAGGCCTAGATTGTGAGCGTATTCAGCGCAACGGAAAACATGGAAATCGCTGGTAACAACCGCGGTAGTGAAGTCGGCGCTTATGGTAGAAGCTGCGTAAGAACCTCTGGACGAGTTTGCGTCAACGCTGATGGCACTGGCAGCTTCTGTGCGGTCATTGTTGATAACGCCTATCGAGTATTTAATATTTTCCCAGGTAGTGGTGGACTTGTCTTCCATGAGGATTGCATCGAGTGGAACGTCCTTTTCTAGAAGGTAGTCACGCATGGCTTGGGCTTCGGAGACAATTTCATCAGCACCTTGGCCCCCGGAAACAACAAACTTTCCGTGTTGATGCTGCTTGTTCCACAGCTCAAGTGCCTTATCGATTCTACCCGCAAGCAGCGGAGTTGGTCGCGAGCCATTAAGTCCGGCTCCATGAATAATGATGTAATCATAAGTGCGGCAGCGGGGAAGGATTCGGTATATCCACGAATAGAACAGCAAAGCTACAAAGGTAAACGAGAACCATAGGCCCTCAAGCACAAAGAGCCCCAGTAAAAAGACAACAATGCGGTGAGTATTTGGGTCCAAATAATTCACAATAGAGGGAGAAGCAATGAGCAGGATAAGAAATCCAGCCATCAAAAACGGCAACATTGATGTCAGCGAAAATCCATTATTTTTTACAACAACTACAGTATTAATCAGTAAGAAAATAATGGTCAAAAAGGGTGTTAACAGCACAAGAGCAATTAAAATTAATCCAAGAATAACGTTGTTAAACCTCAATACTAGAAGAACCGAGGACCATGCAAGAGCTGCAAACAGGAAAAGTGCATTGCGGAATTGTCGAGGCTCTTTGATAAATGAGTAAATAAATAACACTCCTGGAACGACCGCCGGAGCCAGTAGAAGGGCGTATGAAACTATATACTGCCAGTCAAGATGAACGCCAGCGTCTCTGA
>ERZ772910.897-NODE-897-length-16270-cov-3.186617_pt1 | contig 16270 bp, 16 predicted proteins | sample MGYA00511357_ERZ772910 | MGnify/ENA primary metagenome ERZ772910 (study PRJEB29015, sample SAMEA2738096) | human oral metagenome | biome: human oral; feature: human-associated habitat; material: saliva | place: China | collected 2193 ... | reverse complement strand
AGTGGCGGTAAGTTCGGAAAAGGGAATCCAGCAGAACGCATGTCTAAGGCGAATAAGGCATTTGGCCAAACTGCTGGAGGACAGGCCTTTGGTTCGAGTAAAGTTGAACGAGGTGAAGGTGCTTACAAAAAGGCTATGGATAACCTTAAAAAGCAAAACCCAGCACTCGCTAAAAGTCTTAGTGGTAATGAACACGCAATCAACAAGGCTGCAACAAGCATAGGTAGAGGTGAGCAATCGCTTAAATTCAATAATGGTGGAATGATGAGAACTCTTGATCAAGATAACTTCAACAAACTAGCCAAGAGTGATAAGGCTAACTTCACAGCTAATGGTGATGGTACTTACTCAGGGTTCTTTGCAGGATCTGGAGATAATTCGCCAATACTGGCAGCAAGAAGTGCCGCTGGAGCTAAAGCTCTCAACAGAGAGATGCAAGGCATTTATGACAAGTATTCGGATGAAATGAAGAGTTCAATGACTACATCATTTGGAGATTCTGTATCTACACTTTATGGTGGCGGTAAGGATCTTAATGAAATCATTATGGGTTCGTCTGCTGCATCTGTAACGCCAGCACATGATATATTTGCGGGTAGATATACGGGTGATGGTAATAATATGCTTAATGGATTCTCTACGGCAAATTATGATTCTGGTAAAGATGCTCTGGGTCACTATACAACAGGCGAAGCTATTTTCGGACTTAAAAGAGGAGATGACATTACGGGGTCGTTTGATGGCTATGACAAGATAGTCGTACCAAACACAGAAGATGAAATGTGTAATGCAGATGGTTCACATGGTGTTATGCCAGTATATGCTGATGGTAAAACAATGTATGCTGTTCAGGTAGCATCACTAGACCCTAGAGTAATTGCAGAAAACGAAAACTGGGTTGCTGATGCACAAAAGGGCGTGGTCAATGGAGCTGATGCTATATTAATTGACGGCAGAGCTATGATAGAGCTTGAAGGAGCTGGAGCTTTTGAGAACTCGCTTGCTAATGGCAACATAACGCCAGATCAAGCAAATGCGATTTACTTTAAGCCAAAGCCACTTCCAAGACAAAAGGATGCGTTTGAAGAGTTTGCAATGTAACGAAAGGGGGATGACAGCGTGGGCGATTTAAATAACAACATGAACGAAAGTGCTGGTAGAGAGCGCCAAGCTGTTAATGCCGCAAGAAGGGCCAAGAACGCAGCTAAAAGTGCTAAAAAAGCCGCCGCCGAGGGAGCTTCTAAAAAAGCGGCTACTGGTGCTGGCTCAAAGGCAGCTACGGTTAAAGGCGGTGCAGCGGCTGGTCCAGTAGGACTTGCTATTGGGGCGGCTGTTGCAGTAGCTCAATCCGAAACGGGCAAAAAGCTTATTGTTGGATTCTTGATTGTATTTATTCTTGTTCCAGCAATACTCCTTATGTCTCTTCCAAATCTTCTCTGGAATGTAATATTCCATGTTGATGATGAGATAGATCCAATTCAGGATAAAAAGATAGAACAAGAGCTTAATGCTGACTCAATCAAGCAAAAAGAACAAGAGTATGCTGATATAATAAGCTCTCATCTTACAGATTCGCATGAAGCTGTCTACGATAAGATAAAAGCAAAAGCAAAGGCTGATGGGGTTGACTATGAAGCAACACAGGCAAACATAGTTGACTCCACAGACTTTCTTGGAGCTGAGCAAACAAAGAATATGGATGCACAGTACCAAGTAGAACACTCTTTTTATGACGCTTTAAAGAAGAAAGGTTATTCGCAAATTGCATCACTTATAGCTATGGCCGCTGGCTCGTATTATACGGGGTCTAAATCCGATTACAATATAGATGCTATCGGTAGTGAAGGTCTTAGGGGTGATGCTGCGACTAAAGTTGGTATCATAAAGCTTAATAAAGATGGCTATGAGAGCTGGCTAAAGAAAAAGTTTGATCCGAAAGATGGTAGCGAACTTAGAACCAAAGCTACAGATATATCTAATCAGGCGGCTTATTTTGACGTTATGGCTAAAGACAAACTTAGTAAGGCTGAGTATAAAGCTTTAAAGAAAGAGTCTGATCCAAGCAAGGCCGCTAAGCTAATTACTAAGGTCATTGGTGATGATGATGGTTCTAAAAGAATCGTTAAAATCTCAGAGACAATGAAGCAAAAGCATTTGATTGGGAGAAAAGATGATGGAGGTAGCGACAAGGCTTCTGAAAAGAGCGATAGTGCGGTAGCTGTAAAGACGAGTGATAATCGTGCATCTGATAAGCTTTCGGCTATTAGAAGCAAGTCTGGTTATCCATCAAAAGAGATAGAGGCTCAGAAAAAGGCCGCTCTCGCTAAATATAAAAAGAACAAATCTAAGTTAGATGAAATATATAAAACCATGCTATCTAGCGGTCTTAGCCCTGCGGCTGCTGCTGGTATGCTTGGTAACTACTGGCAAGAGTCAAGGTGGAACACTTCTGCCATATCTAGTGATGGCCACGGCTCGAAAGGAATTGGTCAGTGGACTGGTGGTCGAGAAGCGGCGCTTCGAACTTTCATAAAAGGCAAGGGTGGAGATTTTAATGATATTTCACTTCAAGCAAAGTTCGGTGTATACGAGATCAAAGAGGGTGCTGAGCATAAGTCGTTTGGTAATTCAAGAAAGCTAAATGCGTATGCAAAAGGCTTCTTCTCTGTACCGTTAATAAAGAGCTACAAAGAGTACGCCGCTTGTGATGATCCTCTTACGGCAACAGTCAACTATGCGGCGTTAATAGAAAGGCCCTCTGTTCAGAAGGCTAATATGGCATCAAGATATGCTGGTGCAGAGGTCATACTAGAACAGTGCGGTGGTATATCAGCTTCTTCGTCTGGAGGTAGTGGAGACCCAAGCAATATAGGTGCTGGATCTAGGCAGATGGCATTAATACTTGCAGCTTTTTCTGTAAAAGAAGATCAGCTATATCCCGTACCCAAAATTGAGACTGATAAGGAAGAACCAAAAACATGGTTTGGTAAAGCTTATAAGACAGTTAAGTTTTTCACTTGGGGTAGACTTAAATTCAAGTATCAGGAATGGCGTAGGCATACGCAACCTAAAAAGGATTTAGAAGAAGCGTTAAGTAGCCACAATGGAGAACTCTATGACGTTGTCTATGGTGATATAGTTGAAAACGACGAGGGCAAGAAGGTTTATGCTTCGGTCGAAATTAAGCCAGCTTCGTCAGATAAAATTATGTCTAGTGTATTTGGAATGAATCCAGATGGCATATATAAAACCGAGGACGGGGTACTACTTGCTGGTAAAGATACAAGAGTTGGTGATGTTGTAACGACTACTGCTGATAACCATATGGAAATGCTATATGGCAATCATGATTATGGTAGTGGTGAAGGAAGTGCTGATGGAAGCGGTCTGATGGGAACAGTTGGTTCTGGTAAACTTGGGAATCCGCTTGGTAATGCTTCTTGGACTATTATTGCAACAAGAACATCTGATGGAAGATGGGGTAAACGACCAGGTCACATGAGAGGTTTTCATGATGGGTTAGATATGGTTACTGTTGGCGTTAAAACGCCTCCTGTTTATGCAGCGGAAGATGGTAAAGTTGTTTATGCTGCTTCTGGTAGTGGCTACCAAAAGCATGTAATAATCCTCCATCCTAATGGATATTCAACGCTATATGGCCATATGTCGGCAATCACGGTTTCTAAGGGTCAGACAGTAAAGAAAGGCCAGCAAGTAGGTAATGTTGGTAATGGTGACGGTAAGTATGGTTATCACCTTCACTTTAGAGTCCATAAGGGAGATAACGGAAACGGAGCAGATAATCCTGCTGTATCGGTAGATCCAGAGACTTTGATCGAAAAAGGCAAAGGTTTTAGAAAATAATCACCTAAGCCTATTGGATTTGAAGCTCGGTATGTTATAATGAATATGGACTTAGGTCCACTCCTTTCTTTGTGTAGACAAAAGATTGGTTTTTCATTTTTATTTTCGGCAGGGAGCGGATTTTCCGCTCCTTTTGCTTTAAGGAGATTTAACATGTATGACGATGACAATTACGAACAGGCCCAGTATTTCATCCCAATCAATATAGGAGATGATGGTGGAGTTCTTGGGGGAAGGTTCAAAAAGAGAAATATGATAGAAGCCGTAGTTATAGGCTTACTACTTACACTTGTATGGAAAATTATATTTTATCCATATGACATAATTATAAAAATAGTAGCATATATAATACTAGTTATACCAGTAGTGCTTTTCGCTATTATTGGAGTAAATAACGAGTCGTTTCTGGAATTCTTGCTAGAATATCTCGCATACAAGAAAAAGAGGCGAAAGATGAAATTTAGACTTCCAATGAAACTTTCCGAAAAAAGAAAGAAAAAGCTATTGGGAAAATAGACTGAGTATGCTATAATATGATTAAGGGGGCGGGCAACTCCCTACGGGCATGATTGCCAAACTTCCATGAAGATTGCCTTCCTTTGTTTTAATAATGATTTTGTACGGGCATCAGAGAGGGTTTTCCCTCTCTTTTGCTTTGCGTAAAAGGAGAAAAAATGAAGAAGTTTTTAGTAATACTAATGATATTAACAATTCCGCTATCGCTTGCAGCTTGCGGTAAAGATAAGGTGGCGACAAAGAAGGGCGAAGCAATCAAATATACACTTGATGAGATTTATGAGAACAACAAATTTGGGTTTTATGTTAAGAATACAGATAATACATTTACGCCGCTAAATAGATCGGTGCAAGGCTACGAAGAACCATCAACTGATCACGACCCAACCAGAAGTTTATGGTGGGCTAATGTAGATAATAAAAAGCAGAAACTTGATTACGATAAAATAACACCTAGAGTTACAAGTAAGACTCCTCTAGTGGCTGTTTTTAAGAAGCAAGATGATATGCCTAAAGAATACACGCTAGAGAGGTTTAAGTCTCTTGGATATACTATTGGTGCAAGAGTTTCTCTTGGTGATGATGAGAACTCTATGTTTGTATCAACTCAAAACGTATGTTCTGGCTCGCAAGTTACTACTGTTTTTACTAGCCCAGATCTTGATGAGCTGCTGGAAATAAGCAAGATTAATAATTCTAAGAAGTTACCATTTAGCAATGTCGATACGGATGTGAATGCGCTAGTTGGACTTCAAAAGAATAAGTTCTATAAGTTGACGTTATTTGTAGGTACACAGACAAAGACTGTAACGGTTAAAGCAGATACTAAGATATTTAAGTCTGCTGAAATAACTGTCCTGAACAACCCAATCAAAAAGACAGGGAAGCAGTATTTCGTTGTTAATTTGCCAGATAACTTAAAAGAGGGGTATTATTATTTGAATGATGTTGGGATGTTTAAGCACTAAAAAAGCTATCGTAACGCTTATGATAGCTATTATGGTTATGAGCCTATGCTCATGTCAAAGCAAACAGGGTCATAATACAAAAAAGGCAAAACAGATCGATTTGTCTAAAATGAATGAGAATGTTGAATATAGTGAAGTGGCTAGGATAATAGCCAATATAGATAAATACCGTGGGGATATGTTAAAGGTACACGGAACATATTATATGATTGGCAAGGTCAAGGTCATCAGGTTTTATGATGCTGCTAGATGCTGCTCTATTGACGTTGATTTTGAAAGTAACGATAAGTTCTCTGATGGGGAAGCTATTACCATAGAAGGCAAAGTGGATAGTTATTATGCTGAGAATAATGATCTTGATAAACTGCCAATTATAAAGAAAGCGAGGAAGTTGTAGTGGTTACACTAAGATTTTATGATAATGAAAGTATTGAGGCACAGATACTTGGAAGCTTAATGGTTGACGGGGAGCGATATGCGGCTTTTCTTGGCGAAGATAAATCTGTTTATCTTTATAAGTGCAAGAAGAAAGGTAATGATTATGAGCTAACCGAAATAACCGATAAAAAAGAGTTTAAGAATGTTTGCAACAAAATGAATGAGTTTGTCAGGAGGTAGAATATGGATAAGAGTTTTTTAGAGCCTAAAGACCTAGACGAAAACATCATAGCTTTAAGTGAGGATATGCTGAGTACAACATATGACAATGTTTCTGACATTGAACGTATAAAGGATAAATACGGACTAACCGAACAAGTTGCAAGAGAAGTTGAAGAAGATGAGGAAGAAGAGGTCGCTTCAATTGAGGCTAATGACGAACTACCTTTTAAAGAAAATGAAAAAAGGGGAAACGCAAAGAAGATAGAGCCAGAAAGACCAAAAGAGCCTCTTTATTCTGAGGAGAAAACGACATTCCTTGGGGCTAACGATAAAAACCCAATCCTTAAGGATTTAAGCACTGGTGATGTATATGAGGTCACAAGCAATCCATTTGCGATCGGTAAGAGCCAAACATGTAATTTGGTTATAGCTGATAAGGTTGTATCAAGACATCATGCGGAAGTGGTTCAGTATGGAGATAAGTATTTTATCAAGGATTTAAGTTCGACTAACGGAACATTCATAAATGGTAATAAACTTATGGCTGATACAGATGTTGAACTTAAAGATGGCCAAGAGATTATTTTCGCAAATAAGAAATTCATATATCGTTATTAGAGGGGGATTGTATGAAGAAAAATCAAATAATGTTAACGTGTAGCGGTTTGATGCTTATACTGCAATCAGTTGCCTATTATATAGTCTGGAGTTCTGGATATAGCGAAACTATGTTAAGGAGAACGCTACTAATTGAATTATTTACTTTAGCTTATTTACTTCTTACTGTGCGCAGAGTTTATTCAAATCCTGATGAGAGTATGGTTGGTTTTTGCATAGCTTATATTGCAGCATTATTTATGATGTTCCCAGTATTAGGTATTCTGCTTTTCTTGCAGTTTAAGCTTGCACTAATAGAGCTGCTTGTTATAGTTCTGGCTATAGTTGTGGCCATAGTTGATAAGAAAAGGAGCAATTAATGAAAATATCTACGATTACAGATCAGAATAAAAGGGAGTATAATCAGGATAATAAATTCGTTATTCCCAAGGTGGTAAATGGAGATAAGGTTTTGCTTGCCGCTGTCGCAGATGGCATGGGTGGTACTGATGAGGGTGGTGAGGCCTCAAGAAGAGTTAAGGTTGTACTAGAACGCTGGTTTGAGGATAACATCAAGGAGTTACATAGTCAGACGAAGATAAAGAATTCGCTGAATAAGGCCCTTAAGGATATTAATGATGAGATATATTCTTATGGAAAGGAGAATCTCTGCTCGCTAGGAACGACTGCTGCAATCATTATTCTTAAAGATAAAGAATACATAGTTGCCAATATAGGAGATTCAAGAGTATATAAGTTCAGTTCTAAGCCAATACAGATTACAAAGGATCAGACACTCGCTCAAAGAGAAATAGATGCTGGTAATATGACGGTAGAAGAGGCAAAGTTAGACAAGAAGTCTCATACATTAACACAGTGTCTTGGTATGAGTAATGATGTCGAGCCAGATTTCTTTAGAGGTAAATATAAGGATGGCGATTTCTTCCTTCTTTGCTCAGATGGTTTATATAATCGCATAGAGATTGAGGATATTGAAGAAGTTATTAGGCAGAAAAAGAAGAATACAAAAGAAAAACTAACCGAGCTTGTTATCATGTCAAAAGAAACGGGGGAAACAGACAATATTACGGGTATACTAATAGAGATTTAAACCTGCGAGAACCACGAAAATTTGACCGTAGCGGAGTTTTTACAGCCATTGATATAGGTAGGGTTGATAAATGGGTATCGACCCTCTTTTTTTATTGCCTCTATATTTTCGCAGACAAGTATTTTCTCTAACGGTTTTCGCATATGAATATTTTAAAGTTCTACGGGCTTGCTAGGTTTATAAATTTCTCATCTGCGAAAACAGCTTGCTTATATCGGATAAATAAGCTATAATACTTGCATATTATAGTTCGTTTTTAAAGTTTGTTTAAGAAGTTCTATATTAATATAAATAATGATAGCAGACCGAGAGGTTTGTTTTTTAATTTTCAGGCATGCCACACGGTATGTCTTTTAATATACAAAGTTGTTTTAAAATAAAAGGAGAAACAAAAAATGAAAGAGGTAAATGAGTTTGTCATAAATTTTATCGGCTGGATGATAGTTGCTATTATCACGGGAACTATTCATCTGGAACTAGGCATACACAGCTCGGACGCTTTTTATTGGATTTCTAAGATCCTGTTTTTAGTAGTGCTTATTGGTGGACCAGTTCTATGTCTTATAAATTTATAAGAGAAGAAAGAGGAAATAAAAATGAACGCAGTAGAAAAAACAAAGTACATTTCATTTCTAGGAAAGCTTGATGCTTTTGGAAACCTTCTGTTCATAGAAGATGGTGCGGCTAATATCTTGGCTATGCCTTTAAGCATTAAGCCGCTAAGAGGTTTTTTTGAGCTTTACTACAAAGAAAGCGAAGAAGAGCCAATCAAAAAAGAAAATCGCCTAAAGGGGAGCTTTATAATCATGGACCTAGAAGAAGTGATTAAGCTTGTAAAGAAAGTAATTGTTGTTTAAAAAGGAGAAAATAAAAATGAAAAAAAATTATGAAGCGCTGGTTAGTTTTTTCGCAGATGACGAGTTCATCTTAGAAATGATTGCAGACGCAATGAAGAGTTTTCCTGAGTATGTGAATAGAGTATACTCAATGGAGACTCAGATGGCTATCATCTCTGTAAGATATGATGGCGAAGAAAGAGCTAGCAGAATAGCATCTCTTGATCAGAAGAGAAGAGATGCTCATGAAGTGGCTATCGGAAGTTGCAAGATGCTTAATCGTCTAGCAGAAGAAGCTGGCGTTGAGAAGTTCTGCCCTGAAACTGATGACAGATATGTTGTCGGAGACTTTTGTGCATTAATTGTTTCTGAGTTCTTTGCTTCTGGCAAGAGCTATAGTAGCCTCGACGAACTCATAGCGAACATGAAGGAGTCCGTGAAAGGGGGTATGAATGCTTAGAAGAAAGATTGGTGATATGACACTGACTCGGTACAAGGAGGGTGATTATACTATTGATGTCAAGCGATCTCCTGACATTGAGGTAATATCCTACAGACACCGAGACCCGCTTTTGCCAGAACTTAAATTTGTTAACGGTTCAGCAAACATTATTTTTAATAATGATGTATTTTCCAAGGATGACATCGACAGTCTGGTAGATCATCTAAAAGAACTAAAAGAAATTAGCCCCTCGAAGTAGGGGCTTTTCTTTTTGCAATAACTTGGAGATATTGGTTGTATATGATATAATAAAGTAAAGGAGCGGGTAATGTTCAGGGAAGAAATTATAGACATTCTAAATAAAAGCAAGCCATTAAAATCGGATTATGATACTTATTATTTTCTTTATAAAATCAATCCAGACGAATCACTAGTCAAGGTAGATCGTGATGATATTGAAGATATGGTAAGCGGAATAAGGGATGCTTTATCGCCATATGACATAGATGAAGGCGAACTGTTACTACCATACAAAATTATCGTATATGAGTTTTTTGATAGCTCTTTGGCAATCAAAGAATATGATTGCACTTATAAGGCGAATAATCTTAATGTTATCTTAGATTATGTGAATATGAGAAGAACAAAAAGTTATGGAGCTGATTCCATAAGGCTTATTTATTTTGACAATCTGGCGGTTGTTACGAAGATGAAAGGTGAACGCTTTATTAGTCTGCCAATCAGTATGCCTATTGATTATCTGCCATCAAGCGAATCTTTAGTGTTAAAGTGCAAGGACTTTTTGATTGCTAGAGATTTTGTTAGGGAGAGTGAGAGATACGGCAGCGTAGAAAATAAAACATTAACATATCAAGATGTAATGGGGCATAGCAGCCGAAATGAAGCATTGCTTAATAAGTGGAAGAGATTAAAGAACATAACCAAGTATGTTAAGATCAATAAGTATTCATTTAAGGAAATTGCTGCTATACTGAAATTAAAGCAAAAGGTGACTGATGCTGAATTTGTTAAATTTATAAATTGGTATGCTCAGGTCCATAGAAAAGAATATTTCACCAAGTTCAAATCAACAATGAATAAAGAATATTGGTTTTATATGTATTCAAGTTATGTAAGCTCTAGGTGCGGGATAAGCTTACCAGATAAATATATGGGAAATGATTTTCCTTGCGGAATGAGTGTTCTCAAAGATACAATGAATATGCTTTCGGTGTTAAAGGAGAAATCGGAGGTTTCAGCAAGAAGCATAGATGGACTTAGGCGTTGGCATGATGAGGTTTTAGCTAGATATTTGGAAGTAGAAAATAAACTTAGTAAAAAGAAAATTAAACTAACAAAAGAGTGGAAACACATAAAAGATAATTTGGAAAAGTCATCTCTTAACGTGACTGTTCTTGACAGCGAATACCTCTTAGCTGAGGAAGGCAAGCGAATGAAAAACTGTGTTCGTTCGTACTATGATTTTGTTAAGAGTGGGAGTTCTTTCATATTCCATGTAGACTATAAGCGAAAAGGATATTGCTGTGAATTGCAAATGAATGAAGGTTTGCCATATATCGCTCAACTTCTCGGATCTTGCAATAGTGTTGATGTTCCGCAGAGTTTAACAAATAAGATAACCAAAGTAATTAGAAAGGGAAATTGATGGCCAAAATAGGAAATGAAATAATAGATAGCAAATATGAAATATTAAAGCTTCTCAATGCGGGAGGAATGAATAGTGCTATCTATTTAGCGTTAGATAAGAAGCTTAATAAGCAGTGGGCTATTAAAAAGGTGAGGAAGAGTTCGTCTCAGACGACATCTATGTTAATGGCTGAGGCGTCAATCATGAAGAACCTAGACCACCCTATGCTTCCAAGAATTGTAGGCATTGAAGAAGATCCTAAGTTTTTTTATATAATTATGGATTTTGTTCAGGGAGAAAACCTTAAGACTGTAGTCACTTCTAGTGGGCCACAGGCACAAGATACTGTTGTATCATGGGGTGTTAAGTTATGTGATGTGCTGACATATCTTCACGGCAAGGGCATTGTGTACAGAGATATGAAGCCAGCAAACATAATGCTGTCGCCAGACGGTAATATCAAACTAATAGATTTTGGTATCGCTAGAGAATACAAGGAGAACGCAAGCGAAGATACAACAGCTTTAGGAACAGAAGGCTACGCAGCTCCAGAGCAGTACGAAGGAAAGGGCCAAACAGATGCTAGAACTGATGTATATGGCATGGGAATTACGCTCTTTCAGCTTTTAACAGGCGTAAATCCATCTTCGTATCAGGAGAATATATTTAGTATTAGATTACAGAATCCAAATCTGTCGTCTGGGCTAGATAAGATTATCCTCAAATGCACTAACAAAGATCCAAAAAAGAGATACCAAAGCACAGAAGAACTTAAAAAGGCGCTGCTTAATTATAGAAAACTTGATGATAAGTTTTTAAAGAAACAGAAGAAGGTGATTAAGAAGTTCTTTACGCTATTGGGGCTATCTACCTTATGCTTTGTTATTGCGGGAGGCTCGTTTATTGCTTCTTACTTCCAGAAAAATAACAGATACTCGGCGCTGCTGTCGGGAGTTCCAAGTAAGGCCAATATCATAAAGGCAATTGATGTAAAGCCATCAGAAACTGCTGGGTATGTAGCACTACTTAACTATTACGGCAAAGAAATAGATCAGAATGAGCTATCTGAGTTTTCTCATATATATGGGGAACATAGAGAGGATATTACTGAAATAGAAGATGTATCTATGATTGCAGGGGAAAAGATTCTTGGCTCGTATAGTGAGAAGTCTATCAGAGCGAAGCTTGTTGCTGGAGAACCATATTTTAATGCGGCGAGTAAAAAATACTCATCTGCGAAAATATATGTAAGTATGGCTAAGTTTTATAGAGCATATATCATGCAAGATGACTCCGCAATCGTAAAAGAACCGTCAAAGAAAGACTATGAAAAGCTACTGCATGGCATGAGTGACATTCTAAAAGAAAATGAAAAGCTAGATAGTGATGACAAACATAGTATTATGCTTGCTTCCGATCAGTTAATTCTTGGACTGCTTTCGGAAAACGCAGATTCAATGAGAGAGCAAAAGATTTCAAAGTCAGATCTTACGTCAATTGTGTCAGCCGTTGAGAAAAATATTGATAGTATAAACACGAGGGTTAAGGTGTTGAAAGAGAAGAAAGAGGCTGTTAAGGCTTCTGTCGTTACAGCAAAAGAAAAAATCGAGCTTGCGTATAACGCTCCAAAGGAAGGCGGTGAAGAATAATGGTGTTAGATTATATTAGTAAGATATTCCTTGTGTTAGGCATTTTATTCTTTATTGCAGCACTATATCATTTGTACAAAAATGATGTTTTGGAAACAATCTCTGGGGTAAAGGAGTTTGAACAAGCACAGGAAATTTATAACCAGAAACTTGATGAAAGCAGAAAGGTCTTTGATGATCTGTATAAGAAAAATATCAATCGTGGCGGTGATACTGGTGAGGTTAAAATTTTAAGCGAGCTAAGTATTATCCCAGCGAAGTCAGATGCAAGCAAAGAACTTGAAGATCTTGAAGCTTTGTATAAAAAGGCTGAGGCTAGAATGAATAGTGAACAGAATAATAAAGTTACTTATGAAGAAAAAACAAGCTTTTTGGAAGAGGATGAAAAAACTGATTTCCTCCCAGTAGGAGATGAAAAGACGGACTTTCTTGATACTGACGAAGAGAAAACAATGTTTTTAGAGGAAGACGAAGAGAAAACGACTTTCTTGGAAGATAGTAACGAGAAAACAGCATTTCTTGGCGTAGAAGATGAAAAGACTGAATTTCTCTCAGATGACGAGGAAAAGACAATATTTTTAGATTAAGTGCTTGTATATTTCGGTCGATTATGTTATACTTAACTCATACAAGAGAAATAATAGTTGATATTCCTTTGCGCTAAGGAATGTCTAGTAGAAAATGGCGGCCACCAGGGCCGTCTTTTCTTTATTTGAAGTACTTGTATTTTGAACGTAATTAAGATATAATGTTCCCATAATTTAGAACAAAAAAAATAACAGAAAGGCGAAAAGGTAATGATTGCAAAAAGAAAAACCGTCTTGTCTGCATTGATAGTTATAATGCTGATTGCAAGCATGACTATGTTTTATGCGGGAGAAGAAAAGAAGGGTGTGACTATTGAAGGACTTCCAGATAAGGCTGCTCAATCAATAGAAAAAATTGTTGTTAATACTGATAAGGATGTAGTAGGCGACAAAATTAAGGTTGAAGTTAAACAAGATTCGACATCTATTCTGTCAAAAGAGTATTCTGTTGGCGAAGATATATCTCTGAAAGATCTGAAAAAAGATGGAAAGTATAAGCTTGTTGTTAGTGGAGAATATAAAGATTCTGCTAAGAAATTCACTATTGAAAAATACTTTAATATTGATAATGAAAAGCCAACATTCGATATTAAAGGCGTGAAAGACGGGGCTATCACCAATCAGGATATAACACTTAACGTAAAGGCAAATGACAATATTGATGTTGATGTAGATAAGTCAAGCATAACACTATCTGGTGAGAACATTAAAGGATCAGCTTTAAACAGAAATCTAACAATATCTAAAGAGGGCCATTATGACCTTAGGGTAGTTATTGTAGATGCTGCTGGAAATGAAGCTAAAAAGGACATTTCGTTTACAATAGACAAAACAAAGCCTGTTATTAGTTCAAAGACTGTTGATGGTGCTTTTGTTAAAAAGATAAGCGATGTTGAGTTTGCTACTGATGATGCGAATATTGAAAAGATGGAGCTTACTCTTGCAAAGCAGAATAGTTCTCCAATCACAATTACTAAAGAGGGTAATTCTATATCATTAAAGGATGAACCATCTGGAGATGTAGTTGATGAACTATGGAATATTACAGTAAAAGCTACAGATAAGGCAGGAAACGTAGAAGTTAAGTCTCTATCTATTCACAAAGATAACGTAGCACCAAAAGTAGATATTAATGGCGTAGAGGATGGTAAGTTTTACAACAAAGACGTAAATATTAAAGCCTCAGTTGAAGATGCTAATATTTCTACTAAGGAAATGACTATCAACGGATCGGCAGCAAGTGGACTTGAACAGACAATCACCAAAGAGGGTGAGTATGATGTGTCTGTTAAGGCAGTAGATAAGTCTGGTAACGAGACTGTAAAGAGTCTGCATTTCACTATTGATAAAACTCCACCAGTAACCACTATTAGTGGCCTAACAGCAAAGAGGCATTATCAAAAGCCAGATATGGCAAAGTTCTCTGCAAATGAAGTAGCTGAAATCCGCTATGAAGTGATTGCGGATGGCAAGACTATCAAGGAAGGCAAGGGAGACGCTTTTGATGGATATACTGTAGATGGAGATTATACAGTTAAGGCTTGGTCTATTGACAGAGCTGGCAATGTAGGTGAGAAGGCTTCTGTTTCATTCGTAAAAGATAGCACAGCGCCGACTGTTGACCTGTCTGGCGTTTCTGAGGGTAAGTATTACAATACCAATAAGGGCGTGTCTATATCTGTAAATGAGCGTTATTACGACACAAACAAGGTTAGCGTAACAGCATATAGAGAGAGAAAAGGACAGAAGTATAGTGTTCCATTCTCGTTTAAGAGCAATGCGGTTAACAGCACTAATACGCTTAATGCTACAGAAACAGGAACGTATCGCATTACTGTTTCGGCGGTAGATGAGGCTGGAAATAAATCGAAAACCAAGAGCATTACCTTTACTGTAGATAAAGAAAAGCCTGTTATCACTATTAATGTAAAGGCTAATAATGGCAGTGCTGATGCAGCCGCTCCAGAAGTTGTTGTAAAAGAGGATTATATGGCTAACAAGAATATTGGAATTGTTAAATCTTTTGGAGATTCTTCAAAAGAGCCATCATTCTCAGATAGCTTTACAGAGCAGGGTGGCAGCAGGAAATATCAAGGCATGCCTAAGAAGAAGGCTTATGACGGCGTATATACTGTGAAAGCTACTGTTACAGATAAAGCAGGGAATTCGGCAACTCTTTCTAAAACATTTACAGTTAATAGATTTGGTTCTCTCTTTGTGATTAAGGAGTCGCCAAGCAAGAAGTATCAAAAATCTGTTAACAAGGATGTTGTTATAGAGGAAATGAATGTCGGTGGAATTAATGAGTATAAAGCAGAAGTAACCCTAGACGATCAGACTACCGAGGCAAGCGGTGTAACCGTATCAAAGACGGGATATACTACGCTATATACAATTCCAAAGGAGAATTTCGACAAAGAGGGTGTTTATAGAGTTAATCTTGTTACTCGTGATGCAGAAGGTAATACATCAGAGTCAAAGAAGGCTAAAGATGGAGATATTTGGTTTGCTGTTGACAAGACTGCTCCAATAATCTCTTACTCAGGAGTAGAGTCTAATCACATCTATAAGAAAAACTCTATGAAGCTATATGTTAATTCAAGAGATACAATCTCGAAATCTGTTACAGAGGTTAGAGCGAATGGCGAAGTTCTTGATTCGCACAAGGACGAGAAAGGAACTTACGTTAAGCTAACTAAGGGTATTAATCAGAAGGTTGAGATTACAGCTACAGACAAGGCGGGCAATGAGGCAAGCAAGGTGCTTACAGATGTAACAGTATCAGATAGCCCATTTGCATATCTACTTGCTAACAAGCTGATCATGTTTGGTCTTATCGCACTTATTGCTATGATTGGTGGCGGTGCTATCTACATGGCGAAGAAGCGTAAGATAAATAAAGAAACTGGGGAAGATGACCTAATCTTCTAATAGTTAGCCCTCACTAGAGGGCTTTTATTATGCCTGAAATCGTGCAAAATTTAGCCATAGCGGGGGTTTTATGGCGTTTAGGTATATTGATGTGGCTAGGTGAATTAATTACAGAACAAGGTATTGGAAATGGTATCTCACTTCTAGTTTTTGCCGGTATTTTATCTCAGTTACCAAGTAATCTAGGTTATATATGGAATTTAATAACTGACACTTCAATGGGCAAACTAAATGTTTTTGGATGGTTCGAGCTTCCTATTAGCGCCATTGGAACATTCTCAGTTATAGGATTACTAATAATTGGCATAATAACTCTCTATTACTTAGTTAAGATTAATGAAGCTCAGAGAATTATCGTAATCAATTATGCAAAACGAGTTCGAGGAAACACCGAATATGATGGTATTAAATCAATATTACCAATTAAACTAATTGCTGCTGGTGTTATTCCTATAATCTTTGCTGTAGCTTTCTTATCCCTACCAGCATTTATTGGACAAATCCTTGTAGCTTCCGGTAAC
>ERZ772910.896-NODE-896-length-16276-cov-6.947660_pt1 | contig 16276 bp, 18 predicted proteins | sample MGYA00511357_ERZ772910 | MGnify/ENA primary metagenome ERZ772910 (study PRJEB29015, sample SAMEA2738096) | human oral metagenome | biome: human oral; feature: human-associated habitat; material: saliva | place: China | collected 2193 ... | reverse complement strand
GAAACAATCGGTGAATACCCACGTTGGGGTGAAGATGACCCACGTTCAAACGAATTGGCAGAATGGTTGATCGAAGCTTACACAACTCGTCTACGTAGCCACAAACTTTACAAAGACGCAGAAGCTACAGTTTCACTTTTGACTATCACATCTAACGTTGCTTACTCTAAACAAACTGGTAACTCACCAGTCCACAAAGGTGTATACCTCAACGAAGATGGTTCTGTGAACTTGTCTAAACTTGAATTCTTCTCACCAGGTGCTAACCCATCTAACAAAGCTAAAGGTGGATGGTTGCAAAACTTGAACTCACTTTCTAGCCTTGACTTTAGTTATGCAGCTGATGGTATCTCATTGACTACACAAGTATCACCTCGTGCTCTTGGTAAGACTCGTGACGAACAAGTTGATAACTTGGTAACAATCCTTGATGGTTACTTTGAAAACGGTGGACAACACGTTAACTTGAACGTTATGGACTTGAACGATGTTTACGAAAAGATCATGTCAGGTGAAGACGTTATCGTACGTATCTCTGGATACTGTGTAAACACTAAATACCTCACTCCAGAACAAAAAACTGAATTGACACAACGTGTCTTCCACGAAGTTCTTTCAATGGACGACGCTTTGGGATAAAATAACTAAAGAGCTCGCAATAGCGGGTTCTTTTATTTTTGCAAAAAACTAGTTTTCATTACATTTTTCTAAAACTACTATCATTTACATTTGACTTTTTATAAGATAAGCTATAAAATAAAAGCGTTTCCGTTTGGTATCTCCAAACACTTCCTTCTCAGAAGCACCTTAGAGAAACGATACTCAATGACTGTTAAACGGATGGTTTCTAATAACACGTAGACTATCATTGTTATAAGATTAAAGAGTATAAGGAGGACAAATGAATAAGAAAAGTTTTAAGCTAATTGGATTAGTGTTTCTCGTAGCAAGCACTGTCCTACTCGTAGCCTGCCAGTCTGATACCAAGACCGAATCCTCAAAGCCCAAGGACGTTCAATGGGGGTATACTGGCTCTACTGGTCCAGACCATTGAGGTGACCTTTCTAAAGATTATGAACTCAGCAAAAATGGTAAAGAACAATCTCCGATCAATATCACCGGAGCTGAGGACGTTGATCTTCCAGAACTAAACCTTAATAATCAAGAATCAGAAGCTCAAGTTGAAAATAACGGGCATACGATTGAAGTCAGCTTTAAAAATCCAAAGAATACCCTAACGATTGGTGATGATGTCTATAAATTACAGCAGTTCCATTTTCACGCACCTAGTGAGAATGAAATTGATGGTCAGACTTATCCTCTAGAGGGGCATTTCGTCTATAAGACAGATAATGGGAAAATCACAGTTATCTCAGTTCTCTATAATTATGGCGATGAAAATCAAGCCTTAAAACAAATCTGGGATAAAATGCCTCAGGCGGCCAATACAGAAACCGAGCTTCCTCAGGCTATATCACTAGACGATTTCTATCCTGAAGACAAGGACTACTACAACTTCGAAGGTTCCTTGACAACACCGCCATGTACTGAGGGTGTTAACTGGATTGTCTTCAAGAATCAAGAAACCGTTAGCAAGGAGCAAGTGGAAAAATTCACTCAAACCCTTGGATTTGAAAACAATCGTCCTATCCAAGATACAAACGGCCGAAAAATTAAAGAATAAAACAAGATAAAAAGCTTGATGATACCTCCTCGCATCGAGCTTTTTTTCATTGACAACTAACTATAGACTTTGTTACACTTGCCCTATGATTATCAAACATACAAGAGATACACTCTCAGAAACTTACCTCGATGCCGTAGCCATCCGAAACACTGTTTTTGTTAAGGGGCAAGGTGTTCCTCGCTCCATCGAGATTGATGCGAATGAAGCCTACTGCATCCACTTTGTTCTATATGATGACAAAGGCAAGGCTGCAGCAACCGTACGCCTACTACCGAATAAAGACTTGACTCAGGTTACCCTCCAACGTATGGCGGTGCTCGATGCCTACCAAGGTCAAGGTCTGGGGAGCATTCTCCTAAAAGAAGCTGAAGATTTTGCACAAGAACAAGGCTTCCAGACTATTTCTCTCCATGCTCAACTCGGTGCACTTAAGTTCTACCGCAACAATGGCTATCAAGAAGTCGGTAACATCTTTGAAGAAGCTGGTATCCAACACATTACTGTTGAAAAATCCTTAATAAGCAAAAAAGCTTAAGCAGTTGACCTACTGCTTAAGCTTCTTCTTTTGTCGCAAATATAGGATAACCATGCTCGACAGCTAGAACTGTCACATTTTTTCTAGCTTTTAATCTCTCTGTGATTTTTTTCCAGCTACGATTTCCCATAATGATAACGATTATCGTTACCATATAAACTAAAAAAGCAGGATATCTAGCAAAGTCGGTAAATGTCAATTTTAGGGACTCCAGAATTTTCCTGAGTATAAAGGCGTAACCAATCACAATATGAGTGAGTCCACAAAAGTACCCTAAACATATAAGCAAATACTCTATTTGAAGCTTCTTGGAACGCTTTTTGTAGAGTAACTTATAGTCTTGACCACACTTTTCAAACACAGGAAAATGAATATCAAACCCTCTTCTCATACGAAGGACTCTTAAATCGGGTTGGGCACGATACCCAAGGCAATGAATCAGTTTGTATAGTAGCTCTCTTATCAAAATATAAAAAGAAATAATAAGGTTAGATAACAAGCTAATAAATACCAAAACTACAAAAGAGCCTACATCTCTATCCGTCGTCAAAAAAATGATCACCACTGTAAAACACATACCACAGACAAAGAGACTACTCCCGTTAAGCATGCAAAAGAGCAGACTCAGAAACCAGGGGACAAATCTACTTTGTTTAGGTGGCTTAAGCGACCGTTGCATTATGAACTCCTTCTTCATGATTCCAATCAAAACATGGTAATTTTTGATTAACTTGGTGAGCCCTTCGCATAAGCATCACTTTAGTCTTTATTTCTTTAGAAAAATAGGGTAAAAATACTCCTCTGAGATAACTTTTAAGTTAAAATAACGGACAAAGTGACTTTTCAGATGTATGAGCCATCTTACAGAAAAAATCAAAACACCACATAAGAGCAAGAAGATTATATAGCCAACTTTTCCTAAGGTGAAGCTATAACCGATTAGAATAACTAAGATGATTAAGAGATAGAGTCTACCAAGAGTCGCTAGGAAATAAAGAAATTGATGTCTAAGAGAGCGCTTATCATATAGTATTTTGTAGGCATCTGTCGTTTTTTCAAAAAATACTATATATGACGTTCTACCTCGGTAATCCTCTTCTCCAAAGGGGCGGGCATGATAACCACAGAAATGAAAAAGTTTAAATATGATGCCATGTCCCATCCTATAAAATGTCACACCCAAAAGTATGACATCAATAACTTTTGGAATATCCACCTCTTGCCCGACCTGACCAACACCAAATAGATGCTTCAGCCATACAAATGTCACATAAGACAAGACTATCAAACATATCTTCAAAAAGATAAACAATTGTGTCGCCCCGACACTAATCTCACCTTCTAGAGGATTAAAAGATGCCCCTCTTCTATTTTTATTTGTCAGAATGTACCAACTCCTTCTTCATTATCTCAATTAAAACATCTCTGTCCTTAATCCATTGAGCTCTCTCATCCTTGTAGTAAGTACGATTACTGAGGAAAATCGCCGCACGTTGAGCTGGGATGTTAATCAGAACAAAGGTACCTGTATAACCAGTATGAAGAATCCACTCTCCTTGAAGGTCCCAAGCGACACTACGTTCCTTGTTGGATTGGCTGATATTCTGCGTCATATTTTTAGCAAAATCATCCGTCAAATAATGGTTAACAAAAATCTCTAAGTCTTTTAAGGTTGAAAAGAGACCTGCCGACCCTGTATGTTCTTTGAGAACTCGAGCCTTGGGATCATGAACAATCCCTCCCGGAACCCCCTCAACCGTTGGAACAGCTACCTCAACTGGCCCAAACCCTGTTTCAAACATACCAAACGGTTGAAAAATCTCGGAGTCAAAGAGCTTATCCAGTGTTTGTCCAGAGACTTTCTCAAGCATCAAGCCTAGGAGAATAAAATTAATATCTGTATACAAGAAAGGTTTGTCTGCCTTAACTTTGATGGCATTAATAGCAGCAATCAAGCCAGCTTGGTCTAAGTCATCACGATTTGGAATAAAAGGATCAATGCCACTACTGTGAGAAAGAAGCTGACGAAGGGTTAACGTCTTATCCACTACTTCAGGATAATAGGTCGATAGTTTCTCATCCAAGTCCAATTTTCCAGCCTGCAAGTAGAAAAGACAGAGGGTCCCAACTCCGACTACCTTGGAAACACTAGCCAGATCATAGGTCAGTCCTGGAACTACCGGATGCTTTCCATCCTGAGTTCCTAGATAATGCTCCTGCCAATCTTGTCCGTCATAAAGTGCAAGGCTGGCACCTGGAAAGATGTCAGCCTTGATGTAGTCTGTAATTGTTGACAATGTTTGTTGAAAATTAGTCATTACTTTGTAAACCAAACCTCAATATTACTCATGTCAGTGAGTGCGAGCAAGTTCCCTTTGCTGTCTAGGTAACTAGAGAACTGTTCTTTTTCAAGTTTATCATGCAAGGCAACCAAGTTATAGTCTTCTGCTACCTTAAACTCTAGAATTTCCAAATCCCAAGTCTGGTCTGGACTCACTTGGAGGTCAGGACCTTCTGCTTTTTCAAAGTGGATAGACAAAGGCAATTCTTCGCCAAAAAGATTATCGTAGAAGAAAGCTGCTTGGGCTGTATCAACAACGTTCAAGGTCAAAGACTCAACCGTAAAGTCTGACACTCCTTTGAAATCTTCTTTTTCTTCAACATCTGCGTATTCAACTGTCTTGAGAGTAGACAAGTCATCTTCAGCATGCATCAAAATAAGACCATTCTCAGGTGAGATTGTTTCAAAGGCATAGCCCTTTTCCCCTTGGAAAATAGCCTTGGCTTGGTGATCATCACGCGCCAAAAGGTATTCAATCTCAAGTGGATTTGAAACTTTAATGACCACTTTATTAATTTTCTTAGGACCTTCAACCGCACGACAACGGTAAGCTGGTGACTCCTCAATCACAAAAAGTGAGTTACGGTCTGCCCAATCTGTGAAGACCGCAAGGGCATTTTCCTCAGTCAAAAGCTTAAATCCTAATGTATTTTGGTAAAAATCAATATTTTCTTGTCTGTTATTCACACGAAAGATTGGTGTGTGAAACTTAAAATTCCCTGATTGCGTCATGACAACCTCCATTCTTCTCTATTTTATCCGAAAAGAGCCTGTGTGACAAGGATTTTCCTAAGAAAAAACAGGATTGTAATTTTTTCACTTTATTTCACACAAATTATGAAAGTCATTACATTATCTTCACTTTTGGGCTAGCATTTCCCTCATTTTAGAGTATAATAGAGTCTATGAAAACTCTTGTCAATAATCTGGCATTTAGACATGCCTATCAGGGATTTTTTTTACTGCTGATGATAGCTATCCCAAACATCACCTTAGGTATGACAACCTTATATAACAATCAGACTGGGTTGACCTTCACTAGCCTTGAAAGCTGGGGGATTATCGCTGTCAACCTCATTATTTTTTATATTAGCTATCTTTGGGCTAAAAGCGAAAGATTGATTCACAGCTTTAGCTTAAATCGAAAGGACATCAAAGCCATTATCTGGGGCTTTGTCATTATCTTCTTGATGGGACTTATCGGAAGTAACCTCATGTTACTGACCCACACCAGTTACCATGCAGAACTTCAAAAGACCCTCACAACTATTCCTATCCTACCTGTAGCCATTGGTATGATTTCGGCAGCCTTCCTCCAAGAAATCCTCTTTCGCAAGTGGATTTTCACCTGGTTAGCTCCTTATTCGAAAACAGCTGTGCTAGTCAGCACTGGGCTCTTTTGTCTCTTTCATATGCCAACTAATCTTGCCTACCTCACTCTTTATATCGGAATGGGCTTGGCTCTCTCTATGGTCTACCAAAAAAGAGAGAACTTATCTACAAGTATCACACTTCATGTTTTGTGGAACCTTTACACCTTATGTGCTACAATTCTGGTTATGACTACTCCTATGTAACTGAGAATGCTTTCTCAGTTTTTTTGTTACTCTCAAAATTTTAAGGCATAAAAAAATCTGAAGCTTGAACTTCAGATTTTTTTGTATTGATTAAAGGTAGATGGCTTTGAACAAGTATACAGCCAAAATTCCTGCAAGGATTGGAGCTACAACTGGAACCCATGCATACCACCATTTAGAATCACCTTTGTGCTCACCAAGAACTGATGTTGGCAAGATGTGGTGAAGAAGACGTGGCATCAAGTCACGGGCTGGGTTAAGGGCTGGTCCAGTAGGTCCACCGAATGAAAGAACCAAAGCGGCAACCAAGAAACCAACACCGATGTGAGCTGTTTCAAGAGCTCCGTGGAACTGTCCATCAACCATTTCTTTAGTGTAACCAACAGCAAGAGCTTGTTGGGCAAGCTTGTGACCAAAGTAGTTATTAGTCAAGGCAAGAGCACCAAAGAAGAGAAGGAATGAACCCGCAAACTCGTTAACGAAACCGTTAGCCCATGCACGATTACGATTTTCTGGAGTGTCGTCATGATCGTCAACTGCTGAAATCGTTGAGAAAGTACCAAGAATATTGTTTGGATTCTCAGTTTGTACATAGTAAGGTTGGTGAACCCAAACCACGATAGCTTGACCTACAAAGGCACCAAGAAGTTGTGCAATAAGGTATCCAGGAACACCTACCCATGAGAACAAGCCAGATGCAGCAAGTCCAAGTGTGAAGGCAGGGTTGATGTGGTTACCAGAAACATCACCAAACATAAGGGCTGGCATCATAACACCAAAACCATAACCAAAGGCGATTACAATCCAACCAGATTTGTTACCTTTTGTTCCCTTAAGCTCAACGTTGGCAACGGCACCATTACCAAGGGCTACAAGAAAAGCAGTCGCGATAAACTCAGTGAGGTATTTCAAGACCCATTCACTGCTGAGCGCTTCTTTTAGAAAATCATTCATTTGTCTCTTTATTTCCTTTCGATTTTACAATAATTTAGACATCTATCATTTTATCAAGTATAATGTCTGATGTAAAGATATTTCTGAAATGTTTACGTATTCTTTTTGAGGTTTTTAAATATGAAATTTAACCAGTTTAGTTACATCCCTGTTAGTCCTGAAATTGCTTGTCAGGAACTCCGTTCTTTAGGCTTTGAAGTCTCTTTAAACTCTAGTGCCAAAGCCAATTTTGAGGCTTTTGTTCGTAAGCACTTCCTTTTCTTTGAAGATACTGATTTAGCTTTGAAAAATTGGATTGCTGATACAGAGACTGATCTCCTAACCTTCTTCCAATCAGACCGTCCTTTGACTGCTGACGTCTTTGGTTTGGTAGCTCTTCAAATGCTAGGATTTGTCCCTAATGTAGACTTTACAGATAGTGTTGCTTTCCTAGAGGAAATGGCTTTCCCAATTACTTTTGATGGTAGCCTTAATAACCTCCATCAATTGCTAGCAACACGCACACAGTCTGGCAATACCTTAATTGATCAGTTAGTAGCTCAGGATTTAATCCCTGCAAGTAATAACTACGTCTTCTTTAATGGTAAGAGCTTGGCAACATTTGACACTAATCAGCTTCACCGTGAGGTGGTTTATGTCGAAACACCTGTAGATACCGATAAAGATGGGCAGTTAGACTTGGTCAAGGTGACTATCTTACGTCCTGATGTGGACTTCCCGGTTCCAGCCATGATGACCGCAAGCCCTTATCAACAAGGGACTAACGAGCCTGCTTCAGATAAGCTCACCCACAAGATGGAAGGTGATTTGCTCGTCAAACCAGCAGGTGAAATCTCCCTTAGCCAACCAGAAATCAAGGGCCCAGAGGCAGACCTTACGCCTATCAATCCTGTCACAAAGGCTCAGGAGCGTTTTGCTCACACAGATACCTACACGCTTAACGATTACATGTTGGCTCGTGGTGTGGCTTCTATCTATGTATCGGGTGTCGGTACCTTCAATTCTGAAGGCTTCATGACCTCTGGAGACTATCAACAAGTTCTGGCCTATAAAGCTGTCATTGACTGGCTCAATGGTCGTGCACGCGCCTTTACTAGCCGTAGCAGACAGCATACCATCACTGCAGATTGGGCATCTGGTAAGGTGACTACTACCGGACTTTCATACTTAGGTACCATGTCCAACGCCCTTGCTACAACTGGTGTCGACGGTTTGGAGATGGTCATCGCTGAAGCAGGTATTTCTTCTTGGTACGACTACTATCGTGAAAATGGACTCCTCGTCAGTCCTGGAGGCTACCCTGGTGAAGATCTCGACACCTTGACTGAATTTACCTATTCTCGTGCCCTATTAGCTGGAGAATACCTACGCCACCAAAAAGACTACCAAGCCTACCTCAAAGAGCTAAGCACAGCCATTGATCGTAAGCATGGTGATTATAGCCAGTTCTGGCATGACCGTAACTATGTGCAGTTCGCAGATCGTGTTAAAGCTACTGTTGTCTTTACACATGGTAGCCAAGACTGGAATGTCAAACCGATTAACGTCTATCAAATGTTCAATGCTCTTCCAGACTCTCTTGAAAAACACCTCTTCTTCCACAATGGTGCCCACGTTTACATGAATGCTTGGCAGTCTATTGACTTCCGAGAAAGCATGAACGCTTTGATTTGTCAGAAACTCCTTGGTTTGGAGAATGGCTACACACTGCCTACTGTTATCTGGCAAAATAACCAGTCTGAACAGACCTGGGAAGTCCTCGATAACTTTGGACACGACAATGGTAAAAACATTCAGCTTGGTGAGGCTGAAGCTAGTATCGCTAACGATTATGAAGAGGAAACCTTCACCAAATATGGTAAAGCTTACCAAAGCTTCAAGGATGACCTCTTTGCAGACAAAGCCAATGCCATTACCTTGGACTTTGAACTGGACCAAGACATCCAGATTAATGGTCGTGTCCACCTAGAGCTCAAGGTTAAGTCTAGCACAAACCGTGGTCTCATTTCGGCCCAAGTTCTAGAAATGGGTGACAAGAAGTATCTCGCACCTATTCCCGCACTCAAACGCATGAATTTAGATAACGGCCGTCTCTTCAGGGAAGAAGCCTTACGTGAACTGCCATTCAAGCAGGCAAAATACCGTGTCATTACCAAAGGACACCTTAACCTGCAAAATCGCAAAGATCTCCTTAGCGTTGAGAATGTCAGTCCAAATGAATGGATGACTATCGGTTTGGACTTGCAACCAACCATCTACAAACTCAACAAGGGCGACAAACTCCGACTTGTTCTCTATACCACAGACTTTGAACACACTATTCGTGACAATAGTGACTATGAATTGACTGTGGACCTAAGCCAAAGTCAGATGACATTGCCTTATTAGTCTTTATCGCAAAAAATCCCATAGGATAATGACTCCCATGGGATTTTTTGATTGTGTAGAAATAAACAAGATTTAGACTTCAATTTTTACGATTGATTTTAATATTATTTAAACAAATGATGTAGCCAAGACAATGGAATAATACAAAGATATGCCAGTAAAAATAGAGCATAAAGCTATCAGATTTGATTATCGTATAAAAAAGAAAAATTGCAACTAATAAAATAGAGAACCACAGCGTCTTCTTAACGAATAACAAATATTGATGCCATATCTCTTTATCCCCCAAAGTAACTTTAGATTTTTTGCTTAGGAAAAGATGCATCAAGATCTCTGCTAGACTGCTAAGTACTGTTAAAACCAGAATCTTACTTAGAGGAATACCTAAAAAGAATCCCATCCACTCAATAAGCAATTGGGACAAAACAATGGCCGTAAGGGCACGTAGATTTTTTGACATAAAACATAAACCTCACACTTCTCTCAAACAGAAAGTTTTCACTATAATGAATTACACCTACAAAGCATAGATAAGCACTATTTTTATAAGCGCGTCTATCATAAACTGCGTTCTAGCCTCGTTCACTTTGTTTAATGACTTTAAGCACTCTAGGTGTCAGAAAAGCTAGTAAACAAATATCCAAAACAATCACAACAATAATGATTAGGCGCCATTCAGCATCCCTCACCGTTAGCAAACGATAAACACCAGCTAAAATAATAGCCAAATGTACCAACCCCATACCAGCGTAAATTTGTTTAAGAGTAAACTGTCGTTCTTCAAGTGGACGACGGTCAAGCTCTCGCTTAATCAACAGGGGCAACACAAGTAAAAAGATTGATAGCAATGCCAAAGGTAGCCAAATCCAGATTGGATGCTGACTAGATAGAGGATTTAAAGCTATATTCCCAATGACTACTCCTAGGATTGCTGATACGACACGTAACGAACGTAACACAGCAGAACTAAATTTTTGTAATATCACCATTTTAACTCCTTTTTTACTAGGACTATTTAAACAAATTATAAGGTATTATCATAGAAATGATTGGCTATTATTTCTGAATCTAGAATAGCTAAAACCTCGTAAATATCACATTAATCGTGACAGATTAGAGTAACGACATCACTTCTCATTTCTACAAATCAGCTGACTAAGATCATCAGAGAGCGATGAAGAAACATAAAGTGACAAGGTATAAAATAAAAATGTTCTTTCTTGATGCCAGAAAAATGTTATCACACATTGAATACAGACAGCCAAAATAACTTGCACGATAAATTTAATATATTTTCTAGAAATAACAAATTGTTCCAATAGTAATCCTCCTTTCATGACATTTTTTGAAGACCCAGACCTTGCAAGTTTTGTATATACGATAGAAAGACATCCTTCAGCCATTGAGAATTCTTCTCTAATTTTCACATATTTGCTTAATCACTTTCTTATTATAACACTTTTATGCAACGTAAATTGAATAATGTCACAAACGGTTACTATATTTTCTGAATGGTGGGGTTAGAGTGAGCTTTAGAGTCTTTTCCTCTCAAGATAGTGACAAAACACAAGTAATCGGATTATCTAGGACTCAACATTATTTCTTAAATTGTGTCCATTTTTTAAAAAGCAGACTATAAAGAAGCAAGATTAGCCCCAACAAGTTAATGGTATGGTGGACTGCATCCAAACTTCTAAATAGATTAGCGAGGCCCATTCCGATGAGAATGGTAGCCAGTAAATACGGTTTTGAGTTTTTGAACATACTTTTCTCCTTAAAGTGTTTTTAGCTTTCTGTGCAAAGCTATGATTTTTATTATAGATTGGAAGCCGATAAAAAAGTAGTGACATAAATGTCACTACTTGTCTGACCTTATATCCTTGATAATCGTACACATAAGAAAGAGAAAAAGACATAACCCAATAATATTTAGGCATTGAAGTCCAAAATTCAGTTTTTCTCCCAAGTTATGTAAGGCAACAAGGATGAAGCCCATAGACATCATTAGAGATACTAGGTGTTTTTTAGTCATGATTATAGATACCTTTTATCTTTTAAAATATTTTTTGACTTGCAAATAAGCTAGAAAATCACAGAGGATTAACAAAAGCATTAATACGGCTAGTACTATACGGTCTGTGGTATCACTGAATGTAAGTAATGTGTAAAACTCTACACAAAGCACTAGAAATGAGATGACCAGAAAGACAATGAAGGACTGCCGTATTGTTAACGGATTCACTGAATCTGGACGCTTCTTAAGAATATGGTAGAGCAGCCCATTTACAAAAATGACTACTAAAGCTAGTGCTCCGACTGCTAACCAAATCTCTGGAGAGGTCTTGCTTTTGTAGAGAGAAATACTGGTACTTATAAGGAAAACTGCCAGTACAGCAGTGACGACCCTAGAAAATCGCAATACTCTCGAACTAACATTCTTTAACTTCATGATAAAACACCTAAATTATGAATAACCTCAGTCAGTCTTGTAAACTGAATAAGCTATTACATTAAACTCTATTCCTTTCTGTATTTTTTTATACTGCTGTAAGATTCCAAGTAAGTCCTTAACGATTAAATTCTCCTGGAGATGTAATACAATAGCGTCATTAGTACTGATACTTTAAATAGGCGAATATACATATCTTTGTTTTTTCTATTACTAAGATATGCAATCAAATATAATATAATCTCCGCTATTATCAGCAAGAATAATTTTACTTCGGGAACATCAAAAATAAGCATTTGCAAGCCCCGAAGTAGCACATATCATAGTATAACCCCCTGCGGAAACAGGTCCTGCTGCCCATGCCATGAGCATACCACCTAGACAGCCACCAATTACTGCTCCAACTTTCCCACCACCAGAAATAATTTCTAGCTCAGCATCGCACATCTTATTATACTTAGTCACATTCATTTTTTAACCTCTCTAAAAGCTCGCTCCGATACATGCTAGCCCACCAGCAACTGCTCCAACATGTGCTCCTACAAATGCTCCTGGAAATGCTGTAACACCAAATGCTGCCATACCACCTGTAAATCCAGCACCTGCGCCAGTTAAAGCTCCTCCAAAGATTAAATCTTTACATCTATTTCCACCTTCAACGTTTGCAAGTGCCTCGAGATCGAGTGTTTCAAAATTGTTCATTGTTTGTGTTGTCATTCTAACAACCTCCTAAAATATTATTTTTTAGCTTTTTTCTCTCAAGCTATGGTTTTATTATAGGGTGGAAGACAACAAAAAAGTAGTGACATAAATGTCACCACTCGATTTTGATTTTTAAGAAATCTTTTCGAATATAGAATCTATGGTCTAGATTAGCTTACTCTCCTTCCATTGCACCTGCTTGTAGGCTGTACATCTTGTGGTAGGTGCCGCCGAGGGCTAGGAGCTCCTCGTGGCTACCGTGTTCGATGATGCGGCCCTTGTCTAAGACATAGATGCAGTTGGCATCTTGGATTGTCGATAGGCGGTGGGCAATGGCAATGGTTGTGCGTCCTTGACGCATTTTTGCTAGAGAATTTTGGACAATAGCCTCTGTCTCCGAATCAATATTGGCTGTCGCTTCATCCAGAATCAAAATCTTAGGCTGGCTAGCAACGGTCCTAGCAAAGGCTAGAAGTTGGCGTTGGCCGGTTGAAAAACTTGAACCTCGTTCAGAAACTGGAGCATCGTAGCCTTCTGGAAGTTTGTCGATAAAGTGATTGGCATCCACAAACTCAGCGGCTGCTTTAATCTCTTCATCAGTTAAATCCTGATACATGGCAATATTGGATTTGACTGTACCATGATAGAGAAAGGGTTCCTGAAGGACAAGACCAATGTTCTTACGCAGCTCTGCCTGACTATAATCGCGAATATCCACACCGTCAAGAAGAACTCGGCCTGATTGGAACTCATAGAAACGCATAAACACGTTGATAATAGAGGATTTTCCGGAACCTGTAGAACCGACAAAGGCGATGGTTTCACCTTTATTGACAGAGAAGGAAATATTATCCAAAATCTGGTGCTTGCCATCATAGGAGAAGGAGACATTTTCAAAGCGAATATTCCCCTCAGTAACCTTGGCATCTGTATCTCTCTGCTCAGGTTCATAGGTGCGCTCGTCAATCAAGGCAAAGACCCGACCGGCTGAGACCATAGAAGTTTGCAAGGTTGAGAAGTTTTGCGTCACTTCAATCAAGGGATCAAAGAGACGGTTAATGTACTGGATAAAGGCATACATGGTCCCCGCTGTGATACCCAGATAGATGCCACGATAGCCAAAATAAGCCATGAGAACAGCATAGCCCAGGAGCTTCAGTAAGCTCATGGCTGGGCGTAGAAAGAGAGAATCCAGTGACATGGAACGGCTAGCATAAATCAGATGTTCCTCATTAATAGCATCAAACTCTTTTTTGAGGCGTTTCTCTTGGTTAAAGGCCTGAATGATGCGAATTCCTTCGATACTCTCTGACAGTTTGGCATTTATATCTGAAAGCAAGGCTCTGGTCTTTTCAATGATAACCACTGATTTTTTGCGGTAAAGGTTAACCAAAAGGACAATCAGAGGAAGAAAGAGCACAATAAGCCCGGTTAGACGAATGTCCAACATCATCATAGTGTAAAGGGTAGTAACAAAGATAAAGATAGCCGAAATAAAGCTAGACAGAATCCCTGAGAACATCTCACTAATAGTCTCTGTATCATTGGTCAAGCGAGAAACGATAGAGCCTGCTGGAGTTTTGTCAAAGTAAGACATACCCAGTTTCTCCATATTGGCAAAGGCATCCCGGCGAATATCCCTGACAATACTGTAGGACACACGCGCAAAAAAGAGATTTCCCAAATACTGGACTAGCGTCTGCAAGAGATAAAGACCATAGTAAACAATCAGAATTAAGCTTGCTGCATGATTCATATCATGAAGATAGTGGTCGATAAAATAAGAGGCCACAAGGGGAATAATACTCTTGATAACCGTTGTGGACAAGAGGAAGGCTAAAGCTAGAAAGGTCAAGAATTTGTAAGGCTTGAGATAGGTCAAGAGACGCTTAAACACAGACCATTGGTTTTGATTAGGCATCATCTTCTCCTCCTTCCATTTCTAACTGTTGAGACTCATAGGTCTTGGCATACCAACCACCCTGAGCTAGCAAATCCTCATGACGGCCACGTTCAATGATACGACCATCCTGCATGACTAAGATAAGGTCAGCGTGCACCACCGCACTCAAACGATGGGCGGTAATGATAGTCGTCTTGTCCTTACGGGTATGTTTGAGATTGTCAATAATAGCATATTCTGTCTTGGCGTCCACTGCCGATAGAGAGTCGTCCAAAATCAAAATATCTGGATCCAAAATCATGGCCCGACTCATGGCCAGACGTTGTTTTTGACCGCCTGATAGGCTGACACCCTTTTCACCAATGATCGTTTCAAAACCTTCAGGCATATCCTTGATGTCATCATAAACTTGAGCCAACTTAGTCGCTTCTTCTACCTTGTCAAAGGAGAGATCAGGATTACCAAAGCGGACATTGTCTAAAATGGAACTAGCAAAGAGAAACTGGTCTTGAGGAACATAGCCCATCAAGCTACGCAAGTCTGATAGGCGATAATCTCGGATGTTATGACCATTCAAATAGATGGCTCCTTGATTAACATCGTGCTCCCGCAAGAGCAACTTGACAAGGGCGGTCTTTCCTGAACCAGTCTGCCCAACCAAGCCAAGGGTTTGCCCCTTGTTCAAGGTGAAATGAATATCTCTCAAAGTATCCTTATCCTCAAAGGCAAAGCGGTCAATCGCATATTCTAGGCGACCATTTTCAATACTTGGGAGAGGGTGCGCAGGATCTTGAACATCTGATTCCTGCTCCAGAAGATTTTCAATACGTTGGTAGGACACATTTCCCCTCTGTGTGATATTAAAGAGGAAGCCAATGGCCATCAGAGGCCAAACCAGCATGTCCAAATAGGTAATGAAGGTTACCAAATTTCCGACCGTTATCTGACCAGCCTGAATCATAAAGGCACCGACAAGAAGGGTCAAAACATAGGATGAGCCAACAAAGAGTAAGACCAAAGGATCAAAAAGGCTATCATACTTCATGGTATGCATATTCTTTTTAAAGGTCATCTTATTGGTCTCTTGGAAGGACTGAAGCTCAGCCTCCTGATAGCCAAAAGACTTGGTTACCTTGATTCCTGATACCGACTCTTGAACCTTATTATTAAGTTCTGAAAAGGCTGCCTGGGATTCTCCAAAAGCTTTATGGGTCTTACGGCCCAAACGACTGGTCGCAAAAGCCATGAAGGGGAGGGGTAAGACAGCCACCAGTGTCATCTGCCAGGAAATGCTGAAGAACATGGTGATTAGGGTTACCAAGGCTGTGATAGAGGCATCCACGGCTGACATGACACCCCCGCCAGCCAAGCGGGTTAAAGAGTTGATATCATTGGTTGCATGGGCCATGAGGTCCCCAGTTCGGTACTTTTGATAAAAAGAAGGCGACATCTTGGTAAAATGCTCAAAAAGGCGTGAACGCATAATCTGGCCTAAGCGGTAAGAAGTCGCCAAGATATACATGCGCCAAACATAGCGCAAATAGTACATCCCCAGAGCTGCCAAAAGCAAATAAACGAGATTCAGAAGCAAGATCTGATTGGTCAATTTTCCCGATGTGATAGCATCAATGACCCGCCCCATAACCATAGGTGGAATGAGATTGAGGACGGAAACCAAGACCAAGGCCACAATCCCGACTAAATAACGGCGTTTTTCTAACTTGAAAAACCACCAAAGTT
>ERZ772910.893-NODE-893-length-16339-cov-3.330877_pt1 | contig 16339 bp, 15 predicted proteins | sample MGYA00511357_ERZ772910 | MGnify/ENA primary metagenome ERZ772910 (study PRJEB29015, sample SAMEA2738096) | human oral metagenome | biome: human oral; feature: human-associated habitat; material: saliva | place: China | collected 2193 ... | reverse complement strand
TTTAAGACTTTGAAGTGTTCGAGTTCTTCTTCGATTCCCTTTAAATTCCCAAGATAGAAATCCTGGGCTTTGTAATTTTCATGTGTGATACTTGATTGAGGCAATTCGTCCCACTCATCATGACGGTAACGAATCTCTTCATTGGCTGCTTTTTTCGCTTTATATTTCTCGCTTCTCTTAAAACGGTCTGGGAAGATTTGATACATAATTCCACCCTTAAACCATTCCGGAGTAGTGAATTGTTCTTCATAAACCGTTAATTGCCAGCTATTAATCTCATGATAGTTTAGAACAGGAACTGCATGGAATTCATGGTTGCTAAGGAAGTAAGTACCGATTTCAGAACGAACTTCAAAATAGTAGAAATATAGTCCTGAATGTAACGGTGAAATTTCAAATGAGAATAAAGTCGCATCTGCTTCAATTGTAGAACGACTTGGATGATAGATGCTTGTTGTTTGCGTTAAATCTTCTTTTAGTACTAATTGGATAGAAGAGAGGTGAGTCTCTTTCGTAACTTTAACTTGTATAAAAATAGTTTGGTTATCCGTCACTGCTCCTGAAGGATACTTATTTTTTAGTGAGTGATAGAAAATCATAATAGGCCCCTTTTTTTGTCAATCTATGTTCATTGTAATATAAAGTAGTGAAAAGTGATACCAAAACGGGTTTCATGAAAAGTACAGAGAATTAAACAAAAATTTTTAAGAAAATTCATGAAACCCACTGTGAAAATTTAAGAAATATGTTATAATTTAAACAAGAGAAATGTATCAATATCAACCTTCTCTAAAAAAAATCTTCCGCCACTAGGAACAGGAATAGAAATTTTTCCTTGATATTTTATAAATTGGGTATTTCCATATTTTTGTCCATAGTTCTCTATTTCATCAGAATTTGAGTCTGATTTTTTCATTAAAAGTAGAGTATAAGATAAAGAAAGAAAAATAAGAATTATTATATAAATAATGAAAATAAATTTTATAAATGAAATTCTAGAATTTTTTTGCATTTTTTTTCTCCCTAAAATAATGTGAAACTTTGGCTATAATAATACCTAAAATAAAGGCTAGTAATCCTGAAATTTTGAAAGGAAGAAAGAAAGTTGTATACTTTATTCTAATCTCTATTTTTTTCTCTCCTTCAATTTTTATTAGTTTCTCATTTTCAATAAATTCTCCTATTTTGTCACTTCCTTCATTGTAATTTAATAAATATTCCAATGTTTCTTTATCTCTAATTTCGTAAATCGCATTATCTATTAATTGGAAAATTCCTAAATTATCGAAGTAATAATATTTATTTCCTTTTTTCCATATACTTCCAATAGTTCCACTTTCAATCTCTTTTAGTTTTTCCCAAGCATCTTTTTTACCTAGAGAGTAGATCACTGTATTTCTTGAAGCTAAAACGTTTCCACTACTATGTTTAAGTCTTTTCCGTACTTCATAAGCATGAAAATAGTAAATATTCTCATCATCAGTAAAAATATTAGGACTTATTTCTTCCACATTTCCAACAAAAATATTATCTCCTGCTCTTAATTGTTTCTTTTTTTGGTTATCGTAATAATAGATACCTTCGTTATTAACAAAAACCAAATTATATAGGTGGTTTCCCTTATTTCCTATGACTTTATAAGGAGCTTTTTCTCTATCAAAAGAATAATTTTCCATAAAGACATAGCCATTTGCTTCATCATAAAGAAATTCATCACCTTGTTCACTTGAAACAATCTTTAACTTTCCACTATTTTTAATAGGTAGAAGCTTTGATTTATAGTAAACATTCTCCTTGTCAGCAAAATATTCATGATAAGGATCAACAGCTTTTAAAGTGTTTAAATCTACATTTTCTAAAATTTCTCCTTCATAATAGATATTATTTCCATCAGTTGCAAAAGATAAAAAGTCTGAAATAGGTTTTAATCTTTTGTCAGTATCTATTTTTTTATAAGGATATATATAAGTTTGTGGCTTTTTAGTCTTTGAAAGAGCATATATAACAGATTGAAATACTTTCATTGGAAGAGATAAATTTTTATTTCTTTCAGAGACAGCAGAACAAAAGTAAGTATTAGTTCCATCAGTGTAGTAACCATTTCCTATAACTTCAAGTTTATTTGGATCTAAGTCAGGAATGGCAATATTTCCAAAATAAACAGAATTTTTATCTAAACCAATAACTCTAGTATTTCTATCTCCTGAATTTAATACTCTAAATGAATTTATATCAACATTTTCTAAGATATATCTTCCTCCACTAGGAACTGAGACAGAAATTTTTCCTTGATATTGTATAAAATCACTATTAGCATATTTTTGCCCCTTTTCTTCTATTTCATAAGAATCTAAACTTGTTATTTTTGATGAAGCTAGAAGAAAAATTAAAAAAACAATTACTAAAATTATGGCGGAAATAATTTTGAATGTAAATATAGTATCAGAACTTCTTTTCTTTTTAAATTTTAAAGTTTCATCAGAATTATTTTTTTTCATTTTTTTCTCCTAAATTCTTTAAAAATAAAAAAGATAAGATAAGCAACAAGAAAAATTCTTATGGAATATTTAAAAATTTTGTCAACTATATCAGTCTTATATTTCACAGTTATAGTCATCTTTTTTTCACCAGAAACTGCTATCAATTTTTCATTTTTTATAAGTTCCTCAATATCATCTGTTTTATCATCAGCTTTTGATAATAGATAATTAAGTGTTTCTTTATCAGAAATTTCATAAATAGTATTATCCATAAAAGGAAAAATACCTAAGTTGTTGAAATAGTAGTATTTATTTTCTTTTTTCCAAATACTAGCGACACTAGCTTCTTTAATATCTGCTACCTTTTCCCAACCTTCTTTTTTATCCAAATAACAGATATCTGTATTTTTTGATATTAATTCTCCAATACTTTTTTTAGTAGCTGTACTTACATCATAAGCATGAAAATAATAAATATTCTCATCATCAGTAAAAACATTAGGAGTAATTTCTTCTATATTACCAATAAAAATATTATCTCCAGCTTTTAATTGTTGTTTCTTTTGGTTGTCATAATAATATATTCCATCTTTAGTGATAAATATTAGATTATATAGAGTAGTCCCATTATTTCCAATAACTTTATAAGGAGCTTTTTCTCTATCAAAAGAATAATCTTCTATAAAAACATAGCCGTTTACTTCATCATAGAGAAATTTATCTCCATGTTCACTTGAAACAATCTTTAACTTTCCACTATTTTTAATGGGTAAAAGATTAGACTTATAATAAACATTTTCCTTATCAGCAAAATATTCAGTATTTTTATCTATAATTTCTAATGTACTTAAATCAGCATTGTTTAAAATTTCTCCCTTGTAATAGACATTATCTCCATCAACTGCAAATAACTCAAAATTTTCAAGTGCTTTTAAATTTTTTGCCCCTTCTATTTTCTTATAAGGAAAGATATATTTTGAAGAATCTTTATCAAGTTCAGAAAAAGGAGAATAAAAATAAGTATTTGTACCGTCAGTATAATAACCATTTCCTATAACTTTAAGTTTATTTGGATTTAGATCAGGGATAATTACATTTTCAAAATAAACAGAATTCTTATCTAAAGCGATATTTTGTGTAAAATAGTCTTCTGGTTCAAAAGGTTTAAATGTAGCTATATCAACATTTTTAAGTTCTTGCATTCCATCATTTAAGGTAAAAACATAAATTTTACCTTGATATTTAAAAAAATTACCTTTTTCATATTGTTCCCCATTAGTCTTGATTTCATAAGTGTTATTATCAGCATTTATCCAATTGGAAATAAAGAAAGGTATAAAAAACAATGGAAAAATTACAAACACAATTATAGCTATTTTAAGATAAAATGATGTATTTGAAGTTTTTTTCTTTTTAAAAAGATCGTCTAAGTCATTTGTTTTCATAAATTGCTCTCCTAAAATTTTTATATTAATTTTTATTTCTTGGAAAATTTAGATTTTTTTCGTTTTTTTAAAAAGTTTGCAATATCAAATCTATATCTTGCATATAATCCAATTAAAAAAGCGATAGAAATAAAAATAATTTTTGGAATACTATAGGCATAAGGATCTTCAATAAAATGGATAGTAGCTGTCATTATAACTTCGCCATTAAAGGCTATTAATTTTTTTTTAGATATAAAATCTCTTATTTTATCTGGTAAGTTTATAGAATATCCATCTTTTAAGTTTGAAAAATTCAATAAATAGTCAAGAACTTCTTTATCAACAATTTCATAAATAGTTCTATTTATATTTTGATTAAAACCATAAATATCAAAATAGTAATATTTATTTCCTTTTTTCCATATACTTCCATCTCCACCAAAATTGATATCAGCTACTTTTTTCCAATCATTTTCCCAAGCAGTTTTTTTATCAAGATAACGTATTCTAGTGTTTCTTGAGATTAGTTGACCATTTAAAGGTTTTTTCATCAATGAAAAAGGATTATTGCCTGACCTGCTTGCCCAGTCTTCATAGACATCTAAATAGTAAACATTTTCATCATCAGAAAATATATCTGGATAAATTTCTTTAATTTCACCTTTAAAAATATTATCCCCTATTCTTTCTTGTTTTCTCTTAAGTGGGTCATAAAAATAAACTCCATCCTTACTTATAAAAAGTAAACTAAAGTGATGTGTTCCATCAACTCCAACAACTTTATAAGGAGCATTTACTGTTTCAAAAAGATAGTCATTTGCATAAACATTCTTACTTTCCTCATCATAAAGATAGTAGACATTGTAATCATTCTCGTGAAACACTTTTAATTTTCCGTTATTTTTAAATGATAAAAGCTTAGATTTATAATAAACATTTTCTTTATCATAAAAATAAAATAATGTATCTTCAATTTTTTTTATTGTATTGATATCTGCATTAACTAGCTTTTCACCAGCATAATATACTTCTTCACCATCGGTTGCAGAATTTTTTAATTCTTCCACTTTTTCCAATCTTTTATTAGTCTCTAATTTTTTATATGGATAAAAATAGTATTGAGGTCTTTTTGTTTTAAACAAGAAGTGAGATATATTTTTTATATTTATACTTCGTGCTGACAATTCTTCATATGTTTCGACAGATGTTGAGCAAAAATAACTATTAGTACCATCACTATAATAATTATTCCCTACATAATACAATTTATCTGTGTCTAAATCTGAAACTGCAATATTTCCAAAATAAACTCTATTTTTATCATAAGCTACATTTCCATTATTATCTTCTTCAAAGACTTTAAAAGTAGGAATATCTACTCCTTCAACTTCTAATAATCCATTCCCATAAACTAAAGCATAGATTTTATCTTTATACTTATAGAAATCACTTGCCCCATATCTTTCCCCATTCTCCTGAATTTCAGAAGTTTCATCACTGGAAAAAGCAATACAAAATATAACTATGAAACACAATAAAAAAAGTATTATTGCTGAAAGTACAGCAGCTTTTATCATTACATTAGTATTTTTTTGATTATTCATTTTCATTTTAAATCCCTATTAATTAAAAGCATTAAAGTTGATTCTTCTTTAGTGTTATATCTTGTTTCTATAATAATATCTTTATAGAATTTAAAATTTAATTTTTCTAAAACTTTTTTTGACTCAATATTATAATTAAAATATGTTGCTACTAGGTAATTTAATTTTAATGTTTTAAAACAATATTCAATAACTTTTGAAACAGCTTCTGTCATTATCCCCTTGTTCCAATAATCTTTACTTAATACATAACCTAATTCTTTCCCAAGTAAATTTTCTAAATTCTTATCCAAATCTTGTCTACATTCTTCTATACCAATAGAACCAATAACTTTTTGATTTTCTTTTAGAACAATAGCAAAAACTTTTTTCTCATTTATAAACATTTTAAGTATTTCTAAACTTTCATCTTTACTTTTGTGATGTTCCCAACCTGCTTTTTCACCTACACCATTTACAGAAGCATATTCAAAAAAATTATCTAAATCTGTAATTTTCCAGGCACGAAGAATTAATCTTTCTGTTTCCAATATTACATTACTTATATTAATTTCTGTATTCATAGTTTCCTCCAAGTTCAATTCTATTTGAATTATAACACAAGTTTATATATTTTTTAATCATTTTTTAGAACAAAAAAGTCCTGATTAACTCAGAACTTTTTTTAATGTTATAAAGTTTTAATCATAAGTAATGTAATAAGCTACAACTCCATTATCATAAGGAAGTTTTTTAAATAAATTTGTATTAAACAAATTATCATAAACTGTTGAAATATCTAATTCTTTATCAAAAAGTATTTCTTCATCATTCTTAGCAACTGTAAGAGTATAAGAATTTTCTTTAACTCCGTAGTTGTTGTAAAAAGAAATAAGATAAGTATAATTCTTTACTTTAAAAAGAATAAAATTTTCAGTAAGTTTATTATTATTGTTTTCATTTAAGGGAATTTCGTTCTCATTTTTAAATAAGTTTTTATTTGCATTTCCCACAATTATTTTTTCAGCTTTTTCTCCTTCTAAGCCATATACATAGACAAGCTTTTTGTTTTCTTTATATATAGATATAACTTTTTTACTATCTTTTATTTGTGCAGAAAAAACTAAATTTTTATTAGTTATATTTTTCTTTAAATATGGTTTATATTCTTCACTAAAAATAGTGATTGATAAAATCATTAAAAAGAAAATAATAATTTTTTTCATAATGACTATTCCCCCTTTACTTCATCTTTCTTGTTATTAAGTAATTGTTTTATTTCTATCATAAGTTCTCCTGCTATTTTTAATAAAGGAGCTATCATATATAATAGCCCCTTTGATTTTGAGTTAAATTAATAGTTTATATAGAAACTTTCATCATCTAAGTAATTTTGATCATAGAATAATCCATTAAATCCTTCAGCATTATTTGGATCATTAAATACTTTATCATAGACAGTTTTATTATTTAATTGTTTTTTATAAAGAGGTCTAGGGTTTGTTCCTTTATATGCTTCAAGTAAATAACTTCTAGTTTTTCCATTAACATTATAGAAAGAAACTATATATCTGTGTCCTTCATTCATAAAAACTAAAAATCTTCCAATATAAGTTTCTGTATCATCTGCATTGAAGAATAAATTTTCACCAATAACCCCCTCTAATGTTATTTCTGGCTTTTTACCTTCTAGTCCAAAAACGTAAACAACCTTTTCTCTATCCTTATATAGAGTAACAACTTTTTTTGTATTTTCCATTTGTGCAGCAAAAAGAATCTTTTTTGCATCTGGATTTGAAGTATTACCTTTTAAATAAGGTTTGAAGTTCGCTCCAAAAGAAAATGCAGACACGATAACTAACAGTAATAAAACAAGTTTTTTCATACATAATCCCTCCTAAAAAAATATTATACAAACATTATATAATATTTTTAGAAAATAAGAAATAGTTTTTTATTCTTTTCAAAAGTCAATTATATCTAGTCTTATCGTTATTTTTTAAATGAATTGTTTAAATTTTAAAAAAAAATAAAAAAAATAGTATACATTTTAAAATTTTTATAGTATAATGTTTTTGAAAATGAGATGTAACTTTATTACTATGAATTATTCTTTAGTATTGTGGTAAATGATTCTTTTAAGTTCCATTTTCTAATATTAAATTTCTATATGCTTTTATAGATATATTCATTTATGTTAGTTAGTTACTTCATCATTCAATAATTTTATTTATGGAGGTATTACAGATGAAAGGTACTGTAAAATGGTTTAACAAAGAAAAAGGATTTGGATTTATCACAGGAGAAGATGGAAAAGATGTTTTTGCACACTTTTCTCAAATTCAAAAAGAAGGATTCAAAGAATTATTTGAAGGACAAGAAGTAGAATTTGAAATTACTGAAGGACAAAAAGGGCCTCAAGCTTCAAATATAGTTGTTATTAAATAATAATTACCTTAACTAAAAGTAAAAGGATTGAAAAACTTTATGAATTAAAGCTTTCAATCCTTTTGTAATTCTAAATTCTAAAAACTCTACTCTAAATTTACTTTGAATCTATCTAAATTACAGCAATAGTAACTACCGCAATCAAATACTTTCATATTTATTCTTTTAACATGTTTTAGTATTATATATTTTTTTTAAAAATATTTCAATCAGATATTTTAAAGTAAAAAATAAAATAGTTAGAATAATTAAAATCTAATTGACTAAATAAGGTAAAAAGGATATTATAAAATAACAGTTTAAATACTTAAAAAGGAGCTAAAAATGAGAAAAATTTTATTTGCTATTCTTTGTCTTTTATTTGTTTCTTGTAGTAATTTATACAAGGCAAATAAGGCTTATGAAAGAGGAGATTATGTTGAAAATGTAGTATTAACTTTTAAATATTTTGATGAAAAACCTGAAAATTTTAAAGAATTAAATGAAAAGAAAAAAAATGAGATTAATAGTAAATTTTCAAATATTTTTGAATATTACTCAAAACAAAAAAATAGTGAGAAATTAGAAGATATAAACAAGGCTAATATAGAGCTTTTTACGATATATATTGCTTCAGATAATAGTCAATATGCTAAGGAATTTCAAGCTGAAAGAGAATTCTTAGCTAGTAATAATGTAAAAACTCTTTTTAATCAAGCCTTAAAAACCAATAAAGAATTATTTTCACAAAATATAGGTTTAAGAGATGACCATACCTATGCTTTAAAAGTAATAGATCACACAATAAATATGAATATTGCAATTGATGCTGTGGTTGAAAGTAATAAGTCTTTAGATAGAAATAAAGTAGAATTGTATAACTATTTTAAAAAAGAAATAGCAAAATATAGAGCAGATGGCTATGTATCACTTGCAGAAGTGGAAGAAAAAGAAGGAAGCAATAGGTACTTAAGAAGTGCTCAAAATCTTTACTATAAGGCTAATGAGATATATTCAAAATATCAAAAAAATTATAGAAATTCTTATTCTAAATATGAGTCAGCTAAATATAAAGCAGACTTAAATGATGCAGAGGACAACTATAATAAAGGAATAACAGAGTATAGAAATGCTGCTTCTTCAAAAGCTAAATACAGAGCTGCAAACTATTATTTTAAAGAGGCTCAAAAATATGTATATAATTATAAAGATACTAATAAATTATTAAATGAAACAAAAGAAAAAGGCTATTTTAAATATAGTTTAAATTCAAACAATGTAGATGTAAAAAATAAAATTAGTAATGATCTAAGTCCCATAGCTTATCCTGTAACTAATGGGATAGAACTTTTCATTGATTATAGAGATGGTGACTATAATTATAATACTTCTTCTAACACTAATACAGAACAGTTGAAAAAAGAAGCACAAACTGGCGTTGATTCAACAGGAAAGCCTATTATGAAAGTGTATAATTTTACAAAGATTACTACAACTATTGAAGAAATAGGAACAATTCGTTATACTTTCTCTGTAAGAGGAGCTTATTACAATAATAATATAAGTAATGATATTACAATAAAAAATACAGTAAATAATGTAAAATATTCAGGAGAAGTTCCACCAAGTTCTGAATATAGAAATTCAGATAATAAGGCTCTAGGTTCTAATGAATTAAAGAAGAAGGTAGAAGAAAAGTTAAAAAAAGAAGTAAATGGACATATTGATTCTATGATAAAGGACTTAAAAAGAATATAGCTAAAGAAAATTAAAGCTTAGCTATTCAAAAAGAATGTGTTTTATGATATAATATCAAAAATTTAAAATTATTGAAAAGGAAAATTCTATATAATTACTTAAAAACTAAGGAGAAAAAAATGATGAATGGAAAAATTTTAAAAGAAGGAATTACTTTCGATGATGTTCTATTAATCCCTGCAAAATCTGATGTGCTTCCTAATGAAGTAAGTTTAAAAACAAGACTTACAAAAAAAATCACATTAAATTTACCAATTTTGAGTGCCGCTATGGATACAGTTACAGAATCTGACTTAGCTATAGCCCTTGCAAGACAAGGAGGAATTGGTTTTATCCATAAAAATATGTCTATCGAAGAGCAAGCTGCTGAAGTAGATAGAGTAAAAAGATCTGAAAGTGGAATGATTACTAACCCTATAACTCTTAATAAAGATAGTAGAGTATATCAAGCTGAAGAACTTATGAGTAGATATAAAATTTCAGGATTACCTGTTATTGAAGATGATGGGAAATTAATAGGAATAATTACAAATAGAGATATTAAATATCGTAAAGATTTAGATCAACCTGTTGGAGATATTATGACAAGTAAAGGTCTAATAACTGCTCCTGTTGGAACAAATTTAGAACAAGCTAAAGAAATTTTACTTGCTAACAGAATTGAAAAATTACCTATCACAGATCAAAATGGGTATTTAAAAGGTCTTATTACTATAAAAGATATAGATAACATAGTTCAATATCCAAATTCTTGTAAAGATGAACTTGGAAAATTAAGATGTGGAGCTGCTGTTGGGGTTGCACCTGATACTTTAGACAGAGTTGCTGCTTTAGTTAAAGCTGGAGTAGATATCATAACTGTTGACTCTGCTCATGGACACTCTCAAGGTGTTATCAATATGATAAAAGAAATCAAAAAACATTATCCTGATTTAGATGTAATCGGTGGAAACATTGTTACTGCAGAAGCAGCTGAAGAATTAATTGAAGCTGGAGCATCAGCAGTAAAAGTTGGAATAGGGCCAGGATCTATTTGTACAACAAGAGTTGTTGCAGGAGTTGGAGTTCCTCAATTAACAGCTGTAAATGATGTTTATGAATATTGTAAATCTAGAGATATTGGAGTTATTGCTGATGGAGGAATAAAGCTGTCAGGAGATATAGTTAAGGCTCTAGCTGCAGGTGCTGACTGCGTTATGTTAGGAGGATTACTTGCAGGAACAAAAGAAGCTCCAGGAGAAGAAATTATTCTTGAAGGAAGAAGATTTAAAATATATGTAGGTATGGGATCTATCGCTGCAATGAAGAGAGGATCTAAAGATAGATACTTCCAAGCAGGTGAAGTTGATAACTCTAAATTAGTTCCTGAAGGAATAGAAGGACGTATTGCATATAAAGGTTCAGTTAAAGATGTTATTTTCCAACTTGCAGGTGGTGTAAGAGCAGGTATGGGATATTGTGGAACTAAGACTATAAAAGATCTACAAGTAAATGGAAAATTTGTTAAAATCACAGGAGCAGGTTTAATAGAAAGCCATCCTCATGATATAACAATCACAAAAGAAGCACCAAATTATTCTAAATAGGTGGGAGATACAAAAATGAACAAATTTAATAAATTTATTATTTTAGCAGGGCTGTTACTTAGTTTTTCAGCTGTAGCTGCTGAAATTAAAGAACTTGAGTCGCTAGAAACAATCTCTAAACAAATATTAGGAGAAACTACTAGTACAAAGACTAAAAAAGAAAAAGCTAAAGAAACTGTAAAAAAAGAAGTTAAAGAAGAAAGTAAAAAAGAAACAGAAGTTAAGTCTGAAAGTAAAGCTCCTGAAAAAGAAGAAACTGTTGTCAATGATATTCCAGATGAAACAGCAACTAGAGTTATAAACAAATCAGAAATAGTTGATTTCTATGAAAGAGAAGTTAGAGATAAAATAGCTTATAAAGAAGGTTCTAACACTCCTTTTACAGGAGTATTTGGGATAGTTATTGATGATAAAATAGAATCTTATGAAGAATATAAAGATGGTCTTTTAGATGGAGAAACTGCTTATTTTTCAAAAGATAAAGAAGTAAAATTATTATCTGAAATGTACTCTAAAGGAAAATTAAATGGACCACAAAAAACTTATTATGAAAATGGTAAATTAAAATCTATAGTTTACTATAAAAATGATAGAATAGATGGTATAGTGGAATATGATAAAAGTGGAAAACTTTTACATAAAAGTATCTTTGAAAATGGTACAGGAGATTGGAAATTATATTGGAGTAATGGAAAAGTTTCAGAAGAAGGAAGATACGTTTCTTGGAAAAGAGATGGAGTTTGGAAAAAATATAGAGAAGATGGAAGTTTAGATACTATATTGAAGTATGACAATGGTAGACTTTTAAGCGAAAAATGGCAATAATATGTTAATTTCAAGAGTAAAACAAGTTTATCAATATATTTTTTCTAAGTTTGATGAAAGTAATAATTCTGAAATAAAAAAGATATTATCAGAGGAAGAATTCTTAATTTTTTCTACTATGTCTAATTATGATAAAGTTCATTCATACAGCTTATACCAAAAGGTAAAGGAAGAAAAAACTTTATCTTCTGAAAAACTTTATTTAAAACTTGCTCTTTTACATGATAGTGGAAAGGGTAAAGTGGGGCTTTTTAGAAGAATAAAAAAAGTTTTAGTAGGAGATAACCTTTTAGAACAACATCCAAGTGTAGCTTTTGAGAAATTAAAAAATATTAATTTTGACTTAGCAGAGTTATGTTTAAATCATCATAATAAAGATGTAGATGAGAAAATGAAAATTTTTCAAGAATTAGATGATAAATAATTATTGAATATTGTATTTTTATGATAAAATAAGGAAGGAGATTTTCCTTCCTTTTTATTTTACTAGATGAGAGGTGTTAATATGACTGAATTTAATTGGGATAATTTTATAGAAGAATTAAAAAAGTTTCAAAAGGGAATAGAAAATATAGGAGGGCATTCTAGAGAAACTATAATAGAAGCTCCAGCAAAGGAAGAAGAAATTTTAGAAGTTGAGAAAAAGTTAGGCTATACTTTACCAAAAGATTTTAGAGATATACTTTTAAATTATTCATCACATTTTGAATATTTTTGGTCTACCTATAGAGACGAAGAAGAGGAACAAATTGAATTCCCAGAAAAATTCTGTGCTATCTTTGCAGGAGATTTACATTGGGGACTAAAGTTCTTATTAGATTTTGAAGAAAGCAGGCAAGGTTGGGTAGATGTTTGTTACCCTGATTATAATAATGAATATGATAAAGTTTGGCATAATAAGTTAGCATTTTATGAAGTAGGGAATGGAGATTATTTTGCCATTGAATTAGAAAAAGAAAATTATGGAAAAATAGTATATTTAAGTCATGATGGTGGAGATGCTCATGGTCATTATATAGCAGATAATTTTAAAGATTTATTAAATAATTGGTCAAAAGTTGGTGCGGTCGGAGGGGACGACTGGCAATGGGAAGTATTTTACACAGAAGGAAAGGGAATAGATCCTGAGTGTGAAAATGCTAAAGAGTGGAGAGAATATATTTTTAGTAAGATATGAAAGAGAGGGGATATGTCAAAAATTAATAATGACTGGAAAGAAATTTTAGAAGAAGAATTTCAGAAAGATTATTTTGTGGAATTGAAAAATATTCTTGAAAAGGAGTATGAAAATTACACTGTTTATCCACCTAAAAAAGATATTCTAAATGCTTTTTTTCTCACTCCTTATTCAGAAGTAAAAGTTGTACTTTTAGGACAAGATCCTTATCACCAGAAAGGTCAGGCACACGGTTTAGCTTTTTCAGTAAATTATGGAATAAAGACCCCACCATCACTTTTAAATATGTACAAAGAATTACATGATGATTTGGGGCTATATATTCCAAACAATGGTTTTCTTGAAAAATGGGCAAAACAAGGAGTATTACTTTTAAATACAAGTTTGACAGTTAGAGATAGTGAAGCTAATTCACATTCAAAAATTGGCTGGCAAACATTTACAGATAACGTAATAAAAAAGTTAAATGAAAGAGAAAAACCTATAATATTTATATTGTGGGGAAATAATGCTAAAGCTAAAGAGAAATTTATAGACACTAACAAACATTATATTTTAAAAGGAGCACATCCTAGCCCTCTTTCAGCAAACAGAGGCTTCTTTGGTTGTAAACATTTTAGTGAAGTGAATAGAATATTAAAAGAGTTAAAAGAGAAAGAAATTGACTGGCAAATTGAAAATAAGGAGTAGATTCGATGAATATTTTTTCAGGTGTAGAATATGAAGTTTTAAGAGATGTTGATTTAAATAGAAAATATGATGGTATTGAATACGATTCAAGAAAAGTCAAAGAAAACTATATTTTTGTTGCTCTAGAAGGTGCAAATGTCGATGGTCATGACTATATAGATAGTGCTGTAAAAAATGGGGCAACTTGTATTATAGTAAGTAGAAGAGTTGAAATGAAACATAAGGTTAGTTATGTTTTAATTGATGAAATTAGACATAAACTTGGTTACATAGCTTCAAACTTCTATGAATGGCCTCAAAGAAAATTAAAAATCATAGGAGTTACAGGAACTAATGGAAAAACTTCATCAACTTATATGATAGAAAAATTGATGGGGAATACTCCTATAACTCGTATAGGAACTATAGAATATAAGATAGGTGATGAAGTATTTGAAGCTGTTAATACAACTCCTGAATCACTTGATTTAATAAAGATTTTTGATAAAACTTTAAAGAAAAAGATTGAATATGTTGTTATGGAAGTAAGCTCTCATTCACTTGAAATAGGTAGAGTAGATGTTTTAGATTTTGACTATGCACTTTTCACGAATCTAACTCAAGATCACTTAGATTACCATGTGACTATGGAAAATTATTTTCAAGCTAAGAGAAAATTATTCTTAAAACTTAAAGATATTAATAATTCAGTATTTAATATTGATGATAAGTATGGAAAAAGACTATATGACGAATTTATAGAAGATAATCCTGAAATAATCTCTTATGGAATAGATGGAGGAGATTTAGAAGGAGAATACTTAGATGATGGCTATATAGATATTAAATTTAAAGAAAAAGTAGAAAAAGTTAAATTTGCTTTATTAGGTGATTTTAACTTATATAATACTTTAGGTGCAGTTGCCATTGCTAGAAAGTTGGGAATTAGTTGGGAAGATATTTTAGAAAGAGTCTCAAATATAAAGGCTGCTCCTGGAAGATTTGAAGCTTTAAATTGTGGGCAAGATTATAAAGTTATAGTTGACTATGCTCATACTCCTGATGCCTTAGTAAATGTTATTGTTGCTGCAAGAAACATTAGAAATGGTAATAGGATAATAACTATATTTGGTTGTGGTGGAGATAGAGATAGAACTAAAAGACCTATAATGGCTAAGGCTGCTGAAAATTTATCAGATATTGTGATTCTAACTTCAGATAATCCAAGAACTGAAAGTCCTGAACAAATATTTGCTGATGTAAAGGCAGGATTTGCAAAGACAGATGATTATTTGTTTGAACCTGATAGGGAAAAGGCAATAAAATTAGCTATTAATATGGCAGAAAAAAATGATATTATCCTTATAACAGGGAAAGGACATGAAACATACCATATAATTGGTACGAAAAAATGGCACTTTGATGATAAGGAAATCGCAAGAAGAGAAATTGTTAGAAGAAGGATGGTAGAAAATGTTAATTAATGATGTAAATAAAGTTAAAGTTGGTAACATAGTATTTGGTGGAAAAAAGAGATTTGTTTTAATCGCAGGACCTTGTGTTATGGAATCTCAAGAATTAATGGACGAAGTTGCAGGAGGAATAAAAGAAATTTGTGATAGACTAGGAATAGAATATATATTCAAGGCTTCTTTTGATAAAGCAAATCGTTCTTCTATACATTCATATAGAGGACCTGGTTTAGAAGAAGGAATGAAAATGCTTGCTAAAACAAAGGAAAAATTTAATGTTCCTGTTATTACAGATGTTCATGAAGCTTGGCAATGTAAAGAAGTTGCAAAGGTAGTAGATATTTTACAAATTCCTGCATTCTTATGTAGACAAACAGACTTACTTATAGCTGCTGCAGAAACAGGAAAGGCTGTAAATATTAAAAAAGGACAATTTTTAGCTCCTTGGGATATGAAAAATATAGTTGTTAAAATGGAAGAATCAGGAAACCAAAATATAATGTTATGTGAAAGAGGAAGTACATTTGGATACAATAATATGGTAGTGGATATGAGAAGTTTACTTGAAATGAGAAAATTTAATTATCCTCTTGTATTTGATGTGACACATGCAGTTCAAAAACCTGGTGGACTTGGGACAGCAACATCAGGAGACAGAGAATATGTATATCCACTTTTAAGAGCAGGACTTGCTATTGGTGTTGATGCAATATTTGCTGAAGTTCATCCTAACCCAACAGAAGCAAAATCTGATGGACCAAATATGCTATATTTAAAAGATTTAGAAGAGATTTTAAAAACTGCAATAGAAATAGATAAGATAGTTAAAGGTGTATAAGACAAAATAATTTAAAATAAAAGGGGGCTGTTGTAAATTAATAGAAAGTAAAAAATAGTTCGTTACTGAGTAAATTTCTTAACGATAAAAAATCAAG
>ERZ772910.892-NODE-892-length-16354-cov-3.858580_pt1 | contig 16354 bp, 14 predicted proteins | sample MGYA00511357_ERZ772910 | MGnify/ENA primary metagenome ERZ772910 (study PRJEB29015, sample SAMEA2738096) | human oral metagenome | biome: human oral; feature: human-associated habitat; material: saliva | place: China | collected 2193 ... | reverse complement strand
ATTCGCTTTATGCGTCTACCTACGAAGCATTCAAGAACAATCGTTTTGGCGAAGTTACTGCCAATAAACGCATTTCCGACGAACGTTTCCCTATGGGAGCAAACCGCGATAAGTTCTTGTTTATCGGTGGATTGAGCAAGCTTAACCAAGGCGATGTGAATGGTTGCATAAACGAAATGAAGACTGTTGTTGAGAAGTTTCCACAAAGTCGCATCAGCGAAATGGCTGGAATGATAGTCAATGGCGTAGAGGCTGGAAAGAAAATCCGCAACAGTAAATTCGACCTTGGCGATGTTTGGAACTATCGCACCAATGTCTTGAACGATAGCGACAGCATCAAGCAAGTGAAGTTCTCGCCAGACAGAGACATCGACTTCAAGTTCCTTTTGGTGTACAACCCCGATTCTTTATCAGAGAATAAGCTGTTGTTTGAAATGGCAAGATTCAATTTCACAAGTTTCTATGTACGCAATTTCGATATAGAAATAGAAGACATTGAAGGTCTGCACCAAATGAAGCTGTCTGGATTCAGAAGTTTCGACGAGGCTTTCCAATATGCACGACAACTCTTTAATAATAAGAATGTAACGGCGCAACTAAGCAAAGACACGAAAGCCATTATCATTAGCGACAAGAACTTGCAGCTAATTGGGACGTCGTTCAGCTATAAGGATTACGAAGACTTCTATGCAAAGCACTTCGCACCATTGCAAGTAACGAAGCGTTACCTGCTCTCCGAACCTGCCGAAGTGGCAACACCACGTGAGAAAGAGCGTGATTTGCAAGAAGAAATAGAAAGCAGGAACCCGACAGAAACCGACCTCAATGCACGCAAACAAGCATTAGAATCCGTAGATAATGGTATGACGATACCTCTCGAGGAGGAAAAAACGACCGAAAACAAAGGTATTACTCCGACCGAAATGGTTGTTCCTATTGAGGAAACCTCAAAGAAGGAGGAGCCAAAGAACGCCATTGACAATACGGAAATGGTAATTCCGACAGAGGAAACTGCAAAGAAAAAAGAACAAAAGAACACTATTGACAATACGGAGATGGTTATTCCAATAGAGGAAACTCCAACTCAGAAGCCGCAACCAAAGCCAGTTGAACCTAAGAAAGAGGAGAAACCAGCCAATAAAGACAACCAAAAGGATGCGCCAATAGACAATAATGTTATGGAAATTCCATTGGATTCTGAAACCGTTTTGCCTAAAGATACAGTCGGTACTCCTACCAACAAGCCAAAGACAGCAAAGGAAAAGGACAGCGAGAAACCATCGGAAAAGAAGAAACAACAGCCTGCCGAGAACACTCAAAAGGCTCAAAAACCTGCCGAAAAGAAAGAACAACCGAAGAAAAAGAATACAGATGGCCCTGTAATATACTTCGACGACGACGTTAAACCTGTGGAAAAGAAAAAGAAAGAACCACAGAAGCAACAGCCGCTCGATTACGATTTCGATGACGAATACTACGATTTAGGCGGTTTTTAACAAACCACGAAATTACAAATAAAGAGTTGCATAAAGCAACGCTTCTAAAGAAAAAGAAAGGAAAAACAATATATGAGCAACGGACTTTTATTATGGGTAGATGACGAAATAGAACTTCTCAAAGCCCACATCATATTTCTTGAGAAAAAGGGATACGAGGTAGTAACCGTCAGTAACGGCGCCGATGCTATAGAACAATGTAGCATACAAACATTCGACCTTGTTCTCTTAGACGAGCAGATGCCTGGTTTATCAGGACTTGAGACCTTGCAGAGAATGAAGGAAATACAGCCTGCAACACCCATTGTTATGGTAACAAAGAGTGAAGAAGAGAATATTATGAACCAAGCTATTGGTGCAAAAATTGCCGACTACCTAATTAAACCCGTTAATCCTAGCCAAATATTGCTAACATTAAAAAAGAATATTCATCGCCGAGAAATTGTAACCGAAGTGGCGCAAACCGGATACCAGCAGGAATATCAGCAGCTTACAATGCAAATAAGCAATTGCCGAGATTTCAACGATTGGGTAGAAGTATACAAAAAGTTGGTGAAATGGGAATTAGAACTTAGTAGCGCAGATAGCAATATGACTGAAATGCTAACTATGCAAAAAGAAGATGCTAACAATGGTTTCGCAAAATACATAGCCAAAAACTATCTGAATTGGGTGTCGCCAAACAATGGAAAAAACAAAGAAACAGTATCACGCCCACTAATGAGCCCCGATATATTTAAGAAATGTATATTTCCCACAATAGATAAAGGCGAAAAGGTTTTCCTCATCGTAATAGATAATCTTCGGTTAGACCAATGGCGCATATTATCAGGAGAACTTGCTGAGCTATTCGATATAGACGAAGATTTCTATATGACTATACTTCCAACGGCTACACAATATGCTCGCAATGCCATTTTCAGCGGACTAATGCCTCTACAGATAGCGCAAATGTTTCCAAACCTATGGGTAGACGAGGACGAAGAAGAAGGCAAGAATCTAAACGAAAAACCTCTTATTCAGACACAAATAGAACGTTATCGACGACACGATAAGTTCTCCTATCATAAGGTTTTCGATTCTAATGGTGCAGAAAAGTTTATGCAGCAACTTAACAATCTGCAACAAAATAATCTGAATGTATTAGTAGTAAACTTCATCGATATGCTTTCGCACGCTCGTACAGAGATGAAAATGATACGCGAATTGGCAAGCGACGAGAGTGCCTACCGTTCTTTAACTCTTAGTTGGTTCAAACATAACGTATTGGCAGACGTTTTCAGAGAATTGGCAAAATCCGATTATAAAATTATTCTCACCACCGACCACGGTTCTATTCGTACAACTAAACCTGTGAAAATAATTGGCGATCGCAACACAAACACCAACCTTCGATACAAGTTAGGCAAGAATCTTAGTTACAGCTCAAAAGAGGTGTTCACAATAAAAAATCCACAACAAGCACAACTCCCTGCACCAAACCTTAGCACAAGCTATGTGTTTGCAACAGGCAATAGCTTCTTTGCCTATCCAAACAACTACAATTACTATGTATCTTACTACAAAAATACATTCCAACACGGTGGCATCTCTATCGAAGAAATGATAGTCCCACTTATAACACTAACACCAAAAAGTGCTAAACTAACAAAGAACACAAAAAAATAACAACAATGGAAATTAAAATAGAAAGCTTAGACACCATTCACGAGGCTGCAAAACTGTTTATAAACAACATTGGTAACAACAAAGTTTTTGCCTTTTATGGCAAAATGGGTGTAGGCAAAACCACCTTTACCAAAGCCATTTGCGAAGTTTTAGGTGTACAAGATGTTATTACATCGCCCACTTTTGCTATTGTTAACGAATATACCGATGGAAATGGAAACCCTATTTATCACTTCGATTTCTATCGCATTAAAAAGTTAGAAGAGGTTTACGATATGGGCTACGAAGACTATTTCTACAGTGGAAACCTCTGTTTGTTAGAATGGCCAGAACTAATTGAGGACATTTTACCCGAAAATGCAGTTAAGGTACACATAGAAGAACAACCTGATGGCACACGCATTGTGTCGTTTTAACCCAAATATCGGTCGTTAGAGTCTAAACATATCTTGGTCTAATTATCAATTTGGGTTTAAGAATATCAGAATATATAGAGAATGGCTTAAAGCTCTAAAAATACAAGCAATTTTAAAATACAACTAAAAAATGGGGCGCTCTTTGTGCCCCATTTTCATTATCTTTATGGGTGTGGCTGTCCGCCACCACCTCCAGCAGGTTTCTCTTCTGTCTCTTTCGGTTTCTTTCGTGCAGGATTGTCTACTTCTACCTTAATATCGCCCAAAGATTTGCGCACCGACTCTTTCCACGTTACCACTATATGTGGACGTTTCAACGATGTTACACTAACATCTTTTTCGTTGGCTTCCATCTTCGAGGTTATAACTGTGCGAAGCGAGAAAATATCGCCTAAGTCTAATGCTCCACCCAACGATACAATCTCTTTCACAATGTTGCGCAACGTAATCAACACATTTCTTACATCGCCTTCGCTCAACGATGTTTCGCGCACAATACGCTCCACTAACCATGTAGACGAAAACCTGTTAGGTGCTTTAGGCACAGCACTGTAAGCCTTCTGACCTTTTCTAGGTCCCACTTTCAAAATACTCTCTTTTACTTTAAAAATTATCATACGTAAAAAAATTAAAGATTAATAAATATAAGGTCCACCACATTTGGTAATACCTTTGTTAGTAACTCTATATTCAGCCTATTAGCCTTCTATTTCTAATTCGTTTTATTGTTTAACTTAAAGTTGTTTCATACTTTAAGTTAAAGTCCACTTGTTGTTTAACTTAAAGTCCATTCGTCGTTTAAGTTAAAGTATCTTCGCACTTTAAGCTAAAGCACAAACAGTAGCATTTGTCAAACAGACATTCCGTAGATGTAGAGCAGATTCATTTCGCCCATATCAACGTAGATTCTCGAACCAATTGTATCAACAAATTTGTTTTTCACTTGTGCCATAGTATTCCTCGCACTCATGATATTTCTTAATATATGGCAGCGACTCACGTCGCCACCACATTTATAAAATAGATTAACTGAAACTATATTTGTATATATTTTAGCGAACATTCGCTATAAAAATACTTTGTTCGCTACTACAATAATTTCTATTTGTTAGAAGGCACGTTGTTTGTATCTTCATCCATATCATCGAAAGAAAAAGTATTTTCTTTTGCCTGACCTCCACCACCAGGACCTGCTCCCTGTCCAATAGGAATTGACAGACAAAACATTTTCTCTGTTTCTACACGATGATTCTTACACGTGGGTTTATTATATAATTTCTTTTCCATTTTCTTTCTCAAATTTAAATTTTATAGAACTTCTTGCCATTCACAATATACATTTGTCCGCTCTCAAGCTTATTGTAGTCGTTGCCCATTTGTTTGCCATCTACAGAGTAGAATGGGTATTTGCCACTCTTAATATCAGTATTCGTTTCTGTTTCAAGCGCTTTAATACCATCTGCAGTGTTATCGTCTTCTAATACCATAAAGAAACTTGGGGCAGCTACTGCACCCGTAGGACTGCTAATGAAGCAACGGAAAGGAGCAATAAAGTCGTTTGCAACACCACTTTGCACTTGCCACCACTTGTTACCATTTAGATAATAAGCCTTTTTGGCAAAAGCTTTATCGTTGCGTATCTTTAATGTAGTACCATAAAACTTCCAATTGCCATCGTTACTTGCAACAACCGCAGTGTTGTCTATATTAGGTGTCGCAGGAACTGTTACATTATGCATTGTAGGCAATGTATGGCTTTGTCCGTCTGTAACCTGAACCAGATAAGGGGTATTTGCTTGCAAGCGAGTTCCATCGGGTAATGGTGAAAACATAAATGCCTTGTCGCCATTAATATCAGTGCCCTTGCTTGTTAGTGTGTAAGCACGCATACCAGTAGGCAGGTCGGTTGGGTAAGGAAGGTAGAGTGTGCTTACAGCTTTGCCAGCAACATTAGAGAACACACGGTCATAGCTTGCCTGTGTTGCAGTAAAAGTACGTGGACTTTCAAAGCTTTCTTCATCATCTATATGCAAAGTTGCACATACTCCTGCGCGCACTACGTTATCAGTACTTGTGAAAGTTGATTTACGGCGAATATGAAATGCTTGATTAGACACTGCGTTTGTAAAAAGAAGTGCATTGTCATGAGTCTCATAAAAAGGATATTCGGTAGACTGAACTAAAGGACATTCTGAGAAATCATAATAAAGTACACCTTCTGTCTCTTCAGGAAAATTAAAAAAATTATATGCAAAAGCAAGGTGCCCTAATTCATGTAATTGACAACCAGGCTCTGCTACAAATCGCCTAATTAATGTATGGAAAAAACCTCCCCCCATATTCTCATTATAACTATAATTTGAATACCCTGTTAATGTTGAGGGAAGAATCACTTTTTCAGCTGTAAAATAATAATTGAAAGCAAAACTACTAATATTTCTTACTGGATACGTATTAGTACCATCACTAACATAAGCAGGTATATGTAAGACATCACCAGTATAGATTGTATGTGTATTCGTCTGACCATTAGATGTTATTGTATTGTTAATAATTAAAGGACCACTTACGCAATGCTCTTCATTATCACCACGATCTAGCACAGCGCCACCATTTCCATCTAATTTAAATGTCCAAGTTAATCCCTCTGCGTCTGTATAATGATAATATGTTTGTGCTTGTGTTTTTCCTGACGACAATCCTAAAAGGAGTAGAATGAGAGTCGTAATTTTTGTTTTCATAAATGTATTCATTGTTTTTGTTTGTATAAATTTATTGTCGTATTTGTTATGTTGTGTTATGAATAAAAACAATCTTATTTTCGTCTTACGCACAATTGGTGTAAGCACAAAAAAGAACAAAGGAAACTCACAGGAGTCCTTTGTTTACAAGGGTTGCGTGCGGTCCTTCACGCACGCGTACGCAAAAAATTAGAATTTTAGTTAGACCTGGCTTTACTAGAGAGAGAGTATACAAATATTTGGAACTACCAAATATTTAGCTATCTTTCTTTCATCATTTTCTTTCTTTAACATTGAGAGTAAAGCAGATGTCTTTTGAGAATATATATATCCTAAACATAATTTTGCAAGCGAAACAGTTGCATTTACACCTTTATTACACAAGGCATAGAACAATGTTATAATTTGTTGGTTTATTTGTATCACTTGTTAAATCTGTTTTAATCTGGGGGCAAAGGTAACAATATTAATTAAAAACTGCAAACAAATTAAGAAAAAATATCAAAATAACACGAAAACAAGTATAGAGAATATTGGCAGAGAGCCGTGTTTACTGTGGTTTCAGGCTGTTTTTTCTCTATATTAGTAAAAGTACTTACACCTTATTATATAAGAGATATCCGAAGTTGAGCTATAAAACACACGAACGTATACATTGAATTTGGCAGAACGATGGAATAACTGTACCTTTGCACCTATGATAGATACATCTTCGTTTCAAGGAAAAACGGCAAAATATTACACCTTAGGGTGCAAACTTAATTTCTCTGAGACTAGCACTTTTGCTCGTATGCTGCGTGATATGGGTGTACGAGAAGCCAAAAAGGACGAAGTAGCCGACATTTGCCTTATAAATACATGTTCGGTTACAGAGGTTGCCGACCATAAATGTAGACAGGTTATAAACCGTATGGCAAGACAAAACCCAGGTGCTTTTATTGTGGTTACAGGTTGCTACGCACAATTAGAAAGCGAACGAGTTGCCAATATTCCAAACGTAAACTTGGTATTAGGAAGTAACGAGAAAGCAGACTTAATACAATATCTTAGCAATGCATGGAACAACTTTGATGGACAAGCAAAACAAGGTAGCTACCATTCGGTAAAAACAAAAGATATTGTGAAGTTTCAACCCAGTTGTTCGAGAGGTAACCGCACACGCTACTTCTTAAAAGTTCAAGATGGTTGCGACTACTTCTGCACTTATTGCACCATACCTTTTGCACGTGGGTTTTCGCGTAATCCTAATATAGAATCGCTCGTAAAACAAGCCGAAGAGGCAGCAGCAGAAGGAGGAAAAGAAATTGTATTGACTGGTGTAAACATTGGCGACTTTGGTAGAACAACAGGCGAAAGTTTCTTAGACTTGGTGAAGGCTTTAGACAAGGTGGAAGGCATTGAACGTTTTCGGATAAGTTCGCTCGAGCCAGATCTTATTGATGATAAACTTATAGAATTTTGTGCACAATCGCGTGCTTTTATGCCACACTTCCATATACCATTACAGAGTGGTTCAGACAAAGTGCTAAAGCTAATGCATAGGCGTTACGACACAGCACTGTTTGCCCATAAAATAAACCTTATAAAAACAATTACACCAGATGCCTTTATTGGTGTTGATGTTATGGTGGGCTGTAGAGGCGAAGAACCACAACTGTTTGATGAGTGCTACAATTTTATTTCGTCGTTACCCATCACACAACTCCACGTATTTCCTTACTCTGAACGACCAGGCACATCGGCTCTTTCCATACCATATATTGTAGACAATAAGGAAAAGAAACGTCGTGCACAGAGGCTGTTACAACTTTCTGACCAAATGACACACAATTTTTATGCAGAGCACATAGGACACGAAGCAGAAGTGTTGTTCGAGAAAGCTGTACGAGGAAAAGCAATGCACGGATTTACTAAAAACTATATTCGGGTAGAGCTTTCGCCGGCTCAAGTTAAAGAATCATACGACAACCAGATTATGAGAGTACAACTCGGCGAATTTAACTTCGATAAATCTGCATTAAAAATAGAACTATTATGAAAGTAGCCATTGTTATTTTAAATTGGAATGGTAAGGCGATGTTACAGAAATATCTACCATCAGTAGTTAGATACTCGCAAGACGAAGCTGAAATTATTGTTGCCGACAATGCTTCTACCGACGATTCTCTACAATGGTTAGCCAAAGAATTTCCAAAGGTAAGAACTATTGTGTTAGACCAGAACTATGGTTTTGCTGGAGGCTACAATAAAGCATTAAAACAGGTAGAAAGCGAATACTACATATTGTTAAACAACGATGTAGAGGTAACACACCACTGGCTAACAGAACTAATAGAAGAAATGGACGCAAGACAGACTATTGCTGCTTGCCAACCTAAATTGCTTTCTGTTTACAATAAAGATAACTTTGAATATGCAGGAGCTGCCGGTGGTTTTCTGGATAAATATGGCTACCCATATTGTAGGGGAAGAATATTCGAAAATGTAGAAGAAGACAACGGACAATATGATACAAATTCGGAGATTTTTTGGGCTACAGGAGCTTGTCTTATGATACGCTCTAAAGATTACTGGTCGGTAGGTGGATTCGACGAACGTTTCTTTGCACACAACGAAGAAATAGACTTATGCTGGCGACTACAACTGAAGGGACGAAAGATATTTTGTTTTCCAACAAGTTGTGTTTATCACGAAGGCGGAGGCACACTACCAAAATCGAATCCAAGAAAAACCTTCCTTAACTTCCGTAACAACTTAACAATGCTATGGAAAAATCTTCCTGAGGAAGAATTAAAATATGTAATGCGTGTTAGATGGGTATTAGACTATATAGCAGCTCTACAAATGTTGCTATTAAAGTTTAATTGGCGCGATTGCTTTGCCGTTATAAAAGCAAGACGAGACTTTAAGAGATGGCGAAATTTGTTTGAACATACTAAACAACAAGGCTACAAAGACAAACGCACCCCCTACTCTATTCTCTGGCAATACTACGCAAACAAAAAAGATACATTCAGTAAATTAGAAAAAGAATAGGCATAAAACTATTGCACAAAATATGTGTAAAGATAGTAAACTGAATGCTGTATTTTAAGATTTTTAGCAGAGTAGTTGTACGATTAAATATTTTTAAGTACTTTTGCAGTTAAAGAACAGATTAAATTAGTCAAAAAAAAGAAGTAGTGAGAAGAGTTTATTACATATTGTTTGCATTGTGTATAGTTCTAACAAGCTGCCATATAAAAATTTCTTCTGAAGAGGAAGACAATAGTAACATTGTGCAAATAGAACGTTACGATCGCTTAGAATATCGTTACCTAACTACAGGCGATTTCTCGGCGTTGCAACAAATGAACACTGAATATCCAATGGAAACACGCACGCTTATAGAAGATGTGGTAGAACTTGGGAGTGCTACCGACCCCGATATAAATGCTAAATTCTTAAAGTTCTATCAAGATACCACACTGCAAGCGCTTATTGCGTCTGTAGAGTCGGAATATGCAAATGTCGATGACTTAAACGAACAACTTAGTGCTGCTTTTAAATACTTAAAACATAAATTGCCAAATATAGACGTGCCGCGTATCTATGCGCAGATATCTGCATTAGACCAAAGCATTGTTGTGGGAAATGGAACTGTAGGAATTTCGCTTGATAAATATTTAGGTGAGGACTTTCCACTCTATCTAAAATACTACACACCATTACAAAGGCAGCAAATGACACGCGACCATATAGTCTCCGATTGTTTATCGTTTTATTTAATGAGCGTCTACCAATTAAAAGACTTTGATAGTCGCCCACAGTTTGAGCGCGATCTTCATATAGGGAAAATTCATTGGGTAGTTAATCAGGCTTTAGGGCATCGTATATTCCGAACAAAATACGTTGTAGCAGTAGAAAACTATATGCAAGAACACAATAATGTATCGTTCGATGAGCTTTTAAGAATTACCGACTTCTCTAAATTTAAGATGTTGTAATCAATAGGTGTTCATAAAGTTTAATATAGTTTGCTCTACAATACATCAGTCAGCCATTAGACCACAACATATTACATCTTGTTTATTCCATTTGTTTCCGCCGGTCACTAATGTAAAGGTAGTGGTTTAAATGTACTGATTTTTTTAGATATCTCTAACTTGCAAATTAGATATCTGTGACGTTCGTTACAGATATCTGTCGTGCTGCTATTAGATATCTCAATTTATTCTATCTGTTTATCGTCGTTGTTTAAAGAATTGTTGCATCAACAGTTTACATTCTTCTTCTCGCACACCTTTTGTTACAATAGTTCGTTTGTGGAGTGCTTGTGGAGCAAAGGCAGAAAAGCCACGTTTCTCGTCGCTACAACCATAAACAACACGCCTTATTTGTGCCCACCCCAATGCACCTGCACACATTACGCAAGGTTCTACCGTTACATAGAGCGTACAGTCTTGCAAATATTTTCCGCCCAATTCGTTAGCAGACATCGTTATGGCTTGCATCTCTGCATGGGCAGTAACATCTATCAAAGCCTCTGTAAGATTGTATGCTCGTGCTATAATTTTATCTCGACACACTATTACAGCACCAACAGGAACCTCTCCCTTCTTAAAAGCTTCTTCTGCTAACATCAAGGCATGTCCCATATAAAACTTGTCTTTTTCTATTTGTTCTTCGCTACTCATATCTTCTTATATATAGCACGCAAAATTACAATATTAATCTTATAATTGGGAAAAAAGCCATACCTTTGTGGCACAATAAGAACAGACAAGCTGTTTACTTTTATTTTTCAACAACCTATCATTTCGAATAGTATGGCATTACACAACGAAACCGGTAAATGGGGCGAACAAATAGCATGCGAATATCTTATGCGCGAAGGCTACAGAATTGTAGAAAGAGATTGGAAATATGGTCAGCGCGATATAGATATAGTAGCCATTGAAAACGATGTTTATATATTTGTAGAGGTTAAAACACGTAGAAACGAACGATTTGCCAATGCCGATACTGCTGTAACACCACAGAAAATACGTTCCATTTCTATTGCAGCTAATGCATATATTAAGGGACATTGTCTAGACCGTGAAATACGTTTCGATATAATAACCATTGTTGGAGTGCCCGATAAATACGAAATACGACACGTTAAAGATGCCTTTCTACCATTTATTTGATGAGTAAAAACAAAAACAGCAACTATACTTTTACTTGTATGAACATTATTCGAAAGATACGAGCAGCTTTTCAAAAAGAAAAGATATCGACAACCAAAATAGTGCGGTTAGAAACGGTAAGTAGCACGAACGACTATTTAAAAACTTATACGCCTACAGAAACAGAACAAATGACGGTGGCTGTGGCTGACTTTCAAACTTCCGGACGCGGACAAGGTTCTAACTCGTGGGAAAGCGAAGCAGGCAAAAACCTATTGTTCTCTGTACTCTTACACCCCTCCGAAGTACCTGTTGCTTGTCAGTTTCTACTATCAGAATATGGTGCCTTATCGTTGCGAGAAGCATTGCTACACTACGTAAACAATGGTAGCATTACGCTGAAATGGCCTAACGATATATATTGGAACGACAAAAAACTAAGCGGTACACTGATAGAAACCAAATTAAGTTGTGGCAGAATTAAAGACTGTGTGTTTGGTGTAGGACTAAATGTAAACCAAACAGAGTTTAAAAGCGATGCACCTAATCCAGTTTCGCTTAAACAAATCTTAGGAAAAGAAGTTAATCGAGAAGAATTATTGCAACATATTATTGAAGCATTCGAACGCAACTACGAACTTATTCGTAGTGCAAACTACGGTACAATTGCAGCAATGTATCACGATGCATTGTATCGGTCGAAAGGTTTTTATACTTACGAAGATGCAAACGGAGTGTTTGAAGGAGCTATCGTTGAAGTGGAAGACGATGGACACTTAATTCTTCGAGATAAAGAAGGAACTATTAGAAGTTACGAATTTAAAGAAATAAAGTATGGCAAGATTTAAAAGAATTCTACTAAAGCTTTCTGGCGAAAGCTTAATGGGCAAACAAGGATATGGCATAGATACAGAACGCCTTGAAGACTATGCACGCCAAATTAAAGAAATACACGATATGGGTGTGCAGATTGGTATCGTAATTGGTGGAGGCAACATCTTTCGTGGCTTAACTGGTAGCCAGAAAGGTTTCGACCGTGTAAAAGGCGACCAGATGGGTATGTGTGCAACCGTTATTAATTCGCTCGCATTAAGTTCGGCGTTAGGTGCTTTTGGTGTTAAATCGAAAGTGATGACGGCAATACGTATGGAACCTATTGGCGAGTTCTACAATAAATGGAAAGCAGTAGAAGCACTCGAATCTGGATACGTTTGTATATTTTCAGCTGGTACAGGCAATCCCTACTTCACCACCGATACAGGTTCGAGCCTGCGTGGTATAGAGATTGAAGCCGATGTTATGTTAAAAGGTACACGTGTAGATGGTGTGTACACAGCAGACCCTGAAAAAGACCCAACAGCTACTAAGTTCTCTGAAATTACTTACGATGAGATTTACAACAAAGGATTAAAGGTTATGGACCTTACTGCCACTACTATGTGCAAAGAGAATAACCTTCCTATCTATGTTTTCAATATGGACATTGTTGGTAATCTAAAGAAAGTTATAGATGGCGAAGATATTGGTACGTTAGTACACAATTAAGTAAATGTAACAAACATAGTATAACTCATATTCACACAATGAGTATCCTATAGTTATAAGAACTCTATTTATAGTGCTTGTATATTATTATGAGATAATTCATAATAAGAAATACATATTCTTCAGAGACACTATAAATAGAGTTCTACACTACTAACGCTATACCAAACGTTGCTTGGTATATTATAAATTGCTTCCATTCTCAACACAACTTGTTGAATTAAATATAGAAGTTATTCTTAATACATTTGAATGCACATTAAAACAGAATATCTATAGAGTCGTTAATATAATACACCTTTCCTACTTGTGTTTAGAAAAAAAGTAGTATATTTGCGCTGCATTCGTATTTGCGGCATGCAACTATGAAAAAGAAAACTCTCAAAACATCAATGACTATGATTAAGAAATATGTAGATGAAAATGAAGCTAGAATGCTCGAAGAGCTTTTTAGCCTGATACGCATTCCAAGCGTAAGTGCACAACCAGCTCATAAGGAAGATATGGTACGCTGTGCTGAAAGATGGAAAGAATTGCTTTTGAAAGCAGGTGTAGACAAAGCAGAAGTAATGCCTTCAAAGGGCAATCCAATGGTTTACGCAGAAAGAATAGTAGACCCAAATGCAAAAACTGTTTTAGTTTACGGGCACTATGATGTAATGCCAGCCGAACCATTTGAACTATGGAAAACTGAGCCATTCGAACCAGTTATAAAAGATGGTCATATCTGGGCACGTGGTGCTGACGATGATAAAGGTCAATCGTTCATTCAAGCTAAAGCTTTTGAATATATCAACAAGCACGACTTGTTAAAGCATAATATGAAATTCATCTTTGAAGGCGAAGAGGAAATAGGCTCTGGTAGTCTTGGTCCATTCATCGAAGAACACAAAGATTTGTTGAAGTGCGATGTAATTCTCGTATCCGACACATCGCTTATTGGTGCTGATGTACCATCTATAACAACAGGTTTGCGCGGTTTAGCCTACTGGCAGATAGAAGTTACAGGTCCAGACCACGACCTTCACTCTGGTACATTCGGCGGTGCAGTGGCTAATCCTGCAAATGTTCTTTGTAAGTTGATAGGAGATGTAACTGGTCCTGATGGCAAAATACGTTTCCCAGGATTCTACGATGATGTAGAAGAAGCATCAAAAGAGGAACGTGAACTTGTTGCTTCTATACCTTTCGATGAAGATGAATATAAGAAATCGCTCGGCATAAAGAATATATTTGGCGAAGAAGGCTATAGCACAATCGAGCGTACAGGCTATCGTCCATCGTTCGATGTATGCGGACTTTGGAGTGGTTATCAAGGCGAAGGTGCAAAAACCGTAATTCCTTCAAAGGCATACGCAAAGATTTCTTCACGTCTTGTGCCACATCAGGACTACAAGAAGATTGGTCAGCTCGTTGTAGACTATTTCAATAAGGTGGCTCCCGATACTGTTAGCGTGAAAATAGAAATGCTTCACGGTGGTTACGGTTACGTTTGTCCTATCGACTTCCCTGCTTATAAAGCTGCTGAACGTGGATTTGAAAAAGTATTTGGTAAGCGTCCATTGCCAGTTCGCATAGGTGGAAGTATTCCTATCATCTCTACATTCGAGAAGTTACTCGGTACAAAGAGTGTGCTAATGGGCTTTGGTTTAGAGTCGAATGCAATACACTCTCCAAACGAAAATATGCCAGTAGACCTTTGGAAGAAAGGCATAGAAGCCGTTATCAACTTCCATTTGGAATACGATAAAGAAGCGTAAAAAACAATACTAACACATAAAAATCCCTGTCGCATCTGATTGTTTGAGACAGGGATTTATTTATATTTTGTAAAACAATTACACTTTATAGCCTTACAGCTTTCTTAATATCCTAAAAAGATAGCTTAAAGTTTTGTAATATCGGAAACTTACAATACCTTTGCACCCACATTTACAATATTTTTTTGGGCTTGTATGGATTTGACGGCAAGACGAAATGGTATGTAAGCATGCGGAGCATTGATGACTGGCTCCTAAATCTCGGTTATCGAACAATTAATTGGCGAAAATAATTACGCTCTCGCTGCCTAATCGAAGTACAGTAGATTACTGGCTTTATTCGACTATTAGATAGTTGAACGAGACACTGCTCCAAAGATGTTGTTCCGAATCGTAGGATAAAGCGGTGCAGGTTAAATCGGAAATAGTTTGTGTAAGCCTCGTTGCACAAATGAATATTTAGAGGATAAGGCATTGGTTGGTGGTTCAGGTCTTGCCAATGCTCGAAAACCAAAGGCTGAAATAAGCATGTAGAAAGCGTATGGTTTCCTTGTGCGGACCGGAGTTCGACTCTCCGCAAGTCCACTAAAAGAGAAGGTTGGCAATTACCCAAGTAATTGCCAACTTTCTCTTTAGTTATATCCCATCCAGAGTCCATAAGATTTGATGATTAAACAATATACAAAAAGGGACTGCACCGACAATGTGTACAGCCCCATTTTTTCCTTTTTAGAGTGCTAATAAAGCGACTAAAGTCTCTATCGGCACTATTGATGTTGCAAAGATAGTGTATATATCTGAATTAAGCAAGAATTAAGCCGATATTTTTTATTCCAGTGGCTTTTTCTATCTTTTTTTGTACTTCTTTTACTTGATGATATTTTTCAAAAAGCTTTATTAGGTCTTCCTTTAGATCCCTTTGTCTGTTCTTTGAGATTATGCCCGTCATGTAGTATATGACCTTGACGGCACCATGCAATCTCTGGTAGTCCAACTCTGACATTTTTCCGGCAGGTCCTCTTCTGATGGAAGTTGGCAAGGCTATGTCATACAAGATATTGCCATGCGCACAATGATTTCTTATTGTCCTGATAACAGACAAGTAACTGTTAAAAACAACTAACTTCCTGATTTCAAAATGCTCGCTGACCGCTCTTTTTGTCTCCTGGTCCTTAATGGCATTAAAGAGATAGATGACCTCCCCCAATGTCATAAACTCTATCGTTTTCCATGCAGGAGCGTATTTGTCATTTATATGCACCTTATGATGGTGCTTGATCACAGGATTTAGCTTGAACTTGTTAGTATAAACTTCTTTATCAAAGCTTTGGACATAGCTCTGTGCCACAATGGCAGGGTCTACAAACCATGTTGGCGAATCTTTATATTTATTTGACACATAGTAAGTCAGGAACGTTCTGAGGTTTATCTCGATACGGTTGAGATATTTTGTCAGGATATTCCTGAGATTGAAATCGAAATAGTATAGTTTGACGATGTTGTCAAAGTCTGTTCCCTCTGAGAATTGATGATTTCTGCAATCCTTGCATGGATATGATACCTCAAAGGGAAACCAAT
>ERZ772910.891-NODE-891-length-16359-cov-5.343413_pt1 | contig 16359 bp, 7 predicted proteins | sample MGYA00511357_ERZ772910 | MGnify/ENA primary metagenome ERZ772910 (study PRJEB29015, sample SAMEA2738096) | human oral metagenome | biome: human oral; feature: human-associated habitat; material: saliva | place: China | collected 2193 ... | reverse complement strand
AGCCTACGTTCTGCGAGGGCGGGGCCCTCCCGGTGACGGGAGGCAACGCGGTCGCCGAGGCCGTGGCCGCCTACGTGGACGCGCACCGCGACGAGTACCAGCTGATCGTCACCACGCAGGATTGGCATATCGATCCGGGCGCTCACTTCTCGGAGACGCCTGATTTCGTAGACACGTGGCCCCCGCACGGCGTGGCGGGAACGGCAGAGGCCGAGCTGCACCCGGCGCTCGCGAACGTCAGCGCGGACGTGACGGTCAAGAAGGGCCAGTACAAGGCCGCCTACTCGGGCTTCGAGGGAACGACCGAGGATGGCAAGACGCTGGAGGAGGCACTGCGCGGCGCTGGCATCACGGACGTGGATGTCGTGGGGTTGGCCGAGTCGCACTGCGTCGCGTGCACGGCCGTGGATGCCGCTCGCGCGAACTTCAAGACGCGAGTGCTGCGTCAGCTGACCGCGCCCGTCACCGAGGAGCTGGGCGCCCAGGCCCGCGAGTGGATGACGTCGGAGCACGTCGAGATCGTCTGAGGTTCCCAGACCTCGTTTTTAGCGCGCGGCGAGGGCGGCCTTGTAGAGGTCGTTCTTGCGCGCGCCCGTCGCCGCGGCCACCTCGGCTGCGGCGTCCTTGAGACGCATGCCTTCGGCCGCGAGCGCGAGGACAGCACCGACGTGGTCTTCAGCGCGTGTGCTGTGCGTGTATCCGGCGACGACGATCGTCACCTCGCCGAGGACGTCGTCGGCACCCTCAGCGAGCTGCCCGAGCGTGCCTCGACGCACCTCCTCGTAGTCTTTCGTGAGCTCGCGGCACAGCGCGGCGGCTCGGTCTTTGCCGAAGACCTCGGCCATGCGCGTCAGTGTGGCGGTCGCGCGACGGGGCGACTCGAAGAAGATGAGCGTGTGCGGGTCGGTGGCCAGGCCTTCCAGGTAGCGCGTGGCTTCCCCGTCCTTGCGCGGCAGGAACCCCTCGAAGGCGAAGCGGTCGGAGGGCAGGCCGGACAGCGCGAGGGCGACGAGCGGCGCGGAAGGGCCGGGCAGGACGGACAGCGGGACGCCCGCGTCGATGGCGGCGCGCGCCAGGCGGAAGCCCGGGTCGGAGACGGTGGGCATGCCCGCGTCGGAGACGAAGACGACGCGCGCTCCGCCCTGGGCGGCCTCGACGATTCCCGCGGCCTTCTCGGCCTCGTTGTGGTCGTGCAGGGCGATCAGGCGACCGCCGAGCTTGATGCCCAGGCGCGAGGCCAGGGCCAGGGCCCGGCGTGTGTCCTCAGCGGCGACGATGTCTGCGCCCTGCAAGGCTTCGACGACTCGGGGCGACGCGTCGCGCACGTCACCGATGGGGGTGGCGGCCAGCAGGATCGACCCTCCCGGCTGACGGTAGGGGTCGCTTCCGCGCTCGTCGCGCGGATTCGGGGACGAGGCCTGGGCACTCGTCGCGGGTCGGGTCGAGTCGGTCGCGGCGTCCATGCCGGTATCGTCTCACTGCTTTCCAGTGCGCGCACGGCGCGGGTTCGATGAGGACCTCAAGACTGTACTAGAAATTGTACAAAGGGAGAGCCAGGCGCTGTCAGGGGCTGACGTAGCATGAGATAGATACCCATTAACGTGTTGCTCTCGGAGTCTCAGTATGCGTATTCGACGCCCCAAGAAATCGGTCCTCACCGGCGCGGTCGCAGCCCTCGGAGTCTGTTCGGTCGTGCTGGCATTCATCGCCCCCGGCGTCGAAGAAACCAAGGTCGACCTCAACGACGGCGGCGTGTGGGTCACCAACGCGAAGCGTGGCATCGTCGCACACGTAAACGTTCCCGCCCGCCTCATGGACGCGGGACTGCACGCAGCCTCCTCCACCTTCGACGTCTTCCAAAACGGCGAGCAGGTCCAGCTCTCCGATCAGGTGGCCAACACGCTGGCTCCCATTGACGTCACAACGGCCACCTTGACGTCGGCAGTGGACTACCGGGGAATGACCACGGACGTGCGCGGCGGCACGATCGCGGTCACGGACGCGCCCAACGGCAAGGTGTGGGCGCAGCAGGCTGACCACCCCGCGCCCATCAACGCGGACGATGCGGACGCCAGTATTTCTGACGTGCCCGGCGCGGTCACGACCGTGGATTCGGAGGGCAACGTCCACGCTGTCTCCGCCGAGGCTGGGCGCGTGACGTCGTTACTGAAGCGCGGTGCGCTGACGGACACCAAGACCACACCCCTGACGGGTATCGGCGCCACCGACTACCTGCAGATCGCGGCCGTCGGAACCGACGTGGTCGTCTGGGACCAGGACACTTCCACGCTCTACCTGCCGGGCGGCAAGACGCAGCGCATTGACGGTGAGCGCATTGTCCTCCAGGACACCGGGCCGAAGACGAACGAGGTCCTGCTCTCCTCCCCCGACGCCCTCATCAGGGTTCCCATTGGCGGCGGCACGCCCACCACCACCCCCGCGCCAGCGGCCGGGGGCTCCCCCACCCGCCCGGTCCTGCATAACAAGTGTGCCTACGCGGCCTGGTCGGTGACCGGCGCATTCGTGAGGGATTGCCCCTCCGACGCAGATGACCGGGAGATGGTCGTCGACTCCCTCGCGAGCGCCGAAAAGGCTATTTTCCGCACCAATCGTGACGTCATTGTGCTCAACGACATCGAGAAGGACGGCCTGTGGCTGCCCGACTCCGACATGATCCTGGTCGACAACTGGGATCAGCTGGAATCGAAACTCGAGTCTGAGAAAGAAACCGAGGACCAGTCCGTCGACGACATCGACAACACGGTCGCACCCGACCGCAACCAGGACAACACGCCGCCCGAGGCCGTGGACGACGACTTCGGGGTGCGCGCGGGAAAGACCGCGATCCTTCCTGTCCTCATGAACGATTCCGACGCCGACGGCGACTTCATGACGGCCTCAGCGCTCACGCAGCCCTCCCTCGGGCAGGTCAGTGTCGCCCGAGAGGGTGCGGCCCTGCAGATCGCCGTCAACAAGGACGCGTCGGGCACGTCGACCTTCGATTACGAGGTCTCGGATGGGCGGGGCGGAACCGCGCAGGCCCACGTGACGCTGACCGTCCACGGCGACGACGTCAACGAGGCACCCGTGCAGAAGATCGTGCCCTCCGTGTCCGTGGGCCAGGGCGGTCGGACCACCGTCAACGGGCTGACGAACTGGGTGGACCCCGACGGAGACCCCTTCTTCCTGGCTGGCGCGACCGCCCCCACGGGGATGACGGTGAACTCCCACGAAAACGGCAACGTTGAAATCATCGATGCCGGGCACGCGCCCGGCAAGGACGCGGTCGCGATCAGCGTGTCCGACGGGCGCGACGCGGGCGACGGCTCGATTAACGTCACCGTCAAGGAAAGCGCCAATGAGCCGCCGGTCGCAAACGCCGACCACCTCGTCGTGCGCGAAGGCGCATCCGCGTCGATCTCGCCGATGGCTAACGACACCGACCCCAACTCCGACACGCTCAGGCTCGTCTCCGTGGACGACGTGCCCGCCGGCATCACCGCCGTCATGGATTCGACGGCGGGAACAATCACGGTGGACGGCAACGCCGCCGGCACCTACTACCTGTCGTACACGATCACGGACGGCCCCACGACGGCGACCGGCATCATCCGCGTGGACGTCGCCCCCACCGGTTCCGACCTGCCGCCCAGCACCGAGGACGACCTCGGGGTCCTGCCCGACGGCGGGCAAGTGCTCGTCGACCTGCTGGCCAACGACTCGGACCCCACCGGCGGCGTCCTCACCGTCCAGCAACTAGACGTGCCCCCGGGTTCTCCCCTGGCGGTCGCACTCGTCAACCGCCAGATGGTGCGCGTGACCGCGCCCTCCGGCCTCTCAAACCCCGCATCGTTCACCTACACGGTGTCCAACGGGGTCGCCACGGCCTCGGCGACGGTGACGATCCTGCCCGCCCCCGCCAACACCGAATCCGCGCCGCCCGAACTGAACGACGATTCCCTGGTCGTGCGCGTCGGGGACGTGGCCTCCGTGTCGGTCCTGGACAACGACCGCTCCCCCGCGGGGCTCAAGCTCACGGTCTCCAGCGAACTCCAGCACGAGATCCCCGCCGACCTGGGCAGCGTCTTCGTCTCGAATAACGTCGTGCGCGTGCGCGGCGGCTCCCGGCCCGGTTCGGGGCGCATCGTCTACACGGTCTCCGACACGGCCGGTAACGTCGCCTCGGCCGTCGTCAACCTGACCGTCGTCGCCATGGACGAGGACACGAACACCGCGCCTCGCCCGAAGGACGTTGTCGCCCGCACCGTCGCCGGGCACAAGGTCACGATCCCCATTCCGTTGGAGGGCATCGACGCCGAGGGCGACTCCGTGACGCTCGTCGGCATGGCCTCGTCGGCGCGCCTCGGGACCGTCACCCAGGTGGGGTCGAACTTCGAGTACACGCCCGGCAACGACGTCCAGGGAACGGATTCCTTCACCTACGTCGTCGAGGACGCCCTGGGGAAGCAGGCCATCGGCGGGATCCGCGTCGGCGTCGCGCCTCGTCCCTCCCTCAACCAGGCCCCCGTCGCGATGCCGGACTCCGTGAGGGTGCGTCCGGGCACCAAGGTGTCGGTCGCCGTTCTGGCTAACGACATTGACCCCGACGGCGATCCCCTGACCCTCGCGCAGGGGTCCGTGTCCGCGCCCTCGGGCATCGACGTGACGGAGCGCTCCGGGCGCATCGTCTTTACGGCGCCCCAGCAGGAGGGCACGCACGTGATCTCCTACGCCATCGAGGACGGGGCTGGCGGCCGCGCCGAGGGCGTGTGCTCCGTCGTAGTCACCCCCACCGCACCGCTCCTTGCTCCCATCGCCCGCGACGACGAGGTGTCCCTGGCCGACGTGCAGGCGGCCTCCGGGTCCGTCTCGGTCGACGTGCTGAAAAACGATGAGGACCCCGACGGCGACATCCAGGACGATACGCTCTCCAGCCCGGATTCGGGCATCGGCACCTCCGGCGACACCCTGACGATTCCCCTGTCCCCCAAGCCGCAGACCGTCATTTATACGGTGACCGACCACGACGGACTGTCCGCGTCGGCTGTTGTGCGCGTGCCCGGAACCGAGATCACCCGGCCAACGCTGGACACCCGCGCCCTGCCGATCAAGGTCACGGCCGGCGTCACCAAGGAAATCGCGCTCAACGACTACATTCTGACCAGGTCCGGGCGCTCCGTTCAGCTGACCGGCGATTCCAAGGCCAGCGCCGGCCTCGGCTGGGATGGCTCCACACTGGTCAAGGACACACGCACGCTCACCTACACTGCGCTGGAGGACTTCTCGGGCCCGACCTCCATCATCGTGGAGGTCACCGACGGCACGGACTCCTCCGACGCGACGGGCATCGTGTCCACGCTGGCCCTGCCCGTCCTGGTCGAATCCGCCCACAATCGCCCGCCGCGCATCGTGCCGACCCGCGTCGACGTCGCCGCTGGCGAGGACGCCTCCCAGATCGCGATGGACCAGTGGGTCAGCGACCCCGACGGCGACGACCCGTCGGGCATGACCTACACGATCACAGATAAGCAGGTGGAGGGCGTCAGCGCCTCCGCCTCCGGCTCCACCCTGTCGGTGTCCGCCGACGCCGAGGCGCCCAAGGGCCAGGCCGGGCAGCTGACCATCGAGGTCACCGACCAGCAGGGCGCCTCGGCGAGCGCGAGCGTGCCCGTCAACGTCATCGCGTCCTCCAAGCCGCTCGTGCAGACCAGCCCGGGCCAGATAACCCTCAAGGCCGGGGAATCCAAGACCGTCGACGTCTCCGAGTACGCGACCAACCCGCTGGCCGATCAGGGGCCCCTCACCATCATGGGCGATCCTGCCACTTCCGCGGGCGGCAGCGCCACGGCCTCGGGGTCGACCATGACCATCCAGGCCGACGCCGGCTTCAACGGCTCCTTCACCGTGACCTACCGCGTGCAGGACGCGACCAAGGACGTCGAGCGCGAGGTCCAGGGAACGATCACGGCGACCGTCCTGGATAAGCCCGGCGCGCCCACGGGGGCGAGCGCGGTCTCGAACAGCGCGGGCACGGCCCTGGTGTCGTGGCGCACGGGCACCACTGGCGGCTCCCCCATCACCTCCTTCACCGTCACCGACCACACGCAGGGCGACTCCAAGTCCTGCGGCGCTGTCGCCGAGTGTCTCTTCAACGGGCGCACGAACGGCACCGAGCACACCTTCTCGGTCACCGCGACGAACGAGGTCGGGGAATCCGATCCGTCCAACAAGACGAGCGTCCTCGTCGACGCCAAGCCCGAAACCCCCGGCGCGCCCACCGTGAAGCCCGGCGACAGGTCCATCACCGTGTCGTGGGCAGCTCCGTCCAACGACGGATCCCCGATCGAGGGATACGACGTGGAGCTCTCGCCGGGCGGTGTACAATCGCCCGACGCAAACAAGACGTCCCTGACGATCTCCGGCCTGGAGAATGGCAAGGTATACACGGTTCGGGTCAGGGCTCGCAATAAGAACTACACGTCCGAGTGGTCGCTCTACTCCCAGAAGGTGACGCCCTACGGCGCGCCGGGAGCCCCGACGGGCGTCAGCGCCACCTTCTCGAATGGCACCGCGCAGGTCACGTGGAAGGAACCCTCCGATACGAACGGTCGTAACATCGAGCGCTACACGGTGAGCGCGACCGGCGCCGACACGGTTGAGGTCGATGCTCCGTCCACCTCCGCGTCCATTAAGCTCAAGCACTCCGAGCAGCAGGTCTCCATCAGCGTCAAAGCCGTCAACGACACAAAGGATCCCGACGCGCACACCTCGCCCGCGGCGACGACCACCGTGTGGGCCGTCGGAGACGTGAACGCTCCGACGATCACCTCCGTCGCAGCCACGGGCAACTCGAGGGAAATCAAGATCGGCGTCCAGTTCCAGCCGGGCAACGGATGGAGCAAGAGCGACGTCACACGCTACCAGTGGGCCGTCTCGGGCAGCGGCGATTGGGATGATCTCCCCAAGGACGGTGGCACCGTCACGAGCACGACTCTCGCTGACGGCACTGCCGCAACGATCAAGGTACGGGTGTACGTCCGAAAGGGCGGCGACGGCGCTGAGTCCTCCGCGGAGGCCACCGGCGGCACCGTGACGCCCTTCGGGCCCCCCGCGGCACCATCCGTAGAGTGTCGGCCCGGCGGACCCGGGTGGGTCAATTGTTCCTGGAGCAATGCAAACGACGGCGGCAGGAGCACACAGCTGGTCCTATCAGGGGCTGCTAACGACACCATTAACAACACCCGTGACGGGCACCTCGAGTTCAACGTCGGCGAAGGCAATAGCGCGCGGCTGTGCATCAAGGCCGTCCAGACCTCGAGCGAGTTGGGAACACGCGAGTCTGGTCAACCATGCGCCAACGCCACGGCCCCCAGCTACGCCCGTAGCTACAGCGGATTCAGGGGCGGCTCGGGCATATGCAAGGTCGGCCCATGTGGAAGCGGCCCTCACGACAAGGTGGGGGTGGACCTGTCCGGGTGGCCTCCAAACGCCACTGTCAGGTGCTCCGGAAAGTACGCCGAGCAAGATGCCTGGGTGACCCTGCAGGTTGACGGCAACGGAAACTGGAGGGGAGTCCCCGGGACGCCAGGGCTCCCCGGGTGGACCCTGGGCGGACAATATGTTTATCACTTGGTCGGAAAAGCTGACGAAGATTTCAACGGCTGGTTCACCTGCACTCAGTAGTAACACACGCAACCACAACAAACGAGCCCCTTTCACACAGCACAACAAAGGACAACAATGGAAGTCACCGCAGACAACGCCCACTGGTTCGCCGACTCCTTCACGAGGATCACGGACAACGTCGGCCAGGCACTCCTGGGCAAGGAAGAGGTCATCCGCCTGGCGCTGACCTGCATGTTCGCCGAGGGGCACCTGCTCCTCGAGGACGCGCCGGGAACAGGCAAGACGGCGCTGGCGCGTGCCATCGCGGCCACCGTCCACGGGACGCATTCGCGTATCCAGTTCACGCCCGACCTGCTGCCCTCCGACATCACGGGCGTGACCATTTACGACCAGCGGACGGGGTCGTGGGACTTCCACAAGGGCCCTATCTTCGCCTCGATCGTCCTGGCCGATGAGATCAACCGTGCCTCGCCCAAGACCCAGTCGGCCCTCCTGGAGGTCATGGAAGAGGCCCAGGTGACCGTCGACGGCGTGCGCCGCGAGACGGGACGCCCCTTCATGGTGATCGCCACGCAGAACCCCGTCGAGCAGGCCGGCACCTACCGCCTGCCCGAGGCTCAGCTGGACCGCTTCCTCATGAAGACCTCAATTGGCTACCCGGGCCGCGAGGCCGGCATTGACGTCATCCTCGGCTCCGCCGCACCCGACCGCACCCGCACCCTGTCCCCCGTGATCTCCACAAAGGCGGTCGCCGACATGGCGGACCTGGCGGCCAACAACTACGTCGACCGCTCGATCGCCGCCTACGTGCAGGACCTGTGCGAGGCGAGCCGCGCCGACTCCGAGGTCCGTATCGGCGTCTCGACGCGTGGAGCCATCGCCATGATGCGCGCCGCCCGCGTGTGGGCTATCGCCCAGGGCCGTAACTTCGTGATCCCCGACGACGTGCAAGCCCTGGCGGTGCGCGTGTGGGCTCACAGGCTCGTCTTGGACCCCGACGCCGAGTTCGGCGGGGCCACGCGCGAGGGCGTCATCGAGCGTGCGCTGGGAGCGGTCGCCGCCCCGGTCATGAAGGGCTGAGAAGCGTGGCACCGCGTTCCGTCGCCGACAAGCGCCACCTGCGCGAGCGCCTCGACGCCGTCACACGTGCGCGCGTCGCTCTCGCGCGCGCGTCGGCGACGGTCGTCTCCTCCTGGCGGACCTGCATCGCTGCGGCGCGGCGGGTCCCCGGCCTCGGCTCATTCCTGCGACTGCTGTCGTCCCTGACTGTGCTCGGCTGGGGAACGGCGATCATCGGGGCGGGAGCCTCCCTGGCGGGCGTCCTGTTCTCGTGGGTCGAGGCCGCGGTCCTGGGCTTCACGTGCCTGACCCTGGTGACCCTCTCCCTCCTGTGGTCCCTGGGCCGGGCAGGACACGCCGTCGCGCTGCGGCTCGCCAACACGCGCGTGACGGTCGGCGAGAAAGCCCTCGGCGCGTTGACAGTCTCCAACCCCACGGCTCGGCGCCTGCGCGCCACCATGGTCGAGCTGCGCGTCGGCGCGGGCGCGAACTCGTTCCTGTGCCCGGCGCTGGGACGGGACGAGAACCACGAGGAGGTCTTCGCAATCGCGACGACGCGGCGAGGTGTCGTGGCCGTGGGCCCTGCCTCCACGATCCGCGGCGACGGCCTCGGCCTGGTCCGCCGCGTCCAGACGTGGTCCGACGCGACCGAGCTCTTCATTCACCCGCGCACGGTCGCCATGAACGCCTCGACGGTCGGTTTCATCCGCGACATCGAAGGAGCGACCACGCAGGACCTGTCCTCCGCTGACGTGTCCTTCCACGCCCTGCGCGAATACGTCCCCGGCGACGACCGGCGCGCCATCCACTGGCGTTCCACGGCGCGCGTCGGCAAGCTCATGGTCCGCCAATTTGAGGAAACGCGCCGATCCCACCTGCTCATCGTCCTCGACCTGGACACCGATGCGTGGGCAAGCGACGAGGAGTTCGAGATCGGCGTCTCCGCGGCGGCCTCCATGGCGCGCGCGGCCCTCGTCGATGCGAAGGAGGTCTCGGTGCACACCCAGGTCGGTCACCTCAAGACCCCCACCCCGATGCACGCGATGGACTCCCTCTCCGGGGTCGAGCGCGTCCTGGGCGCAGAACGCATCAGCGCACTGACCCAGCGCGCTGGGACCGAGGCCTCCCAGGCCTCGACCGCCGTCGTCATCTCTGGATCGCGCACCCCCCTGGCGGACCTGCACGCGGCCCTCACGCGCCTCCCCCTCGACATGGTGATCACCGGCGTGCGCATCGACATGGACGCCGACTTCGAGCTGCGTACTCTCGGCAACACGCCGGTCGTCGTCGCGCCCACCCTGGATGACTTCGCCATCGGAATGTGGAAGGCCCTCGGATGACGACGAACCCTTCTCCCCTGGCCGCCTCCGCGCTCCGGCGCGGCATCGACGCCCTCGCGGTAGTCTCGCTGCTCGCCGCGGCGACCCTCATCCACGGCCCCGTCTTTGGCGGAACCACCGGGTACGTCGCAGCTCTGGGAGGCCTCGTCGTGGGCGTCCTGGTCGCCGCGCTCACCGCCGCGCTTCGCGTCAGGACGATTGGATCGACGCTGGCCTTGGCCGCCGCCTACCTGCTAGCCGGTGGCCCCCTCGCCCTGCCCACAACGACCGCCTACCACGTCCTGCCCACGCAGCGAACGATCCAGATGCTAGTCATCGGCACGATCACCTCGTGGAAGGACCTGCTGACCGTTCAACCGCCCGCCGGAATCTTCGTCGGGCCGGCGATCATGCCCTTCCTGAGCGCCCTGGTCACCTCCTTCATCGCGCTCACCATCGTGCTGCGCACCAAGCGACCGGCGTGGGCGCTCGCTCCCGTCGGCATCCTGGGCCTCCTCGGCATTATCTGGAGCTCCCATCAAGCCCCCCTCGCCCTGCCGATCGGCCTGTTCACCGTGATCGTGGGCGTCGTCTGGTCCGCGCACGTGGCCGGACGCACGCGCCGCGAGGGCGGGCGCGGGGTCGTCGAGTTCCACGAGCGTGCTGCCAACCCCGCCGTGCGCCGAGGCCTCGGCGCGGTCACGCTGATCGCCCTGGCCCTCGCGGTCGCCGTTCCCCTCACGCGCGTCGTCGTCACGGATTCGCACCGCACGGTCGCGCGCGACTACGTCGAGCCGCCGCTCAACCTCCAGGAATACCACTCACCGGCCACGCAGTTCCGCTTCCTGAACACGACCGACAAGGACACAGAGCTCCTGACGGTCGACGGGCTGCCCGAGGGAGGCAGGCTCCGCCTCGCGACCCTCGACTACTACGACGGGACGGTCATCCAGATCGCCACGAACGCCAACGGGTCTGGATTCCGCCACGTCGGAACCTCCTTCTACGAGACTCCCGCGCCCGCCGACGCCCAGGCCTCGAACGTGACCGTGCGCATCGAGGGCTACTCAGGGAACTGGGTTCCCACCGTCGACGGGGCGCGTTCCCTGGAGTACACCTCCGATCGGGCCAACCAGCTCGCTGACGCGCTCTACTTCCACGACCGCCTCGAGACTGCGCTGTCCACCGTGCGACTCGCGCAGGGAGACTCCTACCGGGTCACCGGCGTGGTGACGCGTCAGTGGAGCGACGAGGAGCTTGAAGGCCGAGCGTTCTCGCGCACGACGTCAGCAGCCGACGAGGGAGTCCCCTCCGAAGTCGCCGACGCCGCCACGGAAATGATCGGCGACGCCGCGCCGGGCATCGCGCAGGTCCGCGCCATTCAGCGCACGCTCCACGACGAGGGCTTCTACTCCGACGGCTCCGACCAGCTCTCCCTGCCGGGCCACCGCACCTCGCGCATCGAGGACTTCCTGAGCGCCGACCAGCTCATCGGCGACGACGACCAGTACGCGGTCGCGATGCTCCTCATGCTGCGCTCGCTACAGATCCCCTCCCGGATCGTCATGGGATTCCACCCGGAGACCCCGGCCTCGGGACCGGTGACGATGACGGGCAAGGACACGCACCTGTGGGTCGAGGTCTCCTTCGAGGGCGCTGGATGGGTCGCCTTCGACCCGACTCCCCCGCGCGACCAGGTGCCCCAAACGGAGGTCCCCAAGCCCAAGCCCGATCCGAAGCCTCAGGTCCTCCAGCCGCCGGACCCGCCGCAGGACCCGGCGGAGCTTCCGCCGGACACCTTCGACGACTCGGACGACAACGAGGAAGGCTGGCCCGCGTGGATCGGTATCCTCCTGGCGATCCTGGGCTGGACGGCCCTCGGCGTCCTGGCGCTCTCCCCGATCTGGGGTCTGCTCCTCTTCAAGGCGCTGCGTCGGCGCCGCAGACGCACCCAGGGGTCCGATGAAGAACGCGCCGCGGGCGCATGGGAGGACGTCGTCGACTACGCGACGGACACCGGACTGCGCGTGCCCGTGGGGGCGACACGCCTGACGCAAGCGCGCGCCATCGACGCGCGGCTGGAGGACCGCCGCGCCGAGATCCCCGCAGATACCGGTTTCCACCGGTGGGACGAGCAGTGCACCGAGCTGGTGTCCATGGCCCGTTCGCTCGACGCCGTCGTGTTCTCCGACGCGGGCGCTCAGGGTGGGGGCGCGGAGCGTTCCTGGGAGATCAGGGACGAGGTCGTGGCAGCGATTTCGGGGAAGACACCCTGGTATCGGCGCTACTGGGCGTTCCTGTCGACGCGTTCCCTGCGGATGCGCCGGGTTCCTCTGCGCGTGCGCGTCGATTCCCTCATCGAGCTGCTCGCCCAGTGGCGCGCGAAGAAGACAACACCCGCGGCCACCGACGAGGCCACACCCCTGAAAGGCACGGACAATGTATGAAATGACGGTCCCGGGAAAGCCCTCCGTCGAGGTTCCCCCACACCTGGCGGGGACGGTCGCGGTCAGCCTCGGGCGCCGACTGGCGTGGCGTATTCTCGCCACGATCATCTATGGCACGCTCGATGTGTTGCTGACCTTCGCGCCCTTCTACTTGCTGTTCATCTACAGGATGTCACTGGACGCGTTCAATACGCTGAACGTTATGACGGGCGTGATGGCTTTCGCATGGCTCGCCTTCGTGATCCTCAAGCTTGTGCGCACCGGTGCGAGTCCTCTCATGGCCTTGACCGGCGTGCGTTGGGTCCGCTATGACTCGGGGGCTCCCGCCGGGTGGGCAGGCCTGGGAAAGCTCCTCCTGCAAAGCGTCATCGGTACGCTGACCTTCGGTGTCGGTTCCATCATCATCTGCTTCGCCAGCATGGACGAGATGAACCGGACGTGGTTCGACCGCACGCTGGGCATCGTCCCGATCAACACGAAAGCGGGACGCGACACCTACAAGACCCCCGCCCCCGAGCCCGAGGAGGAGCCCGAGCCGGTCGTCCACCCGTGGAACGCCACGTCCTCGGCCGCCGCTTCGCTGCCGCCTGTCCCAACAGTGCCCGAAAAGGAAACGGAGACGGTGCACGTGCCGTGGGGAAGTGCGATCCCCGATCCGAGCCCGGCAGCGCCCTCCGTTCCTTCAGCCGCGGCGAGCGCACCCGCGCCTTCCTCCGACTACATCGGGGCAACGCCTTGGTCGACTTCCGGCACAGGTGTCAGCACGCCAGCCCCCGAGGTGTCCGAGCCTCCTTTGTCCTTCACCCCGCCCTCGTCCTCGTATTCGGGGAGCGCGTCGGCCTCCTCCCACCACGAGGATGACGACGATGACCGCACGCAGCTCGGGGTGCGCTACGACACGGCTCGGGTCACCTTCGACACGGGCGTGGACTATCCATTCGGCGGCTCGATCGTGCTCGGGCGCAACCCGGTCGCCCCGGCCTCGCGCCCCACTGCCTCCCTCGTGCCCGTCGATGACCCGGATCGGACGGTATCGAAGACTCACGTCGTGCTCACGGCGACGCGTGAGGGGGTTCTCGTCGAGGACCTGCACTCCACCGGCGGCACGGTCGTCGTGCGCGCCGACGGCCAGGAGACACCTGTCGTGCCCGGTTCCCCCGTCGTCGCGGCGCCCGGAGACACCGTCCGGTACGGGCAGCGGAGCGTGGTCATCAATGGGTAACGAGTGTGTCGAAGCGGTCGGCCCCGGGGGTTCTCGGGTCGTCGTCGCGCACGCTGCCCGCACGGATGTGGGACGCCGCCGCACGCACAACGAGGACTCGTGGGGGGCTTCCTTCCCCACCTACTTCGTGGCGGACGGAATGGGAGGAAACGACGCGGGCGACGTCGCCTCTCGGGTCGTCGTCGACACCATGTGTGACTCGTTGGCTCCGGGCGAGTTCACCACCCCCGCCCTGCTCTCGGCCGCGGTATCCCGCGCGGCGTTGGCAGTCGCGGATCTGGGAACGGGCTCGCGGGCACCGGGTTCAACCCTGACGGGCATCGCCTTCCAGGAGTACCGGGGTAAGCCCTGCGCCGCCGTGTTCAACATTGGAGACTCGCGGACGTACCTGCTCTCCGAAGAGAGTTTCGAGCAGATCTCTGTCGATCATTCCGAGGTTCAAGAACTCATTGACGCGGGCTACGTGACCGACGTCGAGGCCCGCGCCCTGCCCCACCGAAACATCATCACCCGGGCGCTGGGAGCCGGATCCACCCGTCATGTCACCGCCGATATCTTCATGGTCCCCGTGCATCGCGGCGACCGGTGGGTGATCTGCTCCGACGGGCTGTCGGGAGAGGTGACGGACGCGCTCATCGAGATGATCGTGCGCCACGTCAAGGACCGCGAGCAGGCAGCCGACGAGTTGATCGCACAGGCGCTGGGTGCTGGCGGTAAGGACAACATCACCGTCGTCATCGCGGATGTCCTTGAGGCCGAGCCCGAGTGGGGGCAGTCGAGTACCGGCGACGAAACCGTCGATAACGACGTGACCGTCAACTCTGCCGGAGACGCGGACTCGCAGCCGATGGAGAAGCAGCAACTGGCGGATGCAACGCGAGTGGAGGAACAGCATGCGTAAACGCACGTGGACGCCGGGTGGCTATCCCGCAGCGGTGACCGAGCGCGGGATTGTCGTCCTCGAGCCCGGCAATGAGGCGCTCGCCCAGCGATTCTGGGAGCTCATGCTGGAGGGCGCGGACCTGGCTGTCCTCCTCCAGGAGCTGACCTCCGCCTTCGCCGCCAACCTGGCCGCGCTGCCGAGTTTCGTCGCACTCATCGACGAGTCGGGCGAAGCACACATCGCTGTCCGCGGAGCTTTCGAGGTCGTCGTCGACGGGCCGGAGGGGCCGACGTCCGTGAGCGGGGGCAGCGTCATCACGTGGTCTGAGCACCGCTTCCGCACACATTCCGGCTGGCGGATCGCCACGCCGGTGGACGGTCCCATGCCCGAGGCCGCCCGGTGGCAGGTGATCAGCGCCGTCCTGCCCGTGGCCACGCTCGCGTCGGGCACGGTCGGCGAGGTAGCGTGCGGCGCGCCCGCCGATTCCCGCGTCGAGTCCGTGGCCTCGGACGAGGCCTCCCCCGCTTCCTCCGGGCCCGCTTCCTCCGGGCCCGCATCCTCCGCGAGCGCCGTCGTCGCTTCGGACGAGGCCTCCCCCGCTCTCGGCGCACCCGTTCCCTCTGCGGGCGCGCAAGCGAGCCCCGAGGAGCCGTTGCCGCCTGATCCCGCCCCAGTAGATTCGGGCGACGCGCCTGCCGACAGCGAGGGTTCCTCCGCCGATCTCTCCTGGCTCGCGGGGGCCTCGTCCGGGTCTGACGAGCCTGCGGGTGAGGCCGACGACGCTTCCTTGTCCGCCGAGGACAACGATTCCCCCGCTGCGGCCTTCTTCGCGCAGTTTGTCTCTCCGTCCGACGAGGAGGAGGAATCCGAGCCGGAGGACGCGGCGGCAGAACCTGTGATCGCCCAGCCAACTGCCCCCGCCCCCGTTCCTGTCGACGACGAGCCATCGGGCTCAGGGGCCTCGGGAGAAGAGACGCAAATCCCCTGGTACGAGCGCGAGGACGAGACACCCGAGCCCGACCCCGTGGACGAGGCCGAAGACCCCGACGACGACAACCCACCCCTCGAAGCGACAGCTGACGATGCGGCGGACGAACCCCTCGAGGTGGAAGCGGAGGATGGCGTGCGTTCCCGCTTCGAATACCTCTACGGTGCCGAGCGTCCGGAGTATTCCGTCGAGCAAGCGGCCGTCAGGCAGATTCAAAACTCCGATGTCATCGACGACGACCCGGTTCCCGTGCCCCCGTCGTTCGCCTCCCCGCCTGAGGCAGAGCACCGGGAGGCACCGGAGCCCGCCATCGATGATCCGGTCCCACCCGTCCCCGGTCAGGCGGTTTCGGGTCCACCGGTCTCGGCAGCAGAACCCGAGCCACGATTCGACCCACCCCCGGGAAGCTTCTTCATCGACTCTGTCCCCGGACTCTCCTCAGGCGCTCCGCGAGCGCAGGAAGCAGCGCCCAGCGCCGCCTATCAACGACTCGCGGCGACGCAGAGCGAGGGCGATCACGACGGACAGACGATGCTCCCGGAGCGCGCCCGCGAGCTGCGCGAGTACGCCCGCCGGGTCGGGACCGACACCGCGCCGGACATGCCCGCGGCACAGTCGTCCCAGACCGCGGTCGGTCCGCAGGTCCTGGCCGTCCTGTGCGAGAAGGGGCACCCGAACCCGACCCACGCCTCGTCGTGTCGCATCTGTTCGTCTCCGCTGAGCAGCAGCTCCGTCACCGTCCCGCGCCCAGACCTGGGCCGGATCATCCTGTCCACGGGGGAAGAGGTGCCCCTCGACCAGGACATCATCATCGG
>ERZ772910.890-NODE-890-length-16384-cov-15.290587_pt1 | contig 16384 bp, 14 predicted proteins | sample MGYA00511357_ERZ772910 | MGnify/ENA primary metagenome ERZ772910 (study PRJEB29015, sample SAMEA2738096) | human oral metagenome | biome: human oral; feature: human-associated habitat; material: saliva | place: China | collected 2193 ... | reverse complement strand
CCTGATGAAGGAGGGCGGCGCGCACGCGGTCAAGATTGAGGCGGACGCTTCGATGACTGAGTGGGTTCGTGCCCTGGTGCGCACCGGTATTCCGGTGGTGGCTCACGTCGGTTTCACTCCGCAGTCGGAGCATGCCCTGGGCGGCTTCCGTGTGCAGGGTCGTGGTGAGGCCGCCGAGCGCGTCCTTGCGGATGCCGTTGCCCTGGCTGAGGCCGGCGCGTTCTGCGTGCTCATGGAAATGGTGACCGCGGAGGTTGCGCGCCGTGTGGATGATGCCGTGGGCGCGGTGCCGACCATCGGTATTGGTGCTTCGAACGTGACGACCGGTCAGGTGCTGGTCTGGCAGGACATGATGGGCCTGCGCGAGGGCCGTGTGCCGCGCTTCGTGAAGCAGTTCGCGCAGATCGGCAAGGTCATGGAGGACGCCGCCCGCGCCTACCGCGAGCAGGTGCGTTCGGGCGAGTTCCCGGCGGCTGAGCACACCTTTGAGTAGGCTTGAGGTTTAGAAAAAGCTTTAGAAGAACGACCCCCGTACCCGGTGTTTCCGGGTTCGGGGGTCTTCTGCTAGGTGCAAGCGCCCGGGACGTTCAAGAACCCGAGTGCTTGAGGGGGTGGAGCTGCGTTTTAGAGCAGGCCGCCGTCCTTGTCCCATGCCTCGTTGCGTTCGCGGGCGCGCTCCATGGCGTGTGCCGCCTCCTCGTAGGTTTTGAAGGGGCCCCACAGGGAGGTGACGACGCTCTGCTGGCCGCGTTCCACCTGACCGGTTTTGAGGTTGTACCAGTACTCTTCGGGGTGCGGGCTGGTGGCTTCGGTCGCGGAGTTCAGGGTCTTTTCGACCGCCGATTCGATGGCTTCGCTCAGGCGGTTTTTCTTCTCGCTCATATTGTCTTGTCCTTTCGATATGGCGGAGCAAAAGGATTATTATGATTTTAAAGCCAAAGAAGGCACCTCACAAATCATAATTCTTCCACATATTTACATGAGAGTTTTCTCTAAAAATAGAATGCAACTTATGAATATCCAATCTAGATAAACTTCATATAAATACGGGAAAGAAGAGAAGGTAGTCCACCCTTATATCTGTGATTCCGATAACCTCCCTGCTTCTTACCAAACCACCTCACCTGTTTCACACTGTCGGCCATGTTGCTTACGTTAAGTTCCAGATCACCCTTATCCCCAAAGTACCCGCTGGGGAGAATGTGTCCAAAATCCAAAAAACCCACATTACTAAAAAACTCAAATGAGGCTTCACTTGTAGCGGCCGCAACGAGCCTAGTAATCCCATTAGGATTCATTATCTGCTGTTCCAGAGCAAGCAACAGGCCGCGACCAATCCCTTCACGCCGGAATTCTGAAAGAACACCAATCTCTTCAATGAAGAGACCCTTCGTCACTGCGTTGCGATGCTCTTCAGATATTTTTTCAATATTGTACCTGGCTTCTTCTTCAGAAAGTCGCATGGATAATTCAAGATATTTCTTGAACGGAAATTGAGACAAATAACTCGTTACGTGTATAGCTCCCACCATTTTTCCATCGATGTAAGCACCAATAAATTCATCATAGAGACGAGGGAGGTTGAGATCGAATTTTTCATAAAACAACCTACAGTCCTCGATTAGCTGCCTCTCAGGCGGATTATCCAGGTAGTTAGGATTGCGAACTGCATCAACGGTACTTTTTAACAGCTCTCTCGCTTCACGCTCGTATTTGTGACTAATAATTTCATATCTAACATTCTGCAACATATATTCTCCTAAATCTCAAAGTCGCTTCAGAACAAAAACACGATTACAATACACTCTGTTTACTAATTATTCAAGAAAATAAATCAGTATTCAAAGATTATCACAATACAATATATTACAACTATCCCAAGGTGAGGGCTTAGCAGACCACGGTAAATCGTGCAGTGGAGCATCCACTGATACCTGGTTAGCTGAATCAGACTTATAACCCACATACTTCATGACTTACACAAAACCTATAACTATATCGAATCTGAAATTTTATTCACAATCTGGGAAAAAGGTACGGCTTATGTATCCGCCGCTTTTTAGCGCCCCCGCAAGGGACACAACCCGCCCACGCCCGGTAAGATGAAACTATGTCTTCAACCAAAACGAACACTTCGCATAATCTTCCCGCAGAGCCCGGTCGCGCACCCGTCGGTTGCCTGACCCCCGGACGCGTCACCCCCATGCGCCCGGTCCCCTCGCACATTGTTCGCCCCGAGTACGTGGGTAAGCCCACCGCCAACGAGGGTAACGACTCGAACATGTACACCCCCGAGGAAGTTGAGCGGGTTCGCGCAGCCGGCAAGATCGCGGCAGGCGCCATCGTTGAAGCATCCAAGATTTGCGTGCCCGGCACCACCACCGACGAGATTGACGTGCTGGTCCACGAGTACATTTGCGACCACGGCGCGTACCCCTCCACCGTGGATTACCGCGGTTACCCCAAGTCCGTGTGCACCTCCCTGAACGAGGTCATCTGCCACGGCATCCCGGACTCCACCGTGCTGGAGGACGGCGACATCCTCAACCTGGACGTCACCGCATACCTGGACGGCATGCACGGCGACACCAACAAGACCCTGCTCATCGGCAACGTGGACGAAGAGTCCCGCCTGCTGGTTGAGCGCACCGAGGAGTCCCTGAACCGTGCGATTAAGGCTGTGAAGCCGGGCCGCCAGATCAACGTGATCGGTCGCGTCATTGAGAAGTACGCGGCACGTTTCGGTTACGGCGTGGTTCGCGACTACACCGGTCACGGCGTGGGTCGTGAGTTCCACTCGGGCCTCATTATCCCCCACTACGATGCGGCACCCGCCTACGACACCGAGATCCGTGAGGGCATGATTTTCACCATCGAGCCCATGCTGACCCTCGGCACCATCGAATGGGACCTGTGGGATGACGACTGGACCGTGGTCACCCGCGACCGCAAGCGCACCGCGCAGTTCGAGCACACCCTCGTGGTGACCGCTGACGGCGCAGACATCCTCACCCTGCCCTAAAGCGCAGACCTCTGGGTTTCCTGCTTGTAGAGATACGACTTGTACAGATACGGCAGGTACGAGCCCAGCACCTCACTTTTATATCAGTTCACCCACTAACAAACCCGCCCGCTCCCCCGGTTACACGGCAGTAGGCGGGGCGAAAGAGAGAAAACCATGAGCGATTACGCAGAACCCGGCGTCATCACCGAACTGCCCGCACCCACCCCCAAGGACCTGCAGATTGGTGTGGACATTGGAGGCACCGGCATTAAGGGCGGCATCGTTGACCTGCGCACCGGTAACCTCGTGTCCGACCGCTTCCGCATCGACACCCCCAAGCCCGCAACCCCCGCCGCTGTGGCCGAGGTTGTACGCCGTGTAGTGGACGAGCTGCAGGGCCGCGACCTGGCACCGGACCCCGAGTCCGCTGTCGGCATCGACTTCCCCGCAGTGGTGAAGAACGGCATGGTCTTCTCCGCAGCGAACGTGGATGACTCCTGGATTAACACCGACCTGGAGCAGGTCATGAGCGAGGCGCTGGACGGCCGCACCGTCTACGGCCTCAACGACGCTGACGCAGCAGGCCTGGCTGAGGCAACCTACGGTCAGGGCCGTAACCGTGACGGCCTGATCGCTGTCATCACCCTGGGCACCGGCATTGGTTCCGCCCTCATCAACGACGGTAAGCTGATCCCGAACACCGAGCTGGGCCACCTGGAGCTTGACGGCCACAACGCCGAGTCTCAGGCTTCAGCTCGCGCCCGCGAGGTGCACGAACTGTCCTGGAAGAAGTACGGCAAGCGCCTGTACCGCTACTTCGAGCACGTTCAGATGCTCTTCTCCCCCGACCTGTTCATCATCGGCGGCGGCATCTCCAAGAACCCGGAGAAGTTCATGCCCTACTTTGAGGATCAGATTCGCACCCCCATGGTCATGGCTGCCCTGCGCAATAACGCCGGTATTGTGGGTGCGGCACTGTGGGCTGGCGGCATGCTGCCCGAGCGTCAGCGCCGCGGCGAAGCGTAAGAGCTACTTCCCGCTTTACCCGCGGCCGCGTCAGCGCCGCGGCGAAGCGTAAAGCCTAAAAGCAACTGAAAGGGACCGCCTTTCCGAATGATTCGGAAAGGCGGTCCCTTCTGCATGCCGCCGCTCGTCTATAGCGGCTACCGGTTTAGTTAGCTACTGGGCGATGCGGTCCTCACGCAGACGCGCAATCGCCTCCTCAAAGTCTTCAAGGTTCTCAAACGCCTGGTACACGCTCGCAAAACGCAGGTAGGCGACCGCGTCCAGCTTCGACAGCGGCTCCAGGATGGTCAGACCCACCTCGTGCGCGTTAATCTCCGCCAGACCGCGGGCACGAATCAGCTCCTCAACTTCCTGGGCGAGCTTCGCCAAATCGTCCTCACCCACGGGGCGGCCCTGGCATGCCTTACGAACGCCGGCGGCAATCTTCGAACGGTCGAAGGGCTCGGTCACGCCGGAACGCTTAATCACCGAAATGGTGGTGGTTTCAACGGTCGTGAAGCGGCGAGCGCAGGAGGTGCACTGGCGGCGGCGGCGAATTGCGGCGCCGTCATCGGTGGTGCGGGAATCCACCACGCGCGAGTCGGTGTGCTTGCAATAGGGGCAGTACATTCGTTTCTCCTTGGCTGGGCGCTAGCGCCCGCGTATACAGCGCTCAAGAATATTTATACCTATTCTACCGTGATATACAGCGCAGACGCCGTATGTTGTGAGTGAATATACGCTCAGGGTGGACTCTGCTATGCAGAATCCACCCTGTCATTCCCCTCACGGGGGCGTTATGAGCGCGCGTTGTTAGCGTCGGATACAGCTCGGACCGAAAATCGTCTTGATTTCACCGAAGAGGCTCGGGTTCGGTTCCACGCGCACGCTCGCGTCCAGAAGCACCAGCTGCTCCTTATCGCGGGTACGGATGAGCATGCGCACATCCGCGGTGCCCTTGTGGTCGCGCAGGGTCTCCTTCAGCTCCTTCAGGTTCGCCTCGGTCACCAGGTACTCGGGTACCACAATGGTGATGGGTGCGGCGCGGCCGTCATCGCTGATTTCCAGGATCTGCAGTTCCTGCGCGCTCATGTTCACGCTGCCGTCGTCGCGGCGTTGCACGCGGCCACGAATCGAGCAGATGAGGTCATCCGCCAGGGCGGCACCCATCGTCTCGTAGGCGCGGGAGAAGAACATGACCGTAATGGTTGCGCCCGAGGGATCTTCCAGCTCCACGGAGGCGTACTGGTTACCGCTGGATTTGGCGATACGGCGCGAAACGCCGGTGAGCATACCCGCAATGGTGACGGTTTCGCCGTCGCGCACGTGCGAGTCTTCACCGATGATGTCGTGCACCGAATGGCTTGCCGCGTCCGAGAGCGCACGCTCCAGGCCGCGCAGCGGGTGGTCCGAAACGTACAGGCCCAGCATGTCACGCTCAAAGTTCAGCTTTTCACGGCGGTCCCATTCAGGAACATCAGGAATGGTCACGGTCAGCTCATCGCCCAGGGCGTCATCCATGCCGAGGGAGCCGAAGAGGTCGAACTGACCCGCCGCTTCCTTACGCTTGACCGCCACGGCCGCGTCCACTGCCGCCTCGTGAATGAGGGACAGCGAACGGCGCGTGTGGCCCAGGTCGTCGAAAGCGCCCGCCTTAATGAGCGATTCGATGGTGCGCTTATTGCACACCTGCAGCGGTACCTTCTTCAGGAAGTCGTTGAAGGACTCGTAGCGGCCCTTCTCCTCGCGGGCGGCAATCATGCCTTCGACCACGTTCGCGCCCACGTTACGAATCGCGCCCATACCGAAGCGGATATCGTCACCGACAGGGGCGAAGGTCAGGGTGGACTCGTTCACATCCGGTGCGAGCACGGTAATGCCCATGGCGCGGCACTCATTCAGGTACAGCGCGAGCTTGTCCTTGTTATCGCCCACGCTGGTCAGCAGCGCAGCCATATACTCCTGCGGGTAATGCGCCTTCAGGTACGCAGTCCAGTAGGACACCAGACCGTACGCGGCCGTGTGCGCCTTGTTGAACGCGTAGTCAGAGAACGGCAGCAGAATATCCCAGAGAGCCTTAATAGCGCCCTCAGAGTAGCCATTAGAAATCATGCCGTCGTGGAAGGTAGCGTACTGTTTATCCAGCTCCGCCTTCTTCTTCTTACCCATCGCACGGCGTAGCAGGTCTGCCTCACCCAGAGTGTAGTTCGCGACCTTCTGAGCAATCGCCATCACCTGCTCCTGATACACGATCAGGCCGTAGGTGGTGTCCAGAATGTCCTTCAGCGGCTCTTCCAGCTCGGGGTGAATCGGCTCAATCTCCTGCTTACCGTTCTTACGCAGAGCGTAGTTGGTATGCGAGTTCGCACCCATCGGGCCCGGACGGTACAGCGCCAACACTGCCGAAATGTGCTCGAACTCCTCGGGCTCCATGAGCTTGAGCAGCGAGCGCATCGGACCGCCATCGAGCTGGAACACGCCGAGGGTGTCGCCGCGCGCCAGCAGACGGTACGATTCCGGGTCGTCCAGCGAGAGAGACTCAAGGTCCAGGTCAATGCCTCGGTTAGCCTTAATATTCTCCACCGCATCAGAGATGATGGTGAGGTTACGCAGACCCAAGAAGTCCATCTTGATCAGACCCAAGCCCTCACAGGTGGGGTAATCGAACTGGGTGATGACCTGGCCGTCAGCCTCACGGCGCATCACGGGGATCACGTCGATGAGGTCCTTGCTGGACATAATCACGCCCGCAGCGTGCACGCCCCACTGACGCTTCAGACCCTCCAGGCCCTTCGCGGTTTCGAACACCTGGCCGTAAATTTTATCGACCGGGTCCTCAATGAGGGCGCGCAAATCTGCCGCCTCGGCGTAACGCTTATCCTCTTCGTTGTACACATTCGCCAGGGCGATATTCTTACCCATGACGTCCGGCGGCATCGCCTTGGTGAGGCGCTCGCCGACCGAGTACGGCTGGTCCATCACGCGGGAGGCGTCCTTGAGCGCTTGCTTCGCCTTAATGGTGCCGAAGGTGACGATCTGTGCGACCTTCTCTTCACCGTACTTTTCGGTCACGTAGTCGATGACTTCGCCGCGGCGACGATCGTCAAAGTCCACATCGAAGTCGGGCATGGAGACGCGGTCGGGGTTGAGGAATCGCTCAAAGATCAGGTCGTGGTCGAGCGGGTTCAGGTCGGTAATACGCATCGCGTACGCGACCATGGAGCCTGCACCGGAGCCACGGCCGGGGCCCACGCGAATACCGTTGCGCTTCGCCCAGTTGATGAAGTCGGCGACCACGAGGAAGTAGCCGGGGAAGCCCATGGAGGTAATAACCCCCACCTCGTACTCCGCCTGCTTGCGCACATTGTCGGGAACGCCCTGCGGGAAGCGGTAGTGTAGGCCCTTCTCGACCTCCTTCACGAACCAGGATTCCTCGTTTTCGCCCTCGGGCACGGGGAAGTTCGGCATGTAGTTCGCCTTGGTGTTGAACTCCACGTTGCAGCGTTCAGCGATTTCGAGGGTGTTCTCACACGCGCCGGGAATGTCGCCGAACAGGGCGTACATTTCTTCTGCCGAGCGCAGGTAGAAGTTATCCGCGTCGAACTTGAAGCGCTTGGGGTCGGTGAGGGTCGAGCCGGACTGCACGCACAGCAGCGCCGCGTGGGCGGTGTGGTCTTCCTGGCGGGTGTAGTGCAGGTCGTTGGTGGCGACGAAGGGCAGGTTCAGCTTCTTGGCGAGGCGGTGCAGATCCTCCTGGACGTTGCGTTCAATGTCGAGGCCGTGGTCCATGACCTCGCAGTAGAAGTTGTCCTTGCCAAAAATATCGCGGAATTCGCTCGCCGCCTTGACTGCCTCGTCGAACTGGCCCAGGCGCAGGCGCGTCTGCACCTCACCGGAGGGGCAGCCGGTGGTCGCAATCAGGCCCTTCGAGTAGGTCTGCAGCACCTCACGGTCCATACGCGGCTTGTACAGCTGACCTTCCAGCGACGCAATCGAGGAGGCACGGAACAGGTTGTGCATGCCCTCGGTGGTTTCAGCCCACATGGTCATGTGGGTGTACGCGCCACCACCGGAGACGTCGTCGCGGGAACCGTCACCCCAGCGCACGCGCGAACGGTCGGTGCGGTGCGTGCCGGGGGTCAGGTACGCCTCCACACCAATAATGGGCTTGATGTCGTGCGCTTTAGCCTGGCGCCAGAAGTCGAAGGCACCAAAGAGGAAGCCGTGGTCACTGGTCGCCATGGACTTCATGCCGAGTTCTTTAGCGTAGGTGAACAGGTCACCCAGGCGCGCGGCACCGTCGAGCATGGAGTACTCGGTGTGCACGTGCAGGTGCGTAAATTCTTTGGTTGCCACGGATATCTCCTGGAGGTGTGGGCTGGAGGATGGGCGGTGAATGTGAAGCTGTGTGCGGCGACCCGCGGGCGGCTATAGCTAACCGAGCTGTCTAGCCGAGCTGAACCTTACCCTCGCGCAGAGCGGTCAGCGCGTAGGACAGGTCGAGCGGGTACTCGCTGGTGAAGGTCACGCGCTCGCCGGTGCCGGGGTGGTCAAAGCCCAGGCGGTGCGCGTGCAGCCACTGGCGGGTCAGACCCAGTTCGGCGCTAAAGCGCGGGTCGGCGCCGTAGGTCAGGTCGCCGCAGCAGGGGTGGCGCAGCGCGGAGAAGTGCACACGAATCTGGTGGGTGCGTCCGGTTTCCAGGTGCACCTCCACCAGCGATGCGGGGCCGAAGGCTTCGAGCACATCGTAGTGGGTGATGGAGTTGCGTCCGTCTTCGACCACGGCGAACTTCCATTCGTTGCCGGGGTGGCGGCCGATGGGTGCGTCAATAGTGCCGCGCAGCGGGTCGGGCAGGCCCTGCACGAGGGTGTGGTAGACCTTGTCCACGGTGCGTTCCTTGAAGGCTCGCTTGAGTTCGGTGTAGGCGCGTTCGCTGCGGGCTACGACCATCAGGCCGCTGGTGCCAACGTCCAGGCGGTGCACAATGCCCTGGCGTTCTGCCGCGCCGGAGGTCGCAACCGAAATGCCCTCGCCCATGAGCGCGGAAATGACGGTGGGACCGTGCCAGCCCGGCGAGGGGTGCGCCGCCACGCCCGCGGGCTTATCCACCACAACGATGTCCTCGTCCAGGTGCACGATGCGGAAGCCGTCCACCTTCTCGGGGCGAATGTCCGCCAGATCGCGCGGTGCGGGTGCATCGACGACGACCTCATCGCCTGCGGAAAGCTTGTAGGACTTGCCGATTTTCACGGCCTTGCCGTTGTTGGTCACGCTCACGTGGCCGTCACGAATCCACCCGGAGGTGCGGGTGCGCGGCGCGTCGAGGGCACCGGCGAGCGCGGCGTCCAGGCGCATACCGGCGAGCGCGCCTTCAACGGTGAATTCGGCGCGGATGCGTGCCGATTCTTCGGCGGCGTTGGTGGTTTCGCTCATGCGGCTCTCCTTCGGGTGGTGTTTGCTGTTGTCTGGGCTGTATGTGTGTGAGGGGTGTCTGTGTGTGAAAGTCTATAGGGGTAATCCGTCAGGGCGGCTACTTGGTATTCTTCTCGTCCGTGCTCTTCTCAGCCGCACTCTTATCGCCAGCCGGGGTTTCGTCAGCGGGCGCCTGCACGCGGGTGCCATTGAGGTTCAGACCCTTGAAGTTCAGCAGCACGATGAACGCCATGCACACGCAGATCGCGGAGTCTGCAATATTGAAAATCGCGAAGTTCGGTACGGAAATGAAATCGACCACGTGACCGGAACCGAAGCCGGGCTCACGAAAGAGACGGTCGAAAAGGTTGCCGCAGATACCGCCGAGCAGGCCGCCCAGCGCGAGGGTCCAGGACAGCGCGCGGGTGCGGCGCAGCAGGTAGAGCACCACGGCGGCGGCAACGACCATCACAAGTGTGAAGACCCAGGTGACGTTCTCACCCATGCTGAATGCGGCGCCGGAGTTACGGATCGAGTACCACCACAGAAGCCCGTCAATGACGGTGATGCGCTCCCCCAACTGCATCTGAGTAACGACCAGGTATTTGGTGCCCTGATCGATAGCGAACACGACGACGGCGAGCACGAGCGCGAGAATACCCGCGGAGCGTCCAGAAAGGATGCGCACGCGGCGTCCAGCAGTTTTTTCGGCGGCGTTATCGGTTGCCTGTGCGACTGAGGATTCAGCAGTCTTGGGGGTGTTGGTCATAGCTCTCCTCTAGTCTGTGCCGGTTGCTGCGCCTACGATGCGGCGGCGCTATGGTGCGGAGGTAGGGTCCGCTCGCGTTCGATAGTGCCCCTCTAGCTTAGCAAATCGGGGTAGTGCATCGAGTATTCGGTGGTGATTTGGCGGGTGCTCTCCCCCGCTTCGCATGCTGGATTCTTGGGGATTCTGGGGGGGGGCTTGGCTCGTACCGGGCGGGCATGAGAATACCGCCCGGTTCTCTCAATCTTCCCCGGCGAATAGCGGCGGAAGAGAAAGAATCCGGGCGGCATACGCCTCAAAGCGTCGTTAGCTTAGCGTCGTTAGATTAGCAGCGTCGTTAGCTTAATTTAGGCACGCTGATTTATGCGGATGCCTCGATGGACTTGAGGTTCTTCAGCTCCTGAACCTGTGCGTCCAGGTGCTGCAGCAGCTTGGAGCGGTAGCGGCTCTCGAAGCCGCGCAGAGCCTCAACAGCGATCTCCAGCTCTTCCTTCTCGTCGGTGAGGCGAGAGAGAACCTCTTCGCGCTGCTGCTGAGCTTCGCTCACCATAGCGTCTGCCTTCTTCTCTGCCTCTTCGATCAGTTCAGCCTTAGCCTTCTCGCCCTGTGCCACGTAGTCGTCGTGAACCTTCTGCGCCATGGCGAGCAGTGCCGCCGCATCCTGAGGTGCAGCCGATGCCGCCGAGGACTGTGCGGGTGCTACAGCCGCTGCGGGGGAATCGGGTGCATTTGCAGAGAGCTGCTCAACCTGACGCTCCAGGGCGTCACGATCGGAGTAGAGTGCGCGCAGTTCGACAACGAGCTCGTCCAGGAAGTCGTCGACCTCGTTGCGGTCGTAACCGGACTCTTCGGTTACGATCTTGAAGCTCTTAGTGATCAGGTCTTCGGGGGTGATTGCCATGGGCTTCTCCTCTGGGTATCCCTACGGTGTTTGGTGGTGAAGATGAGTGCCGCGGATTCACCAGCCAGATAGGGCGTGATCCCCGATAATTCAGGATCCCGACGGTTCAGGGCATGGCTATACCGCAATGCAGTCGTTGGCACCAATTCTACTATTCTTTGGTTTCTGTGCCCGGTTATACGTCGGTTGAACCGTAAAATATTCGCTCTGCGCAAGGGTGGGATTCACCACGTCTAATATCCGCCCTAGTCCCCGCTATCGCCCTTAGGTTTTCTGCCCTGCGGTGCATTTTGAGAAGGTTTTCGAGAAGGCATTTTGACGCTGCCTCGGGTAGAACTCAAGCGCAGAACACAGTCACAGAGCACCGGCAGAACCACAGCGCAGAAAACCCCCGCTCTGCACTCAACCCGTGAACGGGTCAGGCAGGCGGGGGTCTATCGTTTGTGCTCGTCAGCTGTCGTCTCTTAGCGGGCAGGCGCTTACGAGAAGGCCGCGGTCATCCGCATCATGATGCTCAGCAGCAAAGACAGCAGAACAATCAGAATCAGGAAGCCGGTATCCAACGCAACGTTACCCACACGAACCGGCGGGATCAGGCGACGCAGCTGGTTCATCGGCCAGTCAGTCACCGCGTACACGCCGCTGGCGAAGAGCAACACAATGCCCTTGGGACGCCACTCCGGAGCGAACATGCGCACCCAGTCAAAGAGCATGCGCAGCAGCATCGCAATGTAGAGAACGTAGACAACGATCGTAATGAGGGCGAAAATATAACCCATCTATCAGTCCTTAGCCCTGGTCGAAGGGGAATTCGCCGTCGGTCTCAAAGCCGGCGGGAACCTCAGAGTTAGCCACGCCCAGAACCTCCAGGTTGGAGGGGGTCAGCAGGAACACCTTAGCGGTGACGCGCTCAATGCGGCCCTCCAGCGCGAATGCCAGACCGGATGCGAAGTCCACCAGGCGCTTTGCGTCTGCGTCAGGCATTTCTTCCACGTTCATAATCACGGGGATGTTCTCGCGGAATGCCTCACCAATGATCTTTGCGTCATTGTAGGAGCGGGGGTGGATAGTGGTGATGCGACGCAATTCGTCCTCTTCTTCCTCGTAACCGTAGGTGTATCCGTTGGTTTCTTCGGGCTCGTAGCCCTGGTCGTAGTAGCCGTCGTTGGAGTACGTCTCGGCGTACTGCTCGGTGTATTCGGTATTCGGCACCGGGGTGTCCTCCCAATTGTCTGCGCTGGCGTCGTCCCAAGTCTGCTCGGTTTCCGCCAGATCAGCTGTGGTTTCAGGTGTATGAGCGGTGGCGTACGCCGCTGCATCTACGGTTGCTCGTCCGTCGGCAGATTCCTCTGCGTCCGGATACTCGGTTTCTGTACCGTCATCGTAGCTATCAGCCTGCAGGTACTCTTCCTGTTCAGTATAGGCGGGTTCGTCCTGCAGGTGGTAGGTTTCGCGCTGAGACCCGGCATGCGACTCGGCAACGCTGTACTGTTCCGAGCCGGGCAGTGCTGAGAGCCTGTGAGAGCTGTCGGTCTTCTGTGCCGCAGCAGCCTGCCCTGCGGAGGCGTTTGCCTCCCGGCGGGAGTCAGCCTGCACAGCCTGCGGGGATTCTTCCGGCGTCGTCTCAGCGCCCTGGTATCGTTCCAGGCCGAGGAAACCCGCCAGACGGCTTTGTTTCGCCATGATTCTCTCGCTGTTCTTTCACGTTGGTGGTGTACAGGTTCTGCCGTAGTGCGTCATCAGAAGGTGTGTGCGTAACGGTACGCCATGCACCGGCATGTATATATTACCAGCGCCCACCCCGCACAGGCGGTCAAGGGCACCGATGATTACGCCGCCAGTTTGCACCGAAAGCAGCCCAGAGCCCGAAAGGGCAACGCAGAGCTCGGAGGGCAACCCAGAGCCCGAAAGCAACCCAGAGCTCAGGGGGGGGGCAACGCACCGCGCGTAGCCTGGGCGAGGCTAAAGCGCCGGGCGCTTACCCATGATGTCGCTACCCACGCGCACGCAGGTCGAGCCCCAACGCACCGCCGCCTCCAAATCCCCGCTCATGCCGGCGGAAATCTCGGTCGCGTGCGGAACCTGCTCACGCACCAGCGACGCCAACCCGTAGAGCTTCTCAAAGGCCTCATCCGGGTTCATGCCCAGCGGCGCCACCGCCATCACACCACCGCAACGCAGATGCTCGTGGTTCTCGATGCGCTCCACCAGCTCCAGCAGCTCGGAGGCGCTCGTACCGCCGCGCGCACCCTCAGCGGCGTGCCCGGCCGTCGCGACCTCCGCCAGGGACACCTGCACCAGGCAGGTCAGCGCGCCCTGCTGCGCCGCCGCGGGTGCGGGCGCCTCCCCCGCCTCGAAGCGTGCCAGCTGGTTCGCATACCCCTTCGCCAGCGCATCCGCCAGGGAGGGGCGATCCACCGAATGCACGCTGGAGGCGTACTTGACCACAGACTTCGCCTTATTCGTCTGCAGCTGACCGATAAACGCCCAGTGCGGGGGCTGCACCTCACGCTGAGCGCAGTAGGCGGCAAGCTCACGAGCCTTCGCGCTCGCCTCCTGGTCGCGGTTCTCACCGAAGAGGGTCACTCCCCCGTCCAGTAGCGCCGCCGCATCGGAGGCGGGGAAGAACTTCGTGACCGTCACCAGCTGCACCGGGGCACTCGCCTCGGTACGCACGGCGCTATGATCCTGCTCCGCGGCGCGGATACGCTCAAGCACGCGGCGGTAGTTCTGCAGCAGCTGCTCGGCGCGTTCGGGAGCGTAGTGCAGGTTCTGTTCTTCTACATTCATTTCAGACATCTTTTCTCTCCTTCAGCGCCTCTACGCGGCAGGCTCCGCCGCCTTCTCGATCCACACCAGACCCGCGATACGGCCCGGCTTCTCACCGCGGTTCGTGAACCCGCGATGCGAATACACCGCAGGCTCCTCAAATGTGCACTGCGCACAGTCCAGGTTCACCTGCACACCCGCCTCTTCCAGCACGGCGCGGGCACCGGCGGGCAGATCCAGGCCGGGGGTCTGCTGGTTGGTCACCGAATGCACCTGCGGAATCAGTTCGGTGGATTCAGCCCGCATATCTTCGGGTACCTCGTAGCAGCTACCGCAGATGCTCGGACCCAGCCAGGCGGTAATTTTCTCCGCACCGAGCTGACGCATCCGAGCCACGGTCTGCTGGAGTACACCGTCGAGCAGGCCGCGTCGGCCCGCGTGAGCCACCGCCAGAATCGGTTGCCAGTTCGCGACCCGCTCACCCACCAGCACCACGGGGATGCAGTCCGCCACCATAATCGCCAAGGGCACGCCCTCACAGCTGATAGCGGCATCGGCGATCGGGGAGTTCTCCAGCACCGCACGGGCACGCTCAACCGTACGCTCCTCGGGGGTACCGGGCGCGTAGGATTCCACCGCGTAATCTTCCGGGTAGGCAATCTGCACACCGTGCACCTGGTTCAGGTAGAAGAACGGGTCGGTACCCAGCGCCTCCTCCAGGGCGGCACGGTGATTGAGGGTACGCACCAGCGAGGCGTCCATACCGCCGCCGAGCTCATCGTCCACGTGCAGGCCCAGGTTGCCCGCCGCGCGGGAGGTGAAGCCCACCCGCACACGCCAGGGGCCCAGGGTGAGGGTATCGGCAGAGGCAAGTAGCGAAGTTTTGGGGTTATCGCTCATCTTCTATTCCTTATCAGACGTCAGCGGGTATAACGGCGGGTATAGCAAAGGGGAGCCGAGAACAGCACAATGTGCGTGTTTCTCAGCTCCCCTATAGCTTCATAAGACTCTCAGCCGTGCAACGCTTAGGCGTTCACAGCCGGGCAGACTACTTCAGGAAGTCAGGGACGTCCAGGGTGTCGCGGCGAGCCGGAGCTTCCTCCACAACCGGGGGAAGGTCAACGTCGAAGCCAGCAGCACCGGTGGAAGCCGGAGCAGCAGCGGGTGCGTTGTAGCCGTAGCCGTTAGCAGCCGGAGCAGCGGTGGAACCGCCGAAGGATGCCTGGGTGCGCTGAGCCTGGGTAACTGCAGCGGTGGAAGCGTTGGAGTTGGTCTCCGGGTTCACTGCATCGAAGCCAGCAGCAATCACGGTCACGCGAGCCTCATCGCCCAGTGCGTCGTCAATAACCGCACCGAAGATGATGTTTGCGTCAGGGTGAGCAACTTCCTGAACCAGGCGTGCAGCCTCGTTGATCTCGAACAGACCCAGGTCGGAGCCACCCTGAATGGACAGCAGAACGCCGTGTGCACCGTCGATGGATGCTTCCAGCAGCGGCGATGCAATAGCCAGCTCAGCTGCCTTCACGGCGCGGTCCTCACCGGATGCCGAGCCGATACCCATCAGAGCCGAACCTGCACCCTGCATGACGGACTTAACGTCAGCGAAGTCAAGGTTGATCAGGCCGGGGGTGGTGATCAGGTCGGTAATGCCCTGCACACCGGAGAGCAGAACCTGGTCAGCGGACTTGAATGCGTCCAGCATGGAGACGTTACGATCCGAAATCGACAGCAGTCGGTCGTTCGGAATAACGATCAGGGTATCAACCTCATCGCGCAGAGCGGCGATACCGGTCTCAGCCTGGTTGGAGCGGCGGCGGCCTTCGAAGGTGAAGGGGCGGGTCACCACACCAATGGTCAGAGCGCCGAGGGAGCGGGCAATACGTGCCACGACGGGTGCGCCACCGGTACCGGTGCCACCACCCTCACCTGCGGTCACGAAGACCATGTCTGCGCCCTTGAGGACTTCCTCAATTTCCTGCGCGTGATCCTCGGCTGCCTGACGGCCAACCTCGGGGTTTGCGCCCGCGCCAAGACCGCGGGTCAGCTCACGACCAACGTCCAGCTTAACGTCTGCATCGGACATCAGCAGAGCCTGAGCGTCAGTGTTGATAGCAATGAACTCAACGCCGCGCAGACCAACCTCAATCATGCGGTTGACTGCGTTGACGCCACCGCCGCCGATACCAACGACCTTGATGACTGCCAAGTAGTTCTGGGGAGTTCCAGCGTCCATGTATTCCTCGATTGTTCCGTGTTCCAGCTTCGGAAGACCCGCAGCTTAATCTAAGCCTGAAGGTTTCCTCTAAAGAATGACTTTATCTGCTAGGATACCAAACTGTTTTTGTCGGTTCCTAGTCACACAGCGCAATTACCCCCTCTTTTTGTGGATTTCACACAAAAAGGGAGGATAAAGCGCCTGAATGGTTCCCCTAACGGGTCACCGGTACGCGCGGGGCAGACACGTCGTAGACGGTCACCTTCTGCGTCTGTGCCTCGGAAGAATTCTCCTCCTGAGCACGCTTAGCA